>ENA-ORSC01001314-ORSC01001314.1-human-gut-metagenome-genome-assembly--contig:-NODE-1314-length-17428-cov-2.758936_pt1 | contig 17428 bp, 11 predicted proteins | sample MGYA00242178_ERZ509140 | MGnify/ENA primary metagenome ERZ509140 (study PRJEB26280, sample SAMEA2338681) | human gut metagenome | biome: human gut; feature: human-associated habitat; material: faeces... | reverse complement strand
CACTGTCAAATGAATCGTCTCTCGTGTCGGTCTTTATGAGCGCGCCGCTGCCGTCGGGGACGAACAGGAAGCCGTTATCCGCCGTACCGCCCGCGCCGAAAGCCGGAAGCAGCGTCAGGCTCGTCAGCGGATAATCCACGTCGTAAGCAAGGTCATCCAGTGGTACTTCGACAACAAGGTCGCTGCCGTCCAAACGGAATACCATCGAGACGTTGAAAACGGCCTTGGCGATGGTGCTGCCCGCCTGCACGATGCGGCTGTTGTCGTATGCCAGATCCTCCGCCGTGTAGCCCACTTCGGCAAAGATGCTCTCGCAGCGCTGCTTCAGGTGATCCTTTGTGCCGTCGCGCAGCACCCAGACGTGCTCTCCGCCAAATCGGGGTAGGCGGCGAGCAAAGCAGCCTTGTCGTCAGTCTTGCGGAGCTTGTCAATATTGTATTCACGGTAGTATTCTTTGATGTCCTTCTTCTGCTTGGAGGTCATTTTCTCCATGAACTGCTGCATTCGCGCGTCGCCAATGGCAGTCGGCATGAGGAAAGACCGCTGCACGCGTCCGACGGAGTAGTTCACGCGGACGCTGCCATCCTCCTGCATCAGCACTTCGTAGACCCCGTTTGAAATGCTGTGTTCCTGCGAGGTGAACTGGGTGGTCATGCCGGTGGAGGCGGCATAGGTGAGGCTCAAGGTGGAGTTCAGTTTGTTCTTTTCCACCGGCAGGGCAATCGGGTCGCTGTCCGCGTTATCAGGCGAGGACAGCCAGACGTGCCCGGTGCGCTTGTCGGTGAGGGTGAAGTGGGTCGTCGCCGGGTCAAGCTCAAAGCGGAGAGCGTCATTCTCCATGACCATCGGCGTGTCAGGCTCTGAGTAGCCGTAAAGCGGCACGTCGTGCCCTTCCAGCTCGCCGGAGGTGTCAAAGAGCGGAAGAATGACGAATTTCGTCAGCGGATAAAGTGCCAGAAGAAGAATCAGAACCAGCACGATCCGCACAAGGATGCGTCGTTTCATGGATACTTTCTCCTTTCGTCAGTACAGACGGAACAGCACTTCTTTGTAGAGGGAGACGAAATAGCCGATGCCGTCTCCAACGAGCGAAAAAAACAGCAGCAGCAGGAAGATGATGACGACCATCGCCAGCAGCGTCATGATGGTGAACAGCAGCGTCTTGCCCAGCGAGTAGTCATGCGTCTGCATCATGCCGCAGATGATGAGAGCGCCGCTCCAGCCCAGCGACAGCCCCTCCAGAACGTAGTAGAACGCGCCTTCCTTGGCGGTAATGACGTTTGCGAGGAGAATCATCGCCGCTTGCAGGATGACGTAGGGCGTCAGCGCGTAGCAGGTGGCGATGTAGACATCCTTGAACGTGCCCTTGCCCTCAAACAGCGTCGTCAGCCCCCAGTTGCCCGCCACGAAGAACAAAAGCGGCAGGAGGACGGCGAGACATTGCTGGATGATGTTCACGCTCGGCCAGTAGACGTTCATGAACAGGAAAGGCGTGAATTGCATGGACAGCAGGCGGACAAGCAGCACCAGAAACACGATGATGTTCGCCGCGCCGAGGCTGCCGCGCTTTTCGCGGCTCAAATCCCAGAAGCCATCGAAGGGGTGGAAGATAACGTAGAGCGAATAGCGCAGGGAGGACAGCAGACGCTGCCACTTCTGCTTGTCGGTCAGTTTTGCTGCGAGCGTCATGCGTTGTCCACCTCCCACTTTATCTTGCGGATGTGCCCGACGACCATCGGAACGACCAGCAGCACCGCGACGATGCCGAAAATCCACCCGATGTTCTGCTCTACCCATTCGGAGCGGTAGTAGCGGAACGCTTCGGAGTAGTTGCGGCTGTCGCGCGCCATGGCGAAATAGTCACAGGCTTCTTTGTATTGCTTCTGCTGCAAAAGCGCGCGCCCGATGCCGATGTAGGCAAGGTCATAGTTGCCGTTGCGCTTCATGACCTCGCGCCAAGTGTCGGCAGAAGCGGCGTATTCGCCCGCGTGGTACTGCTCGGTCGCCTTGTAGACCAGCTTGCCGTATTCTGTCGGGGTCAGCACGGTCACGCAGCAGTCCTGACTGTCCAGCACCAGCAGGTCATAGCCCTGATGCTCCAAAGCGACGGGATTCAGGAAGTATCCGTCCATGTTGCCTACGCCGCCGAACGCCCAGAGCAGGTTGCCTTGCTTGTCGTAGGTGAAGATGCGGTTGTGCGTCTTGTCCATGACGGAATAGATGTCGTTGTCCAGCACGGTCACATCCACGAACTTCGAGGGGCCGGAGTTGGTGATGTTCGTGTCGCCGCGCGCCCATTGCAGGTCGCCGATGACGTGGCTCGTGCCGTTTTCAATCAGGATGTTCGTGCCGATGGCATTCAGGCGGCGGACGGGTTTCGCCGCGCCGGAGGTCAGCTCGTTGGAATCGAAGGTCTGCGTGGTGACGAAGAAGAAGCCTTCCGAATCCAGCGCAATGTTGTTGTATTCCGTCGGAACGAAGGATGCCTGCTGCGCGCGCTGCTCCTTCGTGGAGAGCAGCCGCCACACCAGCTCGTACCATGTGTACTTCACTTCGCTCGCGCCGATGAAGCCGGTGAACGTGCCGTCCGCCTCGTACTTCATGAGGCCTCTGTTGACGTTCTGCGCGAGGCAGAAGACGCGTCCGGTTGTGTCGCAGACGAGTTTCGTCGGCAGAAACGCCATCGACTGGTCGAAGGTCGCGTCCGTCGGGCGGGTGAAGACGCTCAGCAGATTCAAATTCCGGTCTGCTTTCAGGATGCGGTTGTTGTTCGTGTCGGCGATGAACAGTGTGCCGTCTGCCATGACGAACACATCCTGCGGGGCGGAGAGCGTATTCGGGGTGATGTCGCCGGAAATTTCGGAAATCACGCGGGTCAGCGTGAAGCTTTCGCCGTCGCGGGCGACTTGCAGAATGCGGTTGTTGCCCGTATCGACGATGTAGATGTCATTGCCGGAGACGGTCAGCCCGCGCGGGGTGCGCATCGGCGTTTCCAGCCCAAGGGAGACGCTGGACAGCATGGCACTGGTGCGGTAGGCATCCGGCGACTGGCGTTCGTCGCCCCAGTAATCGTAGGTGTAGGTGTAATTGTAGTCAAAGCCGTCTGCGGCGCGCGCGACCATCCCGCCGCAGAGCGCGGCGAAGAGGGAGAACGCAACCAGACAGGCGCAGAGACGGGAAACCATGCGGTTCATCGGCGTCCTCCTCTCTTAATCTTTCAGACCGGATGTCGCCATCGTTTCGAGAATCTGGCTCTGGCTGAGGATGAAAATCAGTATCGGCACAGCCATGACGACGACCGTAACCGCCGCCGCCTGACCTGTGCGGGCAATGCCGCCCGCCTGAATCTGCTGGAGCGCGTAGACGAGCGTCTTCTGCGCCTCGGAGTAGATGACGGCGGATGCCTTGGCGTTCCAGAGGTTCTGGACGGAGAAGATGATGAGCGTCAGCCACGCGGGCTTGACGTTGGGCATGACAATCGTCCAGAAAATGCGGAATTCCTTTGCACCGTCGATTTTCGCGGACTCAATCAGCGACATGGGCAGCCCTTCCATGAACTGCTTCATCAGGAACAGCCCAATCGGCGCGGCGAACGCGGGCAGGATGACCGCCCAGTGCGTATCGACAAGGTTCAGGCGCGTCATGGTCAGGTAGTTCGGTATCGCGGTGACGTAGCCGTTGAACATCAGCGCCGTCACGACAAGGGCGAAAAACTGCTTGCCGAGCGGGAAATCGTACTTCGCCAGCACATACGCCGCGAGGGACGCAATCAGCAGATGCCCCAATGTACCCACGAGGGTGATGACGACGGTGTTGGTGATGTAGCGCGAGAAGGGAACCCAGCTCTGCCCCATCGTGACGAGAAGGTCAGAGAAGTTGTCGATGGTGGGGTGGCGCGGGAAGAGCGTCGGCGGGAAGCGGAACAGCTCATCCAGCGGTTTCAGCGAGGACGAAATGGCGAACACCAGCGGAAACGCCATTGCACACGCGACGAGGAACAGCAGCAGCCCCACCAGAAAGTCGCCCACGCGGGAGCGGTTCGGCTTCTTGTGGCGCATGTTCGACTTCTTCGTCAGCTTCAGTACCTTCTGCGGCAGCTCAATCGGCGTGCCGTCCGGTCTGACTGGACCTTTGTAGCTGCGGACATTGATGGTACTCATGTGCCAATCCTCCTCAGAGCGCTCTGAATCAGCTTGTTGCACAAAATCATCACCAGGAACAGCAAGGTGGCGATGGCGGAGGCATAGCCCATTTCAAAGCGGGTGAAGCCATAGTCGAACAGGTGGGTGACGACGGTGTGCGCGGCGTAATCGGTGGAGGGGAAGCCCGCCAGCGCCATCGGCACATCGCACACGCCGAACGCGGACGTGATGGACATGACCGCGCCGAACATCAGCATCGGCTTCATGTTCGGCAGGGTGATGTAGTACAGCTCCTGCCAGCGGTTGCGGATGCCATCCACATAGCCCGCCTCGTACTGCGAGCGGTCAACGCCCTGCAAACCTGCGACGAAGGAAAGGAAACCCGTGGACATGCTCATCCACAGCGTGACGATGATGATGACCGGCATGATGTAATCCGGCGTCGTCAGCCAGAGAATCGGGGCGTTGAGGATGCCCAGCTTCATCAGGATGGCGTTCAGGTAGCCGTACGCGTCGCCGCGGAAGATGATGGAGAAGATGTAGTAGGCATTGCCCGCAATGGACGGCGCGTAGAAGATGACGACGGCAATCGTGCGCACCCAGCGCGGCAATTCGTTGATGAGCCACGCGAAGCAGAATGACATGATGTAGCCCACAGGCCCTGTAATCACCGCCAGCAGGAACGTGTTTTTCACGGCGGTCAGGAAAACATCATCCTTCAAAATCAGGGTGATGTAGTTGTCCATCCCGATGAAGCGCGCGGGCTCCAGAATGTTGTTGTAGGTGAAGGAGTAGTAGATGGAGATGAGCATCGGGAGGATGTAGAAGGTCAGAAACAGCAGGGCGTAGGGCGCCAGAAACGCATAGCAGAACTTCATGTGCTTCGCTCTGTCCCACGCGATACGCGCATTGCGCTGTCTCAGCGCAAAGTACTTTTTCCAGAACGCGGTCATGACGAATGCTTCCTCCTTTCGCTCAGGGCGTCTCTTCGTCGATCGGCAGACCGAACTCCAAGCGCTTCTTATTGATTTCCTCGTTGATGGTGCGCGCGTAATCCAGCAGGGTTTCGCGCGGGTCGGTCTTGTCGTTGGTCACTTTGCGCACGGCGTTGGTCATGTGGCGCGTGGTGTAGTAGCCGCCGGCGACTTCGCGGAAGCCGACTGCCCACGTCATCTGTTCGCGAATGACTTTCAACTGAGCTTCCGACCAGGAAAGCTGCTCGATGGCGGCGATATTCGCGGTGGCGTAGCGTGCGGACGACCCCAAGACGGCTTCAATCTCGCGTCCGAAACGCACCTGCGCGTCGGTGGACGTCCACCACTTCATGAACTGCCACGCATTCTGTTTTGTCGTTTCGCTGTCGGTTGCAATCATCATGCAGCAGGCGCCCTGCGAATGCCCGGAGTGATCCACATAGGTGCTGCCGTCCTCTGCCGTGCGGGAAGTGCCGGGGAGAATTGCAATGTCCCACAGGCCGCGGATTTCCGGTGCGGAGACGGTCAGGGTGTTGAACGTCGTGTAATCGAAGATGCCGAGCGGCATTTCGCCGGAGCGGAAGCGGCTCACGAAGTCGAAGATGGTCGGCAGACCGTAGTCATTGTAGAGGCTGGTGTAGCGCTCAAACGCCTGCACACCCGCTTCGCTGTTGATGGTGGTGTGGGTCGCCGAATCGTTGTAGAGCGCGCCGCCAAGCTGGTAGAGCATGGCGTAATAAGAAGAGAGATTCGGGGCGGCAATGTCGGGGTAGGGGATGCCGACGGACATGTTCGCCCCCTGAATGGTGGGCAGCATGGCAATCAAATCATCCCACGTTTCCGGGACGGACAGCCCGTATTCTTCCAGAATGTCGCTGCGGTAGAAGAGAATCGAGCACAGCTGCGTCTCCGGCAGCGCGTACAGACCGCCGTTGAAGCTGAACGCGGCGTAGGCGCTGGGGTAGAATTGGTCGAGGACTTCCTGCAAATCATCGAACTGCGTCAAATCCTCCACCGCGTGGCGAAGCGCGTAGTTGACGGGGTTCCAGCTGTCGGTTGAAATGACGACATCCGGGCCGTTGCCTGCGACGACGGCGTTCAGCAGCGCGTTCGGGTCAACCAGCATGACGTTGACGGGAATGCCGGTTGACGGTGTGAAGGTGTCATCAACCATGGTTTTGAGGACGGTAGACTGGTCACGGCCGGTCAGAATCCACACTTCCAGCACGTCCTCGCTGGCATCGTACACATCGCCCAAGGCATTGTAATCCACGAAATACGACGTGACGCAGGATTTCAGCTCATGCAGCGCGCGGTCGAGAAAATTCTCCGACGGCTGCGGCACGGTCACGCCGTCCGCGGTGATGGCAATCAGGTCAATATCTAGCTTGACCTGCCGCATGTTCTGCATTGACGTGCCGAGGGAGGTGATGTTGTCCTTGAAATTCGTGAAGGCTTCGGTAATCTTCGCCGGATCTTCGACGAAGGATTCCAACTGCACCGCCAGCGTCTGCGCGACGGCAATGCGGTCGGATTTCTGTCCGGTGATGGCAACGGTCTCATCGACGAGCTTATAGAGCAGGCGGCTTTCCTGCACCATCGCTTCGATGACCTCCGGATACACCTGCTCCAAGTGGTAATCGCGGTAGCGGTCGGGGTTCACGCCTGTCAGCACCAGCACACGGCGGTACATCTGGTTCAGGCGGTAGATGCTTTCCTCCATGTCGGAGAGAATCTGCCCCATGTCGCCCAGCGTCGCTTCCAGACGAAGCGTGTGATGCCCAGCGGAAAGGTAGAAGCGGTAGGGCGTGCCGGAATCATCCGACAATGTGTTCATTTCCCATGCCGTGGTGTAGGGGAAGGAGACGTTCTCCATACCGGAGAAGGGAATTTTGCCGTCCAGATAGAGGATACGGCTGGACACGCTGCCGCGGTTGTAGGTCTGACGGCCTTTGATGGTGATGTTGTACCAGCCGTTTTCCGGCACGTCGAAATCCCACTCAATCCACTGCCCCGCGTCGCGCCAGGCATCGCCGCCGATGTAGTTCAGCACCGTCCGGCGCACGTCGCAGGGAGAGGTGGCGGGGGAAGAACGGTCATAACGCGCGTACAGCGAAGGGGAGGAACGCAAGGTGCTGCTTTCGCCTTCCAGCACGAGGGCAAAGTCAGCAGGAACGCTGTTCTCCTGTGGCTGCGCGGCGGCATAAGCGACGTAATCCGGCATTTTTTCGGGGGCGGTGAGCGAAAGTGCGGTCAGGAGCATCGGCTCGCTGGGCGCAATCAGGGTGCCGGTGCTTTCCCCCGCCTCGAAATAAAAGCGGTACGGCTCGGTGATGTAGCCCATCGAATCGCGGCAGCAGGCGGTCTGTTCGCCGAACACCTCCACCTGCGTCGGACGGATGTCATTGCCCTGCGAGTCCTGCCGCACTTCGCCGCCGTCGTGCCACAGGCGGGTGAAGGTCAGCGTATCCGCGCCATCGAAGGGTACTTCGCCGTTGATGCGCAGTTCGCGCTCCAAGTCCACGCCGCGTGCCGCCTCGGTGCGGTAGGTCAGGCGGATGTTGTAGAAACCGGTTTCCGGTACGGTGACGGCGAACGTTGCGGAAGAGCCGCTTTGCATCAGCAGACCATCCTTCTGTGCAGTCACGCCGTCCGAATCCACCGTCACCAGCGGAATGGAAACGTCCGAAGATGCGTCCGGAGCGCCCTCATGCGCGCGCAAATACAGCGAATAGGTGCTGCTGCGCCCGATGTCGCCAATCTGCTGCGAGAGGTCATAGCCCTCGTATTTTGCCCGGTAGTTCTCCACGCCGCCGGACAGAACGAACCACAGCACCAGCGCCAGAACGACCGCCGTCAGGGCAATCCACTTCCCGTACTTGCTGCCAAAGGAACGCTCCATGTTTCCGTGCCTCCTTCAAACTGGAATTGAACCAATTTCGATGCGTTGCAAATGAATAAAAATGGTTTGCTTTCAACCATATTATAAATTCAACGAGAGAAAAAAACTTCTTAAAATTTGCCCGTCTTTGGTTATAATTTGCTTGAAATGTGTTGCGCTTTATGGTATGATGGAAAAAAAGACAAGGCAAAATGCGCAAATTTGCACGAAAGGTTTGTGAAGAAATTATGAATAACCGAAGGCTCATTACGGAACACGAACGACCATTGACGGCATCCGGCTTCCGCGTGATGAAGGGCGAGCGGGAGTTTATCACCTACCAGCGGGACGTAACCATCCGCGTATGGCATCAGCCGAACCCGGACAGCTATGCGCCGCACTTTCATTCGGCCATAGAAGTCTGCGTGCCGCTGCTGGGCGGATGCGAGGTGGCGGTAAAGGGGAAGGTATATCATGTGCAGGCAGGGGAAGTGCTGTTTGTTCCCTCCAACGCGATGCACGCCCTGCGCATGACGGCGGGCAGCGAGCGCTACCTTATCATCTTTGAGCACAACGCCGCATTTACAATGAAGGAATTTGCTGCGCTGCGCCCGATGCTGCGCCAGCAAGGAGACATGCTGCCGGTGTCCGCCATGGACGCGCGCGGCTTTGCGCCGCTGGGCACGAGTCGGCTCGAAAAGCGCGGCATTGCGCGGCAGATTCCACAGTGGCGGGCGGAAGCGTGCATCCAGTGCGGGCTGTGCAGCCTTGTCTGCCCGCATGGGTGCATCCGCACGTTCTACCCGCTGGCGGAAACGGCGCTCCCGGCGGATTTTCACACGGTTCGGGCGAAGGGAAAGGCGTTTTCCGGGCGGAATTTCCGCGTGCAGGTGTCGCCGCTGGACTGCACGGGATGCGAAAACTGCGCGCGGACGTGCCCTGCGAAGGACAAGGCGTTGGTGATGCGCCCAGCGGCGGAAATGGCGCAGGAGCAGGCAAACTGGAATTTCGCCGTGTCGCTGCCGGAAACAGCGATCGGGGAGGCGGACACCATTCCGCTCGCGCAGGCAAAAACGCCGCTGTTTGAGTTCTCCGGCGCGTGTGCGGGGTGCGGCGAAACGCCGTATATCAAGCTGCTAACACAATTGTTCGGTTCGCACTTGATGATTGCCAATGCCACGGGCTGCTCGTCCATCTACGCCGGGAGCGCGCCCAGCTGCCCCTATACCGTCAATCAGAAAGGGCAGGGCGTGGCGTGGGGCAACAGCCTGTTTGAGGATAACGCGGAATTTGGCTTCGGGCTGTATCTGGCGATGAAGCAACGGCGGGCACATCTGGCGGAGCAGGTCGAGACGCTGGCGGCACAGTGCCCGGAATTGGCGGAATCGTGCCGCGCGTGGCTGGGCAGTCGCGAGGATACGGCGCTCTCGGCACAGGCGGGGGAAGCGCTGCTGGCGGCGTGCGAGACGCTTTCACATCCGCTGGTGAAGGAAATTGCGGATTCGGCGGACTTGCTGGCGGCCAAGAGTGTATGGCTCATCGGCGGCGATGGATGGGCGTTTGATATTGGCTTTGGCGGGCTTGACCATGTGCTGGCATCGGGCGAGAAGGTGCGGGTGCTTGTGCTGAACACGCAGGTGTACTCCAATACGGGCGGACAGGCATCGAAGGCGACCCCGGCAGGTGCGGCGGCACGGCTTATGTCCGGCGGGAAATCCGGCGCGGAGAAGGATTTGGGGCTGATGGCAATGACCTACGGGCATGTGTACGTTGCGCAGGTGGCGATGGGCGCGAATCCGAATCAGCTGCTGAAGGCCATGCGCGAGGCAGAAGCGTGGGACGGCGCGGCGCTCATCATTGCCTATGCGCCCTGCATTGCGCACGGGATTGACATGCGTGACGTGCAGGAAATCGAGAAGAAAGCCGTGCAGTGCGGGTATTTCCCGCTGTACCGCTACCATCCGGCGAATGGGTTGATGCTGGACAGCAAAGCGCCGGACGGGGATTTTCAGGCGTTCCTGATGCGGCAGGGGCGGTTTGCGGCATTGCGCCGGAGCGATCCGGCGAAGAGCGAAACCCTCTGCAAAATGGCGGAAGAAGCTGCGCGGCGACGCTGGAACTTGCTGAAAATGCTGAAAAATCGGGAAATGCCGTAAATCTGCATCTAAAACAGACAATATCAAAGGAAAACAACTGTTTTCATGTCGGAAAAAGAGCAGCAACAGACCGAATACACCAACGAAAACGTTGTCTGACGAAAATTGCCGTGTAAGGAACTTGCAGATCGATTTCTGATTGATTTAGGCAGTTTCAATAAAGAAGTGCGGCAAAATCTTGCACAAATCTTGTATATCATATGGTTTGAACTTGACAAATGACGCGCCGAAAGCTATAATGAATTTACAAGTGCGGAAATGTCTGCCCTTAATCCGGGCAAAGACGAAAACGCTTTCGTAAACCTCGGAGACTTACGAAAATGTTTCGCCGACAGGCATCAGGCACAATCAGCTTCTCTCAAGGAGGAATCATCATGAATTGCACCAAGAAGTTTCTTGCACTGCTGATGGTGCTGGCGATGGCGCTGGGCATGACCGCTGTGGCGGAATCTCCGGTGGCGTCTCCTGTGGCATCTCCCGTGGCATCTCCCGTGGCGGGCGAAGTCGAACCGCTCTCTACGGCGTTCCTGATGTATGCCGACGCCAACTGGCACTACCAGTGGTGGCACGACGGCTCTGAGCCGGCGGAGGGCATGAAGGTGACCGAGGCGGCGATTACCGGCGAGGGCTCCTACACCGTAGGCCTTGACTTCACCGGTACGCCCGAAGGCGCGGCGAGCGGCATTGCGTTCGCGGCCATCGGCCTGGAGAACGGCGAAAAGGCGCTGCCCGGCTGGACGATTCGCGTAGACGAAATCCGCGTGAACGGTCAGCCCATCGAAGCGAAGAAGGGCTACACCTCTTCTGACGACGGCATCATTACCCGCTCCAACATCTACAACGAATGGGTCAGCGAGCTGCCCGCCGACGCGCGTTCCTGGGACGGCGTGACCGAGGACGCGAACTGGATAACCGTGGACAAGGCGGCATTCGAGCGCGTGGAAAACGTCGAGGTTGATTTCACGCTCTTCCGCTACGGCGCTGACATGGCGTACATCATGTTCGCCGACTCTTCTTGGACGAGCCAGTACTGGGGCACGGACGATTCCGCTGTGAAGGCGACCAACGCGACCGTGACCGGCGCGGGCGACTACACCGTGGGTCTGGACTTCACCGCGACCGAAGCGGGCGCGGCTTCCGGCGTTGCCTTTACCGCGCTGGGCATCAAGCACGGCGAAAAGCTCTTCCCCGGCATGTCCATCAAGCTCAACGATATCCGCATCAACGGCGAATCCGTTGCGTTCACCAAGGGCTACACCTCCTCTGACGATGAGGTGGAAACCCGCATGAACATCATGAACGAATGGGTTGCCGAAGTTCCCACTGACGCTTCTGTCCGCTCCTACGACAAGGATCTGACGGGCGTGTCTCCTGTCATCGTGGACAAGGCGGCGTTTGAATCCGTCAAGACCTACGAAATCGACTTCACCCTCGTGCCCAAGACGGACACGGCGTTCCTGATGTTCGCCGACAGCGATTGGGCGACCTCCGCGTGGAATCCCGGCGAATTTGCAGAGGGCAACGCTGTGACCGTGGACGGCCCCGGCACCTACACCCTGTCCCTTGATTTCTCCAGCGTTAAGGGCGGCGAAATCCCCGGTGTTGCGTTCATGGCGGTCGGCATTGCGAACGGCGAAGCGACCTTCCCCGGCTACTTCATCGACATCACCGAAGTCAAGGTCAACGGCGAAGCAATCGAACTCGGCAAGGACTTCACCACGACCGACGACGGCATCGTGACCCGCTCCAACATCTGGAATGAATGGGTAACGGACATCCCGGCGGAAGCCCGCGTGGCGGACGGCAACCTCGAAGGCGTGACCGCGAAGATCGCGACGGCGGAAGCGCTCTCCGGCATCAAGACCATCGACGTGACCTTCGACTACATCTACGGTGTGCCGCCGGTTGTGGAAACCGAACAGCCCCTGACCGAAGATGAAGTGAAGGAACTGACCTCCAAGACCTACGGCGCGTACATCGCCGTGCAGTCTGACCCGAACTACATCTTCCGCAACGACTGGGAGGAACCCTCCTACGGCCGCGACGCGGACAACGATGTGTTCACCAAGCTGGCGAAGACCAACAACGACGGCACGATTACCGATTACGGCGCGACGTTCGAGGATGCGGTCATCTCCGGCAACGGCACCTACACCTGCTCCATGACCACGGGCGACATGGGCTTTGGCGAGGATACGGCGTTCCACTTCTTCCGCGTCTCCACCGACATTCCGTCCAAGCTGGTCAAGGAAGGCTACGTCACCATTTCTGATGTGACCATCAAGATTGGCGAAGGCAAGACGCAGTCCGGTGTTGTGGTGGATACCTCCGGCGATTGGGTGAAGCTGATTGTTGAGGACAACTACAACAACATCAAGGCGGACGGCGTTGTGCTGACCGCGCCCGCCCCGAACACCACGACGGTCTTCACCTTCACGGTCTCCGGTCTGGCGGAGTAATCCTGCACTACTTTCCCCTGGCGCGCTCTTCGGCTTCGGCTGAGGAGCGCGCCAAGGGGATTCCTGCCTTTGCCATAGTCGCGCTGATGGATGAACGCTGGACGGCTGTCTGCCAACGCTCATCCATCAACGCGCGGCTGGTCAAAGCAGAGGAGCGTCACGAAGAAAGAAATGAGGGGATACCATGCAGGCGACGATTTCGGCCAAATCCGGCGGACAGGCGACTTGCGTCCGGGAAAAGACGAACTGGGCGCTGATCATCATCCGCATCCTGACCGCGTTTGCCGGGCTGATGATCTTCTTCCCGGAGGTCAATCCCGGTCGACTGATGTCGGACATCAACGCGAATACTTCGCTGTTCACCGCCGCAATTTCGTACAGCACGCTGACGGACAGCTTTGCCCGCCCGCTGCGTATGGGCTGGGTGCAGCCATGGCACTTCTACCTCATCATGGGCGGCTGTGCGCTGCTGATGCTTGGCATCATCCTGAGTGCAATCGGCGCGTGCATGTCGCTGGGCAATCACCGCATGAAGCGCTCAGCCGTCAAACTGCCGCTGATCGGCTCGGTGCTGATGCTTGGCGGTATCGGAACGCTGGTGTACCTGAACAGCATCCTTCCGTCGCTGGAAAAGGCGGAACGCTTGAAGCTGATGACGCCGACCGGCGCAATCGTCTTCTGGGCGGTGCTGGGGGGGCTGCTGCTCGTATTCAGCATCGTGAGCATGGTCACTATTCCCAAGGACATGGAAGAAAAGATGGAGATGGAGGAGAAATACCGCCTGTTCCTGATGTTCCTGCCTGTTCTGATTCTGACGGTCATCTTCTGCTACCTGCCGCTGTACGGCTGGCGCTATGCGTTCTTTGATTATAAGGTCGGCGACGCGCTGAGCAGCGAGAACTTTGTGGGCTTCAAGTGGTTCAGCTACCTGTTCTCCAACGGCGCAACCCGCAATGACCTTGTGCGCGTGCTGCGCAACACGCTGATTATGTCCGGCTTGGGCATTGCAACGAGCTGGCTGCCGATTGCCTTCGCCGTTTTGCTGGCGGAACTGCGTTCGACGAAGTTCCAGCGCGTTGTGCAGACCCTGACGACGATTCCGAACTTCATCTCATGGGTTCTGGTGTACGCGATCGCGTTCGCGATTTTCTCCACCGACGGCTTCATCAACTCCTTCCTGCGCAACGTCATGGGACAGACCGCGACGACAGACTATCTTGCCAGCGCGGATTTCATCTGGCTCAAGATGCTGCTGTGGGGTACTTGGAAGGGCTTGGGCTGGAGCGCTATTGTCTACATCGCGGGCATTGCGGGCATTGACCAGCAGCTGTACGAAGCCGCGAAGGTGGACGGCGCGAACCGCTTCCAGTGCATCCGCCACATCACGATTCCCGGCTTGATGCCCACTTACATGGTCATGCTGCTGATGGCGATTGCGGGTATGCTCTCCAACGGCATGGAGCAGTACCTCGTCTTCGAGAATCCGCAGAACAGCGCAACCATCGAGGTGCTGGACTTGTATGTCTATCACAGCGGCATTAAGAGCGGCTTGATTCCGCTTTCCACGGTCGTCGGCGTGTTCAAGAGCCTGATTGGCGTGCTGCTGCTCTTCGGCGCGAACGGCATCTCCAAGGGCGTGCGCGGCGAAAGCATCATTTAAGGAGGCGGAGAAGCAATGAGCAACACCGAAGTCATGAAGCAATCCGCCGTCAAACTGGCGGGCAAACACCCGAAAAACAAGATTCACCGCACGGCGGGCGACATCGCGTTTGATGTTTTCCTGTACATCCTCTTTGTGGCTTTCACAATTCTGTGCGTTTTCCCATTCTATTACCTGTTCATCAACACCATTTCCAGCAATGACGCGGTGGCGGGCGGCTTGGTCAACTTCTGGCCGGTCGGCATCCACTTCCAGAACTACCTTGCCCTGCGCGATGTGGCGGATTTGGGTTCGTCGGTCATCGTGACGGTGGCGCGTACGATTCTGGGTACGGCGCTGATGGTGATTGTCAGCGCGTGGGCGGGCTATCTGGTCACGAAGCAGAAGATGTGGCATCGGTCGCTGATGTACCGCGCGCTGGTCATTACCATGTACTTCAACGCGGGCCTGATTCCGTGGTACATGAACATGCTGATGCTGGGGCTGACGAACAACTTCCTCGCCTACATCCTGCCGGGCATGATTGCGCCGTACAACATCATTCTGGTGAAGACGTATATTGAGTCGATTCCGGCATCGCTGGAGGAATCCGCGGTCATTGACGGCGCTCCTGAAGATTATCCTGCCGCTGTCCGTGCCGATTCTGGCGACGATTTCGATTTTCGGCGCGGTCGGCAACTGGAACTCGTTCCAAGACTCGCTGCTCCTGATGTCCTCCCGGCCGGAGCTGTACACCCTGCAGCACCGCCTGTATGTGTACCTGAACCAGTCCTCGAACCTGTCGGCGCTGGTCAACGGTTCGGGCGGCATGTCCACGCAGGCGGCGGCGAACATGCTCAACACGCGCGTCATCAAGTACACGGTCGCCATGGTGTCGATCATCCCGATTCTGCTGGTGTACCCGTTCATGCAGCGCTTCTTTGTTAAGGGAATCATGCTGGGTGCCGTGAAGGGCTAACCCGGCTGGTGATAGTTACTTCAAATACGGAAAGGAGAATCTTGCAAATGCGCAAATTGACCCGACTCTTCGCCCTGATGCTGGCGCTGACCATGCTTCTGGGCGCTCTGCCTGCGCTGGCAGAAGAACCCGACAACCCCTCTGGCATCCCGTACTATAAGGTGACCAGTGACCTGTACGATTTCATCGACATGGACGGCGCGCCCATCCAGATTGAAATTTACAGCCAGCTGGCGAACTACTCCGGCCGTCAGACCGGCTGGGGCGCTGCGCTGATGAAGGATCTGTTCAACGTTGAACTGGTCATCATCCCCGATCAGGATGGCACGTACCAGACCCGCACGCAGTCCGGCAACCTCGGCGACATCGTCGTCTGGGGCGCGAATGGCGAGGACTATAAGCAGGCGATCAAGAACGGTCTGCTGCTGGAGTGGGACGAGGACGACCTTGCGGAGACGTATGCGCCCTACGTTTGGGCGAACTATCAGGATGCGCTGGCGTCCAACCGTCTGGTGTCCGAAGACGGCGACAATCTGTACGGCTTCGGCATGGACGTGGCGACCTCTCGTCAGGGGCACAAGTCCTTCATGTACTCCTGGGATCTGCGCTGGGATTTGTATTCTCAGCTCGGCTACCCGGAAATCAAGAATTTGGATGACCTGCTTGAGGTCTTCAAAAAGATGAAGGAAATCTGCCCCACGGACGAGCTGGGCAACGAGACGTATGCGGCGTCCCTCTGGCCTGACTGGGACGGCAACATGGTCATGTACGTCAAGGCGATGGCGACGGCGTACTATGGCTATGACGAACTCGGCTTCGGTCTGTACAACCCCACGAATGGCGAATTCTACGATGCGCTGGACGAAAACGGCCCGTACATCGAGATGCTGCGCTTCTTCAACCAGCTCTATCGCGCCGGTCTGCTTGACCCGAACTCCATGACGCAGACCTACGACGAAATGAGCCAGAAAGTCAAGAACGGCGGCGTGTTCTGGGGCATCTTCAACTATGCCTCCTCCATGGTCTACAACACGGACAAGCATCTGGGCGAAGGCAAGATGATGTATGCGCGTGTGCCGGACGAAGCGAACCCCATCGTCTACGGGCTGTCCACGCTGGGCGGCAACCGCATCTGGTCTGTCGGCTCGAAGGCGGCGTATCCGGAACTGTGCCTTGCGATTCTGGACTTCTTCGCGACTCCCGAAGGCTCGATGACCATGTGGTACGGCCCGCGCGGTCTGATGTGGGACTATGACGAAAACGGCGGCATGTACTTCACCGAACTGGGCGACATCTGCAACAAGGACACCAAGCATGACCTGAACGGCGTTGTGTGGACGTCCCCCTACACGGGCAAGCAGTACACCCTGTCCGGCAACTTCAACGACGGCTGCATTCAGGCGAACAACACCACCTACAGCAAGGACGCCATCAACCCTGACGGCAAGCTGGGCGAAACGTTCAACAGGGACACTTGGGTTTCCATCTTGAACGCGGTTTCCTACCCGATTCAGGAGGACTGGCGCAACTGGTCCGGCGCGGTGCTGGCTGACCCGTACTTCGAGTCCATCGGCAAGTACACCATCATGCCCGACCTGCCTTACTCCGAGTCCGTGAAGGATGACGAACTGAAGGTGAAGTGGGAGCAGTGCGCCAAGAGCATCAAGAACAACAGCTGGCTGGCGATTTATGCGAAGGCGGACGGCGAGTTCAACATGCACATCCGCAACATGATTACGCAGTGCAACAACTACGGCTATGCTGACTGCCTCGAATGGAGCAAGGGCGAAGCGGCGACCAAGTGGCGCCTGACGCAGGAGCTCAATGCGGTTGGGCAGGAGTAAGCAATCCTTGGAAACAAAAAGCAGGGGTGCGTGAGAAGCGCATCCCTGTTTTTTGGTTCTGTTTTGCTGATGATTTTGTGATTAGAAACTTGTTTTTTTGTGTTGCAGGGGTTTCGTCTCTGCGGAGGCGAGGAGGGGGCAATGAAAACAGACGAAGTCTGCGGTCGCCCCCCTTTGACCCCTTCGCATTGCACACCCATGTTTCTTGAATGGTATTGCAGCTACTGTATAGTTAGTGTGCCTTTTTGCTCCTTATAAGAAACATTCAAGAACGCAAAAATATTGAAGCAGCGGTAAAAGCCCAGAAACATGGAAGTGTCCGTGCCGAAGGTTTCCAAAGGGCGATCGGAAAGC
>ENA-ORSC01001310-ORSC01001310.1-human-gut-metagenome-genome-assembly--contig:-NODE-1310-length-17447-cov-3.776794_pt1 | contig 17447 bp, 13 predicted proteins | sample MGYA00242178_ERZ509140 | MGnify/ENA primary metagenome ERZ509140 (study PRJEB26280, sample SAMEA2338681) | human gut metagenome | biome: human gut; feature: human-associated habitat; material: faeces... | reverse complement strand
TTCTGAATAATTTTAGCATTTGTTTTAACCTCCTGTTCTTGTTTTAAGTATGAAAAAAAGAACTACCGAAGTAATTCTTTTTTCTTACCTAAATATAATGTGATTTCTGATATAATCGCAATGAAATTCTATGACGCAAAAGATATCTATTTCCGCGCCAAGTTCCTTTATTTATTTAGTATCTGACCATCAATGAAATCTCCTTTGGCTCCTTCAGTGACTAATCTTCCTTTTCCATCATATGTAGATATGCGCCCTTTACCTAAATCAGGAACTTCTTGTGAATGTTTAGGCTTTATTTCTTTATTAATATCTTGTTTCTTTAACACATTTTCGACTTCTTCTTCTAATCCCATTCAATCACCTCCATTTCAAAAAATCTTGCCGCTATATTATATGAGCTTAAGCATTATTGTCCCTATCAACAAGCATAAAAAAGATACAATTGTCAAAGGTAATCCTTTTTCGTATTTCTCTGCCTTCTTATTATTTACCGTCGAATTGGTTAAAGTAATTTTCCTATAGTGAGTGCACAATGCCCTCTGTAATGAATCAGCACGCAGTATCAGAAAATTATCCTTATCCAATTTCTCAATATCAACTTTTTCATATGTTTGTATATTCACAGCACTCATTAATACTCCAAACGATATGCCCATCATAATAATACTTAATACTAAAAAAAAACATGCCACTGTTGCCCAAATGCAAATGGTGTGAGACATCGTAAATAAATATTTATTGATACTATTGAACGGAATAATTGGCATAAAAACAGTCAAAATTGCAATTTCTATTGTAACAAGTGAAATGACTTTATTTTCAATTGCTGTCTTTCTATCACATTCCTTAGTATATTCATCAATAAATATAGGCAAAGCAACGCTTGTGCTGTCATATCTAATTCCCGCACTCTCATCCTCATCATTTGTATGTTTTTTCTTTTTTCCAAAAATAACTTTCACCTCTTTTTGTTATTACATATTTTTCTACATAATATATCGACAAATAAGGGAAAAATATTACAAATATTTTATATTTTTTTATTTTCTCCCTAATCTCAGACATCCTACTTGCGCATCTTCCAGTTTTGTTTGTCCCAGTGTATGTACAAAAAAACCAATGCTTGGAGTGCCATTAAGAGTTCCTTTCTTAGCTCATTCCAACGTGCAATTACCTCACTGACGTTTTCTACATCATCCCAGTATTTTCGCATGGAAGGAAACTCACCACACGAAAAAAACATATAAGTGATTTTCGTTGGAATGTACTGGAACATTCTACTGCTTCTTCAAATGTTTTATCCTCCTGTTCTAATTTTGAGTAATAAAAAAGAACTACCGAAGTAATTCTTCAATCGCATCTCTTATATCCCTGCCATCAATCTCATTTCCTAGACAATCCCAACCTTCACTTGTTTCCCTTGCAAAAAGTTCGATTCGAGGCAAATCTCCACAAAGCTCAACTATCCTGTCTCTTATCTCATCTGTTTTTTTGCTATGCTGCATACGATGTGCTATACATAACTGTCTGACATTGGTCGATACTCTGCGAGGGTGTCCTTTTGTTGCCAACAAACAGATTTCCGAGCAGCTTCTTGTCCAAAATCCAAGCCCTACAAAAAACGTATCAGACTTTAGATTCTGTTTTATCCAGTTAAAGGCACAAGTCTTATACTTAAATCCCCAGCTTTCAATAACCGAAAGACCTTCTTTGAGTTGTGGAAAGGTTATCCATAAAAACAACATTGCATCGTCAGCAGTTATCTTATTCACTGGAATACTTCCTATTTCATCAATGGACATATTGTCTGATATTGTGCCTCAGCAATTCCTCTTCCTATCTTCCGGTTATAACTCCATGGTGGATCTGCATAAATAATGTTATATTTTTTTGCCATGTCTTATCTCCTTCACCTCTTCTATCTCCTCCCTAGCTGTAATCATGGCAAGGGCAACATCCTGGTTTCCAAACTTCTCCTGATAACAAATGCACCTTGCTAATCCTTTGGTTTTCTGCATGTCCTTCACCTGCAAAGCATATTCCTTAATCAAACTTCGTTCTTCCTCATTATATATCTCCTGCTCTGGATCAAATTCACGAAGGATTAGTTCTGCTGACACATTCTCCGGCACTTTACCGATCACCTCTACATCATGGAGATTTTCAACCAACTCACAAATCTTTTGAATAGCAGTCTCTTCAGTATTGATTTCGGGATAATACCGTATCATATCCAAATCCATCGTCTTGCCGGACACCAGATCCACTTGAGTGTCGTCCCTTTCTGATTGTCCCGGTGTATGTAGCAAAATACCAATGCTTGGAATGCCATTAAGAGTTCCTTCTCTGTACTCATTCCAAAGAGCAATTGCCTCATTGATGTTTTCTATATCATCCCGGTATCTTCCCATGGAATGAAACTCACCGCACTCAGCAACCGTATAGGTGATTTTCGGTGGAACGTACCGGCTACGCTCTACTGCTTCTTCAAATTCATCTAAGTTGACCGGAACTAGTGGTGAGTCCTTTCTAACACTTCCTTTTACAATGTTACCATCCGGATATTCTCGCAGATCTGCTACGATTTCATCCAGTGCCTCATAGATGGATATGTCCGAATCATCATATACGCCACCATCAATCTCTTTCATATCCAATCCATAAATGGTATAGTCATACCCTTCCGTTGCATTTTGGATATAGATATACCGGTTTCCAATAGAAAACACCATCTCACTTTCCATGTAAATTGTGGCTTGCCGTAAAAAATCTGCGATATTTCCTGACTTGTCGTCTTTGATTGGATTGATATCCACCTTATGATTTCCTAGGAGAAATTCATCCTCATGGAACAGATTAAATAAATCATCTTCCCGAATGTCTCCCTTGTATTCAACTACGATGTCGATGTCCGAAGTCGTTTTTTCTGTTCCCCGGCATCGGCTTCCATAAACCATAACCTCACCAATCTGTATCAATAAATCCTGTCGTCTTATCGTATCCATCAGATAATCTCGAACCGCATCTTCCACTTCTGTTGCATTCATCCCTTCTACCGGACGAAAATACGTTTCTGTTTTCTCACGGAAACCGGCAATCATTTTCTTCTGTTGTTCCGTCCGTTCAAACCTTTCCACAAAGAAGTCTTTCAATTCAGAAAAGCCAAAGGAATCCACATAGAATGCTTTTTTCTCACTCTCGGATTCCAAAACGATCACATCGCTTACCGATAGCGAGTGCCCTGTAAAATCTTTCGGGCGATGGATATTAAAGCGTTCATATATGGTGTCCAGATTTTCTCCCGGCTTCAATTCTTCCTTATACATCGACTCATAATCTTCTGCCTTTACCTGCAAGCCCCCCGCCTGCACATGACTCATTTTAAAAAAGCGATAGGCTTCTCCATTGCTGCCCTCCCTGATCTGCAGAATCTCATAAGCAGTCGGAGGCATCCCATGATAAGATGCCTCCTCTCTCACACTGTCTGCCACCTGAGAAAGGGAACGTGCATAACGCTTTGAATCAAATAATTCTGGTACATTTTCCCGCATACTAAACAATTCTCCTGTTCTTCCTGCCACTATGATATGGTCATAAAAATCAATGTCCAGCAATATGCCGGCGTACATCATTTTCTCCGTTATATTGCGGTCTGACATGCTCATCTTAAGATCCGACGAAGGATGGTTATGCAGCATAATCATTGCTGCCGCATTTGATAAAATAGCAGATTTATATAACTCTCTTCCTGTCACAAAAGAAGTATTGACACTTCCGATACTGACTACACTGAAATTGATGGGGCGTCCTTTTCCATCCAGATTGACAACACAAACTTCCTCCCGGTCAAGTTCTGCTAACACCGGCGCCAGGACAGAAACCGCTTTCTCCGGCGTATCAATAGTTTCCCTGCTGAACACACTCTCTTTGTCGGTCAGTTTTAACCGAACGTCCACCTGCTTTAATTCATGACTCATCCGAAACCACCTCCATTGTTATCACCAGCATAGTATCTTCATCCTTTTCTTCAATCAGGTGTTTGAGTTCTTCTAACGAATCAATTTCTATCCTTTTTCTCTCACTCATATGACACCCTCCTGACTAATGACTTCTGCCACTATGCTTGATTGGTTCGTGACTTTGTTCCGGCTGCTTTGTGGCATCGATACTCTTTTCTTCAAATGCAGGCTGCCGGTTCTGTTCCATTGTCTGCTCCTGTTTCATCTCTTTTGCCGGAGCGCAAAGACTAAGTTTATGTTCTTTCGCATCGTATTGATAAACATGATCCGATAAAATTTCATCTTGCATTACGCATCCTTCATTCACCGTATTTACCATATCCGTAAGTTCTTCCGGATCCATGCCGGCACTTTGAGGTACGATCAGCACTTCATGTACGGATGACGGAAGAACATAATAATCTCCACCTACCCTGTCTGCCACCATCTGCTGTATGCTCTCACTCATGATGCCGACTGCTCCATTCATTTTATATTGATTTGTCAAACAATATACGTTCGGTCCTCCTGTCGGAATCATATCTTTTACATACTCTTTTGCTTCTTCCTGAGAAACCCCTTCATTTCTTCCAAAATCTTCTGTCATAACATCAACTATCATTTCACCAAGTGGTAAAAATACCGGTGGCGATAACCGCTCCATATTTTCCATTGCCTGGGTATGTAATTTTTCTTTTGTCACCCCATAAACTTCCATTAATTCATTTGTAATCATCAACGAGCCTATTGAATCTCTATTTCCTGACACTTTCACATGATAAGTGATTGCCAGATCCTCTCTCTGCGTATAAGGAACATTCTGCAAACGGGTCGTATTCTTTTCAAGATTCACAAGTCTTGGAAAGATTTCTCCCTTTACCACCTCATAATTCTTTATATCCTCAATCTGAACCTGAAAAGTTCTGTTTTCAATCGGCTCCATATTTTCAATATAAGTATCTGCAATACCGGATACGAGTTCATCCAGATTTCTTCCCTTCTGATACTGCTCGTACAATGGATTCAGATAAATATTAGGTGAAAGATTACTGTCCGGATTGCGAATACTCAATCCATCTAACACAACATCGTTGTTTTTCACCACTTGCTGAATACTAATCTCCGCCTCTTCAAACCGTTCCGGCAGATAATCCGTTACATTTTCTTTGATATACTCCATAAATTCGCTATAACTCTTCATTTCGTTTTACCTCTTTTCTTTCTGTCTGGACATGATGTCCAAACGCTCCTTTAATGTACCTGTGCCAAGTTGGATGTTCTTGCTTCTGTTGGTTCTCGTGACCGTGCATGGTAGATATGCCTTTCCTCACCTACCGCACAAAGTCCTCTCAGTATTCTCATATGGTCAAACGGCTTCATCCGGTTTGTTCCGGAATCATACTCATACGCAGCATGGGATTTCATTGCCGGCGAAGATAACACCGTATCTCCCAACTGACTTAAAATGGAACGCAGATAAATCACACTGTCCTGTTCTACTTTTGGTGCGATCAGATATTCCGTATCCGATACCGGTATGGCATAAAAATCACCATCCATATATTCTGACATCTGCTTTTGCATTTCCTCACTATCAAGGCTCTCTGCATTCTGCTCCGAAGAAAAACAGACCACTTCGCTTTCTTCTTCCGGCAGGGCGTCTAACAACACTTCTCTCGCCCGTTCCTCTGTCATTTCATACTCTTCCATAAATTCCGGCAGAAGATGTTCTAACAGCCATTCGCCCAAAGGAGTCACCATTGGTTCATTTTCAAGTACCGGTGTCTCGCCTTTTTCATCCATATTTAACAAGGCATCCAGTTCCGCTAACCGTTCCATCTTCTCCTTCAGTTCTTCCTCTGCAGGAAACGGCTTTTGCACCTCCATCTTTGCCGTTTCCAACTGGTGTGCGACATTGTTAAGTTTTGTCTCTGCTTCTGAAAGTTCCCCAGCCATGCCACCTAAAACATTGTGAAGTCTTGTGATATTTCCAAACGCATCCGAACCAAGTTCAAAGTTGTGGCTTAGTTCTCCTTTCAGACTCATCACAAATTTACGGTTAAAGGAATCAAATGTGACTTTCATTCTCATACCGGCATACTCACCGATCTCTACCATCTGCTGCAGGGAATCCATCTCCTGACACATGGCAAGAATGGCTGTTCCTGCTTCCTTTTTGTCCGTAAAGATACGGTTTCCCACTTTCATGGAAAAGTTGTCCTTATCCGCCGGAAGATTCTTTCGCACGGTTTCCATATCTGTCTGAAATCCCCGAATCCGCTCCTGCAGAACTTCGATCTGCTTCGGATAATTTTTTGCGATGTTATCCTCCAGCCGGTAGATCTGACTGGTATGGTTTGCTTTCATCAGTTTCAGCCTGGATACCTGAATATCTAAGTCCATCTTTTCCTTGATATAAGGGTTTCCAGTGGCAAGTGCTTTGACCTCGGCATAAGTAAGTGCTGCTTCATCCACATCCTCACAGCTTCGTACCGGTGATTTACTTGTCATGATCTGGCTGATGAATTTCTGCTTATTTTCTATTACCTGCCACGAATAACTGTCGAATGTGCCTTCTGTCACATAACGAAAAATAGACACGGTATCATTTCTGTTACCCTGTCTGAGAATACGTCCCTCCTGTTGTTCAATGTCTGACGGGCGCCATGGAACATCCAAATGATGCAGGGCAACCAGACGGTCCTGCACATTGGTTCCGGCTCCCATCTTCTGCGTGGAACCAATCAAAAAACGAACCTGTCCGCTTCTTACCTTGCCAAACAGCTCCGTCTTTCTTAACTCTGTATTCGCTTCATGAATAAAGGCAATCTCTTCTTCCGGTACACCCCGGTTCACCAGCTTCCGCTTAATGTCGTGGTAGACATCATCAAACACTTCTGCTTCTAACATATCATCTCCATCGACTGCGGTCGTTTTTCCAACGATCTTCGGTGTCGAAAGGTCACAAAAGATAAGCTGTGCGGATTTGTCTGCCTTTGTCCTGTCCCATATTTCATATGCCTTTTGTACAAGAGCGTTGACTTTGGAATGTTCTTCATCCGGCAGTAGCGGATTGATCAGTCTCTGATCCAGCGCCAGCTTCCTTCCATCATTTGTTATCTTTAACATGTTATCTTCATGCGGTTCCACTCTCCGGTCACGGACTGCCTCCGCCCGCTCCGCTAACGATGTGACCATCTCCTTTTGATGTTCGCTCGGCTGTAATACCACATTTTCATACTCTGCTTTCGGAATGGGTAGATTTAACATATCCGGTGTTTGAATATCCGCACACTCCTTAAACAGGGCGATTAACTCCGGCAGATTGTAAAACTTGGCAAATCTCGTCTTTGCACGGTATCCGGTTCCCTCCGGTGCAAGTTCGATCGCTGTCTGCGTCTCTCCAAAAGAAGATGCCCAGGAATCAAAATGCCCCAGTCCCATCCGCTGCAGCGTATCATACTGCAGGTAACGCATGTTGGTGTATAATTCCGTCATACTGTTGGAAATCGGGGTTCCCGTTGCAAAGGTAATGCCCTTTCCGCCGGTCAGTTCATCCAGATACTGACACTTAGCAAACATATCGGAAGATTTCTGTGCTTCCGACTGGGCAATCCCCGCTACATTACGCATTTTTGTATGTAAAAAAAGATTTTTGTAATAATGACTTTCATCCACAAAAAGCCTGTCCACTCCTAGCTGTTCAAAGGTCACAACATCATCTTTTCTGGAAGTATCATTGAGTTTGTCCAATCGTGTCTGAAGGGTTTTCCTCATTTTCTCCATCTGCTTAATGGTATAGCGTTCTCCCTGTTCCGCTTTGATTTCTTCAATCGACTGCGTGATCTCAGCAATCTGCCGCTCAATAATGGCAGTCTGCCGTTCGGCAGATAGTGGTATTTTTTCAAACTGACTATGCCCGATAATAACCGCATCATAATCGCCGGTAGCAATCCGTGAGCAGAACTTTTTACGATTTGCCGGCTGAAAATCTTTCTTGGTAGCCGCTAAAATATTGGCTCCCGGATACAATCGTAAAAAGTCACTGGCCCACTGCTCCGTCAGATGGTTTGGTACGACAAACAAACTTTTCTGACATAACCCCAGACGCTTGCTTTCCATTGCAGCCGCAACCATTTCAAATGTTTTTCCGGCACCGACACAGTGTGCAAGCAGTGTATTATTTCCATACAAAACATGAGCCACGGCATTTTTCTGATAACCCTTTAACTCAATATCCGGTGTCATTCCCGGAAACTTCAAATGAGAACCGTCATACTCTCGTGGTCTGGTGGAATTAAACAATACATTGTATTTACTTACAAGTTCATTACGCCTGTCCATGTCACGAAATACCCAGTCCCGGAAGGCTTCCCTCATGGCATCCTGCTTCTGTGCAGCAATCGTTGTCTCCTTTTTATTGAGAACCCTCTTCTCTTTGCCATCCTCGATCACTGTGTCATACACACGGCTGTCCTTCAGATTCAGGGAATCTTCCAAAATCTGATACGCATTTCTCCGGCTGGTTCCGTATGTCATGTTTACAAGTGCGTTTCCATAGTCTGCATTTTTTCCCTTCACATTCCACTGCCCGGTCACATCGGAATACTGGATCTTTATCACATCACGATTTAACAAATGCTCCGGTGTCTCAAACACTTCCCGCATAAAGTCCTCGATAAATCTCGGTTCAATCCATGTTGCTCCAATCCGGACTTCAATCTCACTGGCATCCAGTTCTCTCGGCTGTACCCGTTTCAATGCTTCCACATTGACCGCATACATGGGTTCATTCTTTGCAAAAGTTTCGGCTGCTTCCAGTTTTTTTCGCACATTTCCGCTTAAATAAGCATCCGCTGTTTCCCATTCCTCGCTAAGTGGATTTTTGAAGATAATGCCGGTCAACTCATCGATCAGCGTATCTTCGTCTTTTCCACTCAGTTCCGACATGTATTCAAAATCAATCGCTGCTTTTTCTGCCAATGAAACCGCTAACGCTTCACTTGCCGTATCCACACTGGTCACAACTTCTGCTTTCTTTATGGTGCGCTTCGTAAACATATCCGCTTTTCCAAGAAAGTTGCCTTCCTCATCCTGTTTCTCCAGTGAGCAGAGCAGACAATAGCTGCTGTCCTGATGAAACGCCCGCTTATTGGTTTTTGAAAAAATCCTTCCATAATCTTTTGCAAAGGAATCATACAGGTCATTTAACTGTTTCTGCCGGGAATGAATCTGCTCATCCGGATAATCTTCTAACTGTAATCGGATCAACTCCTGCGTGCAGTCCCTTATGGCAACCATGCCCTTGATTCGCTCAAGCATTCCCTCAGAGGCTTCCACCGGACGCATCAAAGAGTTTTCCCGATAATACAGCCGATCATCGATCAGCGCATAACTAAAGTTCTTTACTTCCGGCACGGCAGGGATAACCTCTGCCGTCAACTCCTCATTCAGTTCTTCCAGTTCAATTTCCTCATAAGAACCCTCGACAAAAGACAGACTCTTTTGTAACTGCTCATCAAAAGGAAGTGAATCATCCGGCACACAGGTACTCTCCATTCCATACGGTCCGCTTACCATTTCCATAGAGCCAACAACCATCTCCGGATGTTCCACAAAGTAGCTGTTCATGGCTATGCCATTCTCATCCTGTGAAAGATGCACCCAGTCCGGTTCCATGTCTACAATGCGGTCACGCTTCTGTAAGAAAAGAATATCCGATGTCACTTCTGTTCCGGCATTGGCTTTGAATGCGGTATTGGGAAGTCTGACCGCCCCCAATAGTTCTGCTCTCTGTGCAATGTACTTTCGCACCTTTGGATTTTCCTTATCCATCGTTCCCTTACTGGTGATAAATGCAATCACACCGCCCGGACGCACCTGATCTAACGTTTTTCCAAAGAAGTAATCATGGATCAAAAAGTTGTATTTATCGTATTTCTTATCTGCCACCTTGTACTGACCAAATGGAACATTGCCAACAGCAGCATCAAAGAAATCATTCGGAAATGCTGTTTTCTCATACCCATCCACGGTAATATTGGCTTTCGGATATAGCAGTCTGGCTATTCGTCCTGTCAGACTATCCAGCTCAACACCATACAGATGGCTCTCCCGCATCGTCTCAGGCAGCATACCAAAGAAGTTGCCGATTCCCATCGAAGGCTCTAAAAGATTTCCTTTTGTAATTCCCATTCTTTGCAATGTCCGGTAAATCCCCTGGATAATCACAGGACTGGTGTAATGAGCGTTTAAGGTACTTTCCCTTGCAGAAATATACTCTTCCTCTGACAACAGGGCTTTCAGCTCTGCATACTCCTTTGCCCAGACACTCTTGGTTTCATCAAAAGCATCCGCAAGACCGCCCCAGCCGACATACTTTGATAAGACCTCCTGCTCCTCATTCGTTGCCGGTCTTTTCTCCGATTCAATCGTTTCCAATGTACGAATGGCTTCCACATTTCGCTGAAACTTTTCTTTTGCTGTGCCGACACCTAATTCCATGTCGGAGATTACATAGTTTTCTGCTGAAATATCCAACTGATTTTGTATTGGAGACTGGCTTTCCGTTTCCTGTAAAATATCACTCTCACTGACTGGAACAGATTCTTCCAGTGGTGAAATATCATCCACCAATTCAGTATTTTGCGAAAGAATCTCGGACTCTTCAATCTCTTGATTCTGTTCTACTTCAACAACTTCCAATTCTTCGCCAACTGCATTCTGATTAGCAACTACTGGCTCATTCTCTCCGCCGTCAAGTTCTTCCTTTGCCTGCTGCAGTGCTTTTTCTTCCTGCTTCTGTTTATACTGGGCATACTTTACCCTGTCTTCTGCAGAAAGATAACGATCCTCTTTCATCAGCTTTTCAATCCGTTTTGCCACGATATTCCATGAAAGAAGAACTTCCGCATCCGGTGTCATAATGCTGCCCTTGCGTAATTTAATTCCTTTCGCATCATAATCCTTAAAGCTGCGATCTGAACCTGCCAGTGCATGACTGGTACCTCCGGTTCCATACTCGTTTTTGAGGAAATCAGCAGCTTCTTTTAAGGTATGCTCCTGATGATAGAAGTCATAAATCCGAAAGCTGCCATGCTCAAAGCCGGAACCTCTCGTAAGGGTGTGGTCAATCTCATCCGCTGTGATAACATCTTCAACAGCCACTTTTACTTCTTCCGGCAGCGGATAAGAAACCTTTTCTTTTAAAAGATCTGCAAGGTCATCCCGCAGCTCCTTTGGATCTTTGATCAGACGAAAACGGTACTGTATTTCTCCGGCATCTACCTGTTGCAGTGTCTGGTCCATCTGCTCTACAATCCTTTGAACATCCTCCCCATTGGACAACATATCCGTAATGCGTTCATGCTGTACCGGATAATCATATCCATCAAATCCAAGTTTCTCCGGAAACGCTCCAACAGAGTCCCGATAATAAAAGAAAAGCATATCGGCTAACTCTTTTCTTACAAACTGGTCAGCCAGATATGCTTCGTTGCTGTCAATGTAACTACCCGCTTCAATCTGTCCACGAATCACGGACTCTACTGCACTCCACGAAAGATGTACCTCCGTGTGCTCCAAAGCAGAAGTACCGTGTGCTGCATACATTCCACCCTTATTAAACCAAACCGAAATTTGTTCCCCTCCAAGTTGAAATCCTTTGCCGGTTTCTCCGTATTCTTTCTGAAGAAAAGCCGCCATTTCTTCCGGTGTTTTTCCGGTCTGATACTTATGATAAATTCGTTTCCGACTGTTTTCCTTTCCTCCGCCGGTACGAAGAATCTCTTCGATCTGCTCTGCAGTTATCGTGCCGAAAAGGAATCTGTCCGATGGCATTTCTGCCTGTGCCATTGCAATATTTCCCACCTGCTCCGACATAAGAGAAAATAAATCCATCTGTCGATAGGGACTTTCTGCAGGCGGTTCATACTGCTCTAACTCTGCTACTGATAAACCAGTTCCTTCAGAACGATCTCCTCCGCCTGCTGATAGATCCGGTTCATCTCTTTCGTCCACTGCAGCGGATCGTTCTGTTTCAGTTCCTCCGTCATGGTCTGGTTCTTCGTCAACTTCTGTGTCAACACCTCGAACCTCTCCTCTGCCTGTTCCTGTATCTCCATGCAGTGTGTCATCAGTTCTTCGCTCAGAAGAAGTCCCGTGTAAATCCCCCTCCTGTGGTTTTTCAGATAATTCTTCCGCAACACTCCGTATTTCGTCAGCAACGTTCCTTCCTGCTCCGAAGGTATCAGATTCGGAATCCGATAGTCTCCGTTCCTTTCGTATGTCAGATTCATGCCCTGCCACCGCCCTTTCTGTATGATTATGATTTGTTGTATATCGTCTGTTTTGCAATAACGCCCTGTCATACCTTGCAATCGTTCTGCCAATCCGGATCAGCACCGGTTCACATAACTCCGAAGTGGTACTGCCAAGCACCGATAAGGTTCTGAGTGTATTAAACTCATGGATGTAATCAAAGGTGAAATCATCGGCAAACTCCGTCATATCACATCCGCATCGCTTCAAAATGGTATAACTTACACTTTGTACCAGCATTTCCCGGAACCGGACAGCAACTGCATCCCCATCCAGATCTTCCAGAAAACTGTTTGCCGCTTCATCGATCACCTCATCGACCGCTTCCTCATAAAAATCTTCCGCTATTCTTTCGGCAATCTCATAAATACGGTTTTCAAAAGGAAGGGCATCATTGGTACTGCCATAAATGTGCTCCAGTTCGGCAAGAACCACTTCTTTATGCTCTTCCCTCAAATGCCAGATAAACGGATCTTTGCCAATCCGTCTTGCCTTATGAACATCGGACACATCAAAGACATATCGAAGTTTTGGTCTTTCACTTTCCCCATCAATAAGGGCAATTCCTTTTGCTCCCCGGTTTACCCAGCAAAACATCCTCTCATTCCACATTTCAAGCGAGGCACAGGCAGTTGCGTCCGGTCGCTGTGCATAGATGAGTAGCTGGTCCTCAAAGGGATACTTATATAACCTTGACGCAACATCAAGGTATCGAATCCACTGCTCTCTGCCACGACAGACTTTCTTTGCGGTCTCTCGTGCTAATACAGAGATTTTTACATATTTCGTCATTCCTTTTTCCTCCTGCACCTGCTTTGGTTTGGACATAATGTCCAAACGCTGCTGTTACTGATCCCGGCTTTCCGCAATAGCGGTTATGTACCCCATCAGCCTTTTTTCACTATCTGTATTCCTTTCAATATCCATACTCATCTTCTCATCGTTTCTTTCTTCGTTTTTTTCTGCTTCCATTTGTCTGCACCTCCAATTCCTTTCACTGATTTCTTGTTTCATAGACATAGGGCTTTTGAAATATGAGCTTTATACTCCTTCTCACAAGCTGAACCAATGTCATGCCGTTTTTATGGTAAAATCCACACAGTCCAATGATACCGAACACCGGCATACACAATGTAATAGCTGTATTGATCCCTGCACCAAAGTAAAAATGCAGAAGCAGGATTCCTCCCACTCCTGTAAGTAATGCACTTCCTCCGAACACGCACTCCCTGAAAGACAATCCCTTGAAGAAATCATCCTTAAAGGCAGCCACATCCGGATTGATTGTTTTAGTCATTGATTTCCTCCATTTCTATAAATTAAATGCTTTCTGCATGACACTGTCCGACATCTTTACCGAAGATGAAATGACACCCATTTTCAAGCAATACTCCAACAAACGTATGATTGCATTATCCGTGTCAATTGCAACGGTATTAATAAAACTTGCACTGATGACAATCACAACCGCAATGAGCAGCGCAGAAAACACATATCCGAAAAAGGTGCGTATATAGGAATAACCCACATTTGCCGTCTGACCTCCGGCTGCAAGAGTAGACAATGCCACGCCCGCAAACGGAGCGATCATGTAAATCTTCAGAATACGATTTAACACCGTCAGCACCACGATAAATCCACACACCACGGTAAATAAGAAAAACAGGATACTCGTCAAAAAAGCGGTCATCGTTCCAAAGTCTGCACTGGATATATTTTCATACACCTTTACACCATCAAAGTCATATATCATTGACAGTTTGTTTTCTCCCAAAATTGCGGAAGTCAGATTCTTGCCCCATGCAAAAAACTTCGGCATATAACTTAGCGCCATGCTCATTACATTTGAGGTTATAATCAACCGAATGAACATTTTTATCGTTCGTTCAAATGTCAGATCTGCATGTAAATCACAGCTGTCCCTGCAAAATCCATATAAGAAAAAAATGCAGAGCAAGGAAACTGCAACTACATTTAAGGTGGTATAGATCGTTGATATATTTTCCCAGACATCCTTGTATGTGCCGGAAGAGGGATTTTTCGTCAAAACATCAGCTGCCAGTTTCATCATGTCATTCCATGCGTACCCGGCAGCTTCAAAAAAGTCTTTACCGCTAAAGAAGTCTCCTAAATCTGAGAAAAATCCTGTTACAGAATCCCACAATCCCACCGTCATCACCTCCTTTCAGGATTCCAAGTCTTCATTACGAAACGCCCAGTAGTTTTAGAATTGCCGGAACTGCAATCATAACCAGACCACCAATTACTTTTTTGATTGCCTGACTCTGCTGTGTTGTATCATGTGCCGAGTACCCGGTACCAAAGTCTAACAAACCCCAGGCAAGAAAAATCACACCCACTCCACCAACACATCCAAGAACCAAGTCCTTGATTACATTGATGCCGTCCGTAACTTCCGTCACTCCGGTATCTGTTGCATCACTTTTTCCTTTTTCACTTTTCGCCAGTGCTGCAACCGGCACATTTGTCAGTATCCAAAAATAGATCAATGCTGCCGTTCCTGCACCCCGTTTCCATAATCCATTGCAGCGTGGTTTCATAACCTCTAATTCCTTATGCATTGTTGTCCTCCTTGCTTTCTGTTATCGTTTCCTGCAGCCGATTACCATAAGCCGCTTATCTTTCCCATCCATCGTCCGGCAAGTGGAAAGCGTTACAAACTTATATTTCCGAAAGAATGCCTCAGCACTACTTTCATCCATTTCCCTTTTCATCTTCTTTGCCGCTTCACTCTGAAACTTGCTGTGACTTAGGATTTTCTCTACCATCCCGTAATAGTCCTTCTCGTTTCCGTAATCCGTGAAAGAATAGTAATCTGCATATTTGTCCGTTTCCAATATCGAAACGATATGATAGTCCTGCTTCTTTCCCTCTACCGGAGTAAACGAAAACACAGAATGTTCCTTAAAAAATGTTTCCTCACGGAAATTTTGCAGATAGCCAAAGTACCGTCTCCCGTTGATGTTGTGACCGTAAATGATAAGATTGTCACTGTCTGTCTTACAGCGGACATCTAAAAACGGTGTCCCATAAAAGCTGTAATCGCCATGCACATCCCGGTGAAGATAATACTGCCAGTCATCTTCGTGATGACCTTTGATACCTGTCTGCATAACCGGATAAGAAAAGCCGGTGCCTTTGATTTCTAGCCACCCGATCATATCTTTGTACTTTTTGTGGAGGTTCCGTACACCATCCTTTTCTTTCTCCGTGGTAATCTCTTTTTCTATATTGTCCTGCTTTATCTCCTGATCCACGGTTCTTTTTAACCAAAGTCCCAGAGCCAAAGCAATGACTGCTAAAATAAAAAAAGAGAAGAAAAGTATTCTTCTTGAAAATACCTTTCTTCCCTTTGGGGTTGAAATGTTATTTAGTTGGTTCATAATTGTCCTTTTTACTATGTATTTGCATCTACAAACTGGAATTTCACGCAGACTATTCCTATACCGTAATGTCTATTCTGACCGATGATTTCTTCTCACCAAAATGCTTTATTTCGATATCCTTCATTTCCTCTATAACATCTTTTTCAATTTGGTGAACATCACTTAATTGTAAATCTCGCTTCGAATCATTTACTATTTTTGCTGCCTCATCTACTGAAACAGTTGTATCTGATGTTAACTGTTCAGACATTTCAGTATCGTTTGAATCCTCTGCAACCTGCCCCTTTTCTATAGATGTCTCTACAATTTCCTCTTCTGTTGGCAAATCCCTATATTCTGTACTTTTTACAAATCTTGTGAATGACTCTACAGCTCTAAAAGTATTTCCCATGATACGTTGAGCTTCCTTAAGCTTTTCACTCTTTGGAATATTTGGATTATTCACGATACTTTTTAGTTCTGCCAAATTTCCATTCATCTCATTTACTTGAAGCCTTTGAGCCTCTTCTTTTGTCTTACATCTCTCCAACCTACGCTCATAAGCTTCTTGTTCCATTCTTGCCGCTTTATATTCCATATAGGCTTTAGGGTCTTTCTGACGAATAGCATCTTCTTCTGAAGCTGTTAATTCTTGACCGCTTGCAATCTTGTTATAAATCTGACTATATGCAGAACTTTCTTTGTCTCGCTCAAGTTGCTCTCGGAAATGCTGAATCATGCTTTCTTCCTGACTTGTTACAGTCATACCCTCTTGCTTCTTTACAACATCCCCGGTAGCCTTCTTTTGCTCCCAATCATTTACTAACTGCATCTGATTCACAGCGTTTCGTATTGTACCTGCAATCATAGCACACCTCCAATTCCCGGTTAATGCTACGATTAAATAGTGATATCAAACTTCATACCCTGTGTTGCCTTTTCTTCTGTTATCTTACTCCAATCCAGTTCAGAAATCTTTTCAAGTAATTCTTCTTTTGAATTTGCCTGAATTGTAGTCCGCTTAACAGTTACATCCTTCTTTTCCTGCTTTTTCTCCTCTGCACGTTTTTCCTTTAATTCTTCAAGCCGTTCTTTCTGCTTTTCTGTAATCTTCTCCAAATCAGCAAAAAGTGTCATCTTTCCATCATCATCAAAGGACATAGTTAACTTATTTAATACAGTTCCACTATTGTCTGTCGTTCCCCAAGCACGTTCAAACCCAAACTGTTCATTGATTTTATCTGACATCTCAACTGCAGTTTTTACCGTAGACAATTTTTCCCGTGCATATTTCTCATCGGATGCCATTCTTTCAAGTTCAGCACTTGAAAAAACAACTGTAAATTCCTTATCGCTTTGGTCTACTAATCCTCTGAAATCATCGCCTTTATCAGCAATAATAAAATCGAAATCCGCATTATCCTTACGCAATGTTTCCAGATATTTCTGTGCCTTAGAAGATAACTTATCTTCGCTGGATTTTATTTTCTGTGCATTGGGCTGCACATCTTTTGCTTTCTCTGTGTTATTTTGCTTACTAACAGTATTGCTCTTATAATAATCTGTTACCTGTGTTAAATTAGCTGCTCTAATCATGGTATCATCCTCCTTGAAAATTGATACAGAAATCCGTTTCTATATCTGTAATATCGGCACTTTATATCCAAAAGTTAATAGTGCGTAAAATTCAAATTTTCTTTTCCCTAATAATTACAAATATTCCTTGGAAATTGCTTCCACA
>ENA-ORSC01001306-ORSC01001306.1-human-gut-metagenome-genome-assembly--contig:-NODE-1306-length-17476-cov-4.282590_pt1 | contig 17476 bp, 18 predicted proteins | sample MGYA00242178_ERZ509140 | MGnify/ENA primary metagenome ERZ509140 (study PRJEB26280, sample SAMEA2338681) | human gut metagenome | biome: human gut; feature: human-associated habitat; material: faeces... | reverse complement strand
ATACTATTCTATTTTCTAGCCCCATTACAACATCTAAGTTTCTTAAACCAATATCTGTATCTATTAATGCTACTTTTTTTCCTTCTAATGCTAAACTTGATCCTAGATTTGCTGTTGTTGTTGTTTTACCTACTCCACCTTTTCCTGATGTTATTACTATAACTTCTCCCATATTTTTCCTCCTTAGGATTTTTGTTTATAGGTTTTCTTCTTTTTTACTTGTCCTAAATTTATGCTTATATCATACACTCAAATCGTAAAAAAGTCAATAATAATATTGACTTTAATCGTAAAAATAATCAATTATTCCATTATAAATTCCCCATGCTAATCTGTTTTGATAATCATCTTCTAAAAGCTTTTTTTCTTCAGTTGGATTTGATAAAAATCCACATTCTACAATTGTAATTGGAATCTCTACATGTTTTATTATATATATGTTCTCTATTGTTTTCGCCACTCTATTATTTTCTTTTTGAATTGCTTCATTTAAATTATTTTGTATTGATATTGCAAGTTTTTTTCCTTCTTCACTCCCTTGCTTATAAAATGTTTGCCAACCATCATATTGTTGTTGTGGGATTTTGTTCAAATGTATTGATACAAACAAATCAGCAGAACTTTCATTTCCAATTTTTACTCTATTATGTATGTCTGATATTTTTTTCTGTTTTAATGTCTTACTATCAATATCATATATTGCATTTTCATCTGACCTCGTAAGTATTACAGTACACCCACTTTGTTCTAATAGATTTTGAAGTTTTAGTGCTATTTTTAAATTTGTTTCTGCTTCTGTCGTTCCATTCGAACTTTGAGCTCCCTCATCTGGAACTCCATGTCCTGCATCTATTACTACTGTTTTTCCAGATGCTGGCAAACTTACTGTTGATATGTATTTATTTTCATCAGTTCCAGTTGATAAAACAAATACAAAAATTGATAGGAATATTCCCGATAAAATCAATGTTATTCTTTTTTTGTTTAGAACTATCATATTAACCTCACACAAATAATTTTAGTTAATTATATGCATGAAATTGCTATTTATTCTCTTTCTTCTTCATTCTGAAAAGTAGGAAATATATAAGGAAGTCCTTGTTGTTCTTTTCTCTGCGTTTCTTCTATACTATTTTCTCCTTCCAACTGAGCATTAGGTATTTTTATTTGAATTCTGTCATCGTCTTCTTTCTGTCTTTCTTCTACTCCTAATTCTAAAGCTAGCAACTCATATATTTCTTTCGCCAGTATTACACTTGCATCTCTATTTTTTTTAGCTTCAACAAATCTATTAGTTATTCCTTTATATTTTTCTTTAAAAGTCTCTAGCAATTTTTCATTATTTTCATATACTCCATCGGTTCCCCATAAAATATGGTCAGTTATAATAATTTTTACAGCATCTATATCATCAACCGTTTTATTATATTTATCCAAAATAAATGCTTTATATAAATTAAAAATATCATTTATAAATTCACTATCTTTCGTTCTTTCATCTTTTAGATATATCATATAATCTAAATCTGGATAATCTTTATATAATCGATTTATGGTATCTTTCACATATTTTCCCATATCTTCTTCTTTTAAATTTCTGAAACTTCTTATTTTTTCAGATTCCGCATTTCTTTCGATTTTTTGTTTATCACTAACATCTTTATAACCAGAATATGCTCCAAATGTAGGCAATGCTAATGAAAGTCCAAGTATGCCAATAAATCTACAAGGTTTTTTTAGTAGCTTTTTTATATCAATTTTTCTTTTCTTATTTACTTTTAGTACATTTTTGCTTTTATTTACTGTTTGTTTTCTTTTTTCTTTATTGTTTTCCTTTCCTTTATTACCATTATTTTCCATATAAAAATCCTCCTTTGAATACATATATATCTATTATATCACTTTTCAAAGAATTTTGCAACGAAAAAAGCCTCTACTAGGCACTTCTCGCTTAGTAAAAGCTCTATATATTAATTAAAATTATTTTTTGTTTACAATATCTTTTAATGCTTTTCCAGCTTTGAATACTGGAGCTTTTGATGCTGGTATTTTGATTTCTTCTTTAGTTTGTGGGTTTCTTCCTTTTCTAGCAGCTCTTTTTCTAACTTCGAAAGAACCAAATCCAACTAATTGAACTTTGTCTCCCTTTACTAAAGCTTCTGTAACAACGTCAACAAATGCGTTTAATGTTGCTTCTGCATCTTTCTTTGTGCATTCTGTTTTAGCAGCTATGGCTGCGATTAAATCAGATTTGTTCATTTAAATTACCTCCTAATAAGATTGTATATGTAGATAATTATTGCATCTACTACTTACATTATTCGCCAAGGTTTGATAAAATCCTTCTTTTTTTTCAAATTTATTTTATAAAAGTGTTAAATCTCAAGGGTTTGCGGTTTTCTATTTTCAAAAATGCTTATTTTTCAAGGTTTACAGACCTTATTTTTCTTAAATTTGCTGTAAAATGGCAACATGTATAATTCATCTTTACTAAAAATTTTTGTAATTGCTAATATTACTACATAAACAATTATTGCAAATATTATTGTTAATATTATAGCAATATTTTGCATAATTATACCTTTTAGTAAATTATATGTATATATTCCGAATTATTCCCATTGATGAACTTGCTAAAATTGGTTTTATAAAATATTTCGACAAATCAAATTTTATTTTAATATTTTTACTTAATGCTATCAAACTAATAAACATGGAAATAACATGACACATTACAGTTGCAAATGCTGCACCAGCAACTCCTCCCAAAACGAATGAATCTGGATTTACTTTTACTAATATTAAATTCAAAATTAGCTTAACAGACACTCCTATTGAAAGTGCAATTACGGGTACTTTAAGTTTTCCCAGTCCTTGAAGAGCACCGTTTATAGTTTGTTCTAATGTAATGAATACAATCGAAATACTACTTATTTGAAATATAAATTCTCCACTACTTGCATTTGGAAATAACATTTGCAAAATTGGCTTTGCGAAAACCACCATTCCAACACTACATGGCAGTCCAATTAATATCGTAATAAGTATCGCAAAAGACACCCTTTTTTCTATACTCTTATAGTCTCCTCTCGCTTTTGCAGCCGATACTGCTGGAACCAAAGCCGTTGCAAGTGCAATATTAAATGATAAAGGAAAAGTTACGAGTGTATCTATTTTTCCACTTAGTATTCCATATTGAATTTTAGCTTGTTCTTCTGTTAAAAATGTTTTTAATCCCCTTACAACTGTAAAGGAATCTATATTTTTATTGAGTGAGCCTAAAATTGCACTAAAAGTAAGTGGCATTGCAATTATTATTATCTTCTTTACTATCTCTACTGTTCTTTCTTGCCTATGATATTTTGGCTTATTAAATTTTATATATCTTTCTTTTTTATTATATAAATATATTAAATATATAAAGCCAATAAAGGTGGCAATACTGGTTGCCAAATTTGCTCCAGCAGCCATTACAGCTGTAGTATCTTTATTTCCCATAAAAAAACATATTAACTCAACTATAGCAACGGTGCATATTGTTTTTGTAAATTGTTCTATTGTTTGAGACTGCGCCATTGGTTTCATATTTTCGTGACCATTAAAATAGCCCCTTAAAACCGAAATTAACGAAACAAAGAAAATTGATGGTGCAAGTATTATTAGTGTTAACTTTGCTTCCGGAATTTGAAGCCATACATTTGCAATAAAATCACTTCCACAAAATAATAATGCTGAACCTGTAAAACCGACTACAGAAAAAAAGGCAAACGCTACTTTAAAAATTTTCTGTGCTCCCCTATTGTCTCCCACTGATAATTTTTCTGAAATAAGTTTTGCAACAGCATTTGGAACACCTATTGAAGAAATCGTTAACAGTAGTGCATAGATTTGGAATCCACTGTTATAAATAGCATTTCCAGCATCTCCAAAACCACTTTTATTTGTCAAATATAATTTATAAAACAAGCCTAAAATTTTTATTATAACTTGTGAAAACATCAATGTAATAATTCCTTGCATGAAACTTTGCTTTTTTTCCTTAGACATATATTCTCCTTCCCCTTATTTATAAAATATATTCAATAAACCAATTACTATACTTAATTTGTAAGTTTAATAAATTTTTAGCATAAAAAAGCTTATAAAATTGCTCAAAATACTTGTTTTTTTCTTCATTTTATAGGATAATAGATATGTATAAATTTTAATAAATGAAATAATTTGAAAGTGGTGAATCTTTTGAAAGCAATAGACAAATTTTTAAAATATTTAAAAACAGACAGAAATACTTTTCTAACATATGTACTAACTTTAATAAGTGCCTATTTAGTTATAGACAGAATAGTAGAAATGCTTATGATGATTTTTACAGGAATGGCAGTTTCATATTGGGGGCCAATTACTTATACCCTAGCACTTGCTTGCCCGGTATTTGCATTTCTATTTTCGTGTTCATCTAAGTTCGTAGACTCAGATGAATCTAAATTAGCACTATTTGATGTGTATTTAATCAGCATTTATATAATGATTGTATCTATGTTTACACAATTCACGAACCAATTTGGTTGGATGTTATTCTTATCAGTACCAAACTTTTCATACATCGCATCTAACTTTTATAATTTGATTAAACCAGCATTCTCCGCAGTTGCTCTGTACTTACCATTAACCACATTCTATCCTGTTATAAAATGGTTACTAATGACAGTACACGATACCAAAACAATATATGAATCAATTTACGATTATAAAGGAATTAGCCTTGCTGATAAATCTGCCTCTTGGGGTGCTTATACTTGTGAGATGTCTTTTGGAACAGATAAAGTAAATGGTAAAACAGTTAAAATAGCAGAAGAGAAAAGATTTTACCCTACACTAGTATGTGGTGTTTCTGGTGCTGGAAAAACATCTTTATTATTTGAGCCAATGATTGCAAAAGATATCGATAAAAAATATTTCTTTAGAGAAATATCAAAGGAAATGGGATTTACTGCATTAAAAACTGGAATTGCTACTTTAAATTGTCCTTACTCAAATGATTATATAAACGCTAATTTCAATTTAAATATGATAACACCAAAAGAAAATAAACTTAATGTTTATAATACATATATGAAGAAAATGATTATAGCTGGTTCTGGAAATAATTATATTTACAGAAATTTAGGTTTGACCTATATTTCTCCTGATATTGAGTCTATAAATCATATTAAAAAAGTGTTAAAAGCACGTAACATGAAATTCAATTTAATAGATCCTAATGACTCATCTTCTGTTGGATTAAATCCTTTTGCTCTTGAAGATGCAACTCAAACGGCTGTTGCAATTTCTACTGTTTTAAAAGGATTATATTCTTCAAGTAATAGTAATTTAGATGTAGAGCTTGCATACAGAGTAAACGCTGCAAACCAAGCAATTGAAAATTTAGCAATATTATTGAAAGAAATATATCCTAGACTTCATGATGATGATTTACCAAATCTTGAAGATATGTTAAATTGTTTCACACATTTTGAGTTAATCGAAGAATTATGTGAAGAAATGAAAAAAGACGATGAACTTGCAGAAAAATATTCTTCATTGCTAAATTATTTTGAAAGAAATTTCTATGCATCTGCTCCAAATAGAGAAGATACTGAAAAATTTATAACACATGCTACTGCACAATTAGATAGTTTACTAAGATATACTGGAGTTAAAAACATATTATGTAATAGAAGAAATTCTATAAACTTTGATAATACATTAAAAAATGCTGATGTAACTCTTGTATGTACAAGACGTGGTGATTTAGGTCCAAATATTCATACAGCATTTGGCCTATTCTGTATATTGATGATGCAATATTCAGTATTAAGACGTCCTGGAACAGAAAAAGATAGAGTTCCACATTTCTTATACATAGACGAATTTGCAGATTTTGTTGGAAATTCAACGGATTCATTGTTTACTTTATATAGAAAGTATAAAGTTTCAACAGTAGTTTCTATACAAAACTTAGGTCAATTAGATAAAGGTTCAAACAAGAAACATAGACAAATAATAACCGCTAATTGTTCTAATAAGTTCGTATTTGGAAATAACGCTCCTGAAGACAACGAGTGGTGGTCAAAAGAAATCGGTGACAAGAAAGATTGGTCATTTGGAAATTCTTACGATACAGCTAAAGGCGAATATGACCCTAAACTTACTGGAATAAAATACGAAAATAAGATAAAATATCAACCTGGAAAAATCCAAGCTATGAAATTTAAGCAGGCTATGTATAAGCTAAGAAACTTAGGTGGAAAGAGCGATACTGGTGTAGTAAATCTAAGCTTCCTATCTGCAACATATTATGAGCCAAAGCCATCAAAAGAATATCCATTTGAAAGATATAATTCAGGTTTTGATTCACATTCGGCTGAAGATAAATACGAAGACGAAAAAGAAACAAAAAGAAAAAAAGAAACATTAAAAAATTACCATTTTAATGATGATATTCCTGATGAGGTTGATCCAATAAAAACAGACACATCTGATTCAAAATATTTATTTGACAGCGAAGATGCAATTGTATTTAACTTTAAGAAACCAGATAATAAATAAATTTTAAGAACGGGGCAAAAATATCTATGCTTCGTTCTTTTTTGCATTAAAATAATATATTTAACTTCAAAGAAGACGAAGCATTTTTTGCTCCGTCTCCATTTTGCATTCTTTTAGGCATTATTATTTATCCTAATAATTTTATATCTACATTTTCCATTTTATACTTATTAGTTACTGGGTCTAATTTAAATTCAGCCAAGCTGTGTTCTAGTGTGCTATCATTTTGGCGTAAATCTGTTGTGTAATATAGATTTAGTTTATCTATGCCTAATCCATTTACAACAATTTCTCTAAATGTTTCCGCCATATGCTTTTCATCTTCACATAGTAAAATTAATTGTGGTATTGTTTTAAACCCAGAATCCATTGCTACAAAGTTTTCATAGAAGTCTTTATACAATTTCATTTTATCTGCAAGTTTTTTTTGCCAATCATCTTCTCTACGAATTACTTCAAAAATGAAATCTATTGATTTTCCATTCTTGCTTAGAGTAACTTTACCACCAGTAGCTTTAAATTGTTTTCCAAGTATTTTCGCATTCATAGGTACTTTTATTTGGAATGAATCAAAAGCTTGTACTTTTTCTTTATAAGAAATTAGAAGTTGATTGCTTGCTAATCTTTTCTTTATCATTGCAACTGGTTTTGTATTATCTGTTGGTTGCCATTTACATTCTACTCCTCTAGAATTTAATAAATATTTTCCCATTTTTTCTAGGCAGTATATTCTGTATATTCCCTTACCATCTTCTGAATTGAAATAATATCGTGTTAATATTTTTGATTTAACTAGTTGTTCTAATTTATTGTTTAGTTTATCCTGTGATTTAAGTTCAAATTTTTCTTTTTCTAATAATTTAAACAACTGTCTAGATGTTATGAACTCATATTCATTAACAATTTCCATTATTCTAAAATGTAAATCATTTATATGACCTACATTTATTTTTTGGATTATTTGGTTCATTGATACATAACCATCTTTTCCATCAAATACTTTAATTTCTCCTGGTCTTATCGCAAAAGGTGAGACTGTTGTTTTTATTTCTGAATCTTCTATCATTCTAATTCCCCCTATAATTTATAAAATACAATTTAGTACTCTACATTATCTATTTTTCCACACTTTGACCTATTTGTCAAGTTCTAATAGTCTTTTTACCTCGTTATCTGTTAAATATCTCCATTTTCCTATTTCTAGATTTTTTACATCCAAATCTGCAATTTTTCTTCTATGTAAAGCAAGTACTTTTCTACCTATTGCCTCACACATTTTTCTTACTTCCCTATTTTTGCCTTCATGAATGGTTATTTGCAATCTTGAAAAATTTTTCTCTTCATCTGTTTTTAGAATTTTTACTTTAGCTGGACTTGTAACAAATGTTTCCTCACTCTTTTCATCAACTGGTATTTCTACACCGTTTTTTAATTTTTCAACATCATCTTGAGTTACAATTCCTTTTACTGTTACAGTGTATGTTTTTTCCACTTCATGACTTGGATGTGTGATTTTATTTATGAAATCACCATCGTTTGTAAGCATTAATGCTCCAGATGTATACATATCTAATCTGCCCACAGGTAGTACTTTTTCTTTTATTTTTACTAAATCCAGCACTTTTGGTCTGTCAAACTGGTCTTTCACAGTAGTCACATAACCAATTGGTTTGTTAAGTAATATATATACATGTTTTTCTACCTTTTCAACTTTTTTACCATCAAATTCTATTATGTCTTTATCTGGATTTATTTTAGTTCCGAGTTCTGTTACAACTTTGCCATTTACTTTCACTCTGCCATCTAATATAAATTCTTCACATTTTCTTCTTGCTGCAATTCCGTTATTAGCCAGATATTTTTGTAATCTTTCTTCCACAATTTCACTCCTTTCTAATTTTACTAATTCTAACTTGAATCCAAAATACGATTAGATTATAAATTTTTTTATATTTTTGTATTATTTATTGTTTTACATACAATTAAGTTTAAGTTGATTTCATTTTTTATCAATTTCTCTATTTTTTAGCTTTTCTAGTACATCTTCAAAATATTCCGGTATTGGTGCTTCTAAGCTTAGCTCCTTGCCAGTTATTGGGTGTTTAAATTGTAAGTAACGTGCATGAAGCATTTGTCCTTGCACCCCAAATTCATTCTTACCATTAGAATACACTTCATCTCCTACCACAGGATGTCCTATATAAGACATATGTACTCTTATTTGATGAGTTCTTCCAGTATCTATTTTCAATTCTAATAAAGTATAATTATCATATCTTTTTAGCACTTTAAAGTGTGTTACAGCATTCCTCCCCTTAGGGTCAACAGCCATTTTCTTTCTGTCTTTTGTACTTCTTGCAATAGGTAAATCTATAGTAGCCTCATCTTCGGCAACAACACCTCTAACTAATGCAATATATTTTTTAGTAACCTTTCTTTCTTGAATCTGCTTACTCATATTCATATGAGCCTCATCATTTTTAGCAACTATAAGAAGTCCAGATGTATCTTTATCTAATCTATGTACAATTCCAGGTCTTATTTCTCCACCTATTCCAGATAGACTGTCTTTGCACATTGCGAGAATTGCATTTACAAGCGTTCCATCTGGGTTTCCATTAGCAGGGTGAACCACCATTCCCTTTGGCTTATTTACAACAATTATATCATTATCCTCATATACAACAGGCACAGGAATATCCTGTGCTTTTAATTCAACATCTTTTGCTTCTGGTATTTCTATGCTTATTACATCTCCTTCTTCAGGTTTATAAGAAGCTTTCTGCTTTTTTCCATTTACTAGAATTTTTTCCTCTTCTATAAGCCTTTGAGCAGTTGTTCTAGACAATTTACTTAATTTATCTGTTACATAAGAGTCTAGTCTTTTTTGATTATTCTCCTTTACAATTAATTCTTCCAATTTTATCTTCCTTTTCAATTAATCTCTTCCAATATTTCGTATTTTCTCTTCTATATTTTTCAAATCTGCTTTAATATTCAAAGTGTTCTTTACCATAAATATTAAGAATGTAATCCAGCCTATAATATATAGAATATATGCAATGTTTACCGAAGGCAATCTTCCTATTTTTATAAAATTTATAACCTCTCCATTCCAAATCTTATCTATGCAATTACTTATTCCTCCGCCTAATATTACGGCAAGTGAATATTTCACTTTTGTGGACATATATTTGCTTTGTTCTTTTAAAAACTTGATTATAACTGTAAACACAACACAGTCAGATAATATAGAAATAATAACTTCATCAATCTTTATCTCTTCACTTTTTTTGATTAACGTAATTATTCCAACGTCTTGCTTTACAAAATTTATTACCAATATTTTGCTAACTTGGTCAATTAAAATAATTGCAATAATAATTAAAATGGTTATGCTTAATTTAAATTTCTTCTTTTCCGTCATTTTTAGTCTCTTTCATATATTACAAACTTTTTATCCGAATATAATTCTTTATATCTGTCACTTCTTGATAAGAATATATTCAGCTTTGAATTCTTATATAAAATTACATGAGTAATTCCATAAGTATTAAATGTATTTTCATAATATTTAGATATATTTGAAGTATTTATATAATCTGAAAAAATATCTTGTCCTTCATATTTTCCGTCTTTTCCTTTTACTCCATTAAATTCAGGTGCATATAAATCTGCTCTTGAATCTATAAAAACAGGAATTCCTTCAAATAATAGATAACTTCCGTAATTGTATTCATTAAATAATTTAATTGAATTTACATCCAAATTTTCTTTAATATATTTTGCTGCATCAACTGGATATGTTGATGGATTTACAAATTTATCATCTAATTTTGGTTTTATTTCTATTACAGATAGTAGTACAATTAGTAAAACAACTGCAATAGTTCCAAGTGATGATACTGCAATATCTTCGAATTCTTTTAATCCCTTTGAGTCATATTTCATAAACAACTGTGTTATTAATGTTGCTAAAACAGCACTTCCGAGCAATACAAGCATAGATTCTTGCCTTCTAGTCATAAACATTAATAATGTTAAACCTGCAAACATGAATAAATCTTTTAATCTTATTTTTGTATCTGTAAAAATCAATAATGCTAATGTTGCAGTTAGTACAACCAACATTTCCTTATTATTTATTAGTGTTAATGGCAAATGTTCACTTATACTCTTAGTTGTATTTCCTTTCATTGTCTTGTATAAGTATGTGTATGGTGTATCTCCTAATGGTGTTAATAACCCTGTTAGAACACATATAGCCATTATTAATATAAGCCATTTTGCATTTTTATTTTTGTTATATCTTATTTTATATGGTTCTTTTCTTTTTGCTTCTCTATTTTTTAATATTTTTGCATTCTTTTCTTCAAATTTTTCTTTTGCTGTTATTACTTTTTTTAATTTTTCATCTAATATTTTTTTATTTTCTTCTATTGCTTCTTTTTCTATTTTCTTATTGTAATTTTTTATTTTTATATCATAATATTTTTTTCTTATTCTGTAAACTGGCTGAGCATCAATTACAGTAAATATTAAATATTCAGCAATATATGGCAAGAATATTACAAAGAAAAATGGCCATACAGCACAATGTAAGTTTGCTATTGCTGTAGATATAGCTATAATTCCAATAGCATAGCCTACCTTTTTCTTTTCTAAGAAATTTTCTATTAATAAAATTGTAAGTTCAAGCAATATAAATGTTACAAGTTGTGCTCTTGCTGCTATATAATCTTTTATCAAGAACATTCCACCAATTGTAATTGCAAACGAAATTAGTTTGTTTTTAGATATTTTATAGTTTGTACAATACATTAGAATACCTAATATACACGCAAATACTATTGTTGATATAAAAATTCCTAAAAATCCTCCTAAATTATATATCAAATAAATCATTACATCATAAGCCCAATGAGGATATGTATATGGTAACTCATGCCATGAAAATGGGTCTTGCATATCCACAGTTTTAGTATTAATTATGTGTTCACCTATTTTTATCGTATAATACGTATCATTTTGCATTGTTACAGGACAAATTGATGCACAAAAAATTATAATGCAAAAAATTGCAAGTATATGAAATTTTATATTCTTAACTTTTTGTGAATCTTCTTTTTTTGCTTTTTCCTTTACCTCTTTTTTCTCAGATGTTTTCATTAATTAATTTCCTTCCTCGCTTTATTTGAATGCACATACAGCAAAATTGATTTATAATTTCTTTTAATCTATTTTCTGTGTTATTGTTAATTTTACATGCTAATTATACCAGTTTCTAGAGCAAAGAGCAATACAAAATACAATAAAAAAGAAAGTTGATATATTGAATTTTTCTTCAATATTTTCAACTTTCTTTTGTTATTTTTAGTTCTTATTCTATTTTAATTGTTTTGCAACTTCTTCAGCAAAGTTTTCTTCTTTTTTCTCTATTCCTTCACCTTTTTCAAGTCTTGCAAATCTAACAACTTCTGCATTCTTTTCTTTTAATAATTGGCTAACTTTTTTGTCCATATCTTTAACAAATTCTTGGTCTACTAAGCAAATATCTGAATAGAATTTTCCAATTCTTCCTTGTACCATTTTTTCAGCTATAGCTTCTGGCTTTCCTTCATTCATAGCTTGAACTTTTAGTATTTCCATTTCTTTGTCTACTCTTTCTTGTGGAACTTGTTCTCTGTTTAAGAATTCTGGCTTAGAAGCAGCTATTTGCATACAAATGTCTTTTGTTAATTCTGCATCTGCATTCTTCATTTCTACTAATACAGCTATTTTTCCAGCTCCATGAACATATTGTCCTAATGTTCCATCTGTTGTCTCATATCTAACAAATCTTCTTATTGTTATGTTTTCTCCGATTGTAGCTATTTTATTTATTAAAGCTTCTTTAACAGTTTTTTCTGGATCTGCTATGAATTTTTCTTCTAATAAAGCTTCAACATCAGCTGGGTTATTTAAAGCAACTTGCTTTACAATATCATTAACAAATTGTTTGAATTCTGCATTCTCTGCTACGAAATCTGTCTCAGCATTAACTTCAGCTATAGCACCTACTTTTCCATCTTCTGAAATGTAGCTACCTACTAATCCTTCTGCAGCAACTCTAGATGCCTTTTTAGCAGCTTTTGTTATTCCTCTTTCACGTAATAGTTCCATTGCTTTTTCAATGTCACCATCTGTTTCTGTTAAAACTTTTTTGCATTCCATCATTCCTGCACCTGTTTTTTCTCTTAATTCCTTTACTTGGCTTGCTGTTATCATTTTATATCCTCCTTATTTTTCGCCCATTAGGGACACCCCTTTTTGGGCGATTTAATTCTTTTTTAATGTCTAACCCATCAATTTTACTAGAGTCAAACATTAAAGGATAGGGCAGCCGCCCTACCCCTTTGGTATTGTTTATTAATTATTTTTATAAACTATAAATTATTCAGCATCGCTAGCTGCTTCAACTACTTCTTCCATATCTGTTGGAGTTGTAGCTTCTTCTGTCTCCATAGCATCTTCTGAATCTGATGTAACTTCTAGAGTTTCTCCTTGTCTACCTTCGATTACTGCATTAGCCATTGTATCAGCTATTAATTTAACTGCTCTTATAGCATCATCATTTCCTGGGATAACGTAATCAACATCATCTGGGTTGCAGTTTGTGTCGATTAATCCTATTGTAGGAATGTTTAATTTTTTAGCTTCTAATATAGCATTTCTTTCTTTTTTAGGATCTACTATGAATAAAACTCCAGGCATTTCTTTCATGTTTTTGATTCCACCTAGATTTTTCTCTAGTTTATCCATTTCTTTCTTTAAAAGAATAACTTCTTTCTTAGGTAATACTTCGAAAGTTCCGTCTTCTTCCATTTTTTCTAATTGATTTAATCTTTCAATTCTCTTTTCGATTGTAGCAAAGTTTGTAAGCATTCCACCTAACCATCTTTGGTTAACGTAGTACATACCACATTTTTCAGCTGCTTCTTTCATGCAGTCTTGAGCTTGTTTCTTTGTTCCTACAAATAGAACTGTTTTTCCTTCTTCAGCTTGCTCTTTTAAGAAAGCATAAGCCTCGTCTAATTTTTTTGATGTTTTTTGTAAATCGATGATGTGAATTCCGTTTCTAGCTTGGAATATATATTCAGCCATTCTAGGATCCCATCTTCTTGTTTGATGTCCGAAATGAACACCAGCTTCTAGTAATTGTTTCATTGCAACTACTGCCATTTTTTGTTCCTCCTTTTAGTTTTTACCCTCCACAAATCTTTAGCATTTAAAAGAACCTTTGCATTTAAATAGATTTTACAAAAGCACTGCTTTTAAACTGGAATTTGTGTGCGTATTTTTAACAGAAACTATTATATCACAACAAATAGCTAGAAATCAAGCTTTTTTTGAAATTTTAAGTTTTCTCACATTTTTAGATTTTTTATAACTATTTTTTTCATTTTCTACATTTTTTGATTTTTCTATTTATATTTTGACATTTTTATGATAGAATTCTTTTGAAATTAATATTTTTCATAGGAGGTAACAAATGAATTTAAATAGATGTGAACGTTGCGGAAGCTTTTTTGCTTCAAAAAACTCAGTATGCCCTAATTGTCAATCTAAAGATGAACATGAAATAAACCATTTAAAAACTTTTTTAAGTGAGGCCGATTCTTCTGTAACTGTTGAATCTTTAGCAGAATCTACTGGAGTTTCTTTAAAAAATGTAAATAGATTTTTACAAGATAAAAATGTATACACTACTTTAACAAACTTAGGATTAAACTCAGAAACAAATAAAATACACAATATTTCCTTATAAAAATACGGAAAAAAGATATCATTTTATAAAAAGAGACTGGAAGTGCACTTTTTGAAGGCTAAATAGCCCGACCTAGCACGACATGTTAAGTTTTATAAAATGATATCTTTTTGTAGTTTATTCAATTATTTCAATTATATCTGCAAATTTTTCCACATTTTGTTCACCTATTTCATATGTTTGTTGCAATTTTTCTACGACTTCTCTGCCTTTTTGTTCATCGTCGGCATATATGTATGCTATTGTTTCACCCTGTTCCACTTGGCATCCCACTTTTTTTAGTAGTTCTATTCCAACAGCATAGTCTATGTCATCTTCTTTTTTCATTCTGCCTGCACCTAAATGCATTGCTATTTTTCCTACATCTTCTGCATTTAGTTTTTGTACATATCCAGTCTTTATCGCTTCTACTGGCATTTTATATTTAGCCTTTGTAAATTTTTCTGTATTTTCTATGTAGCTAATATCTCCACCTTGATTTTCAACTAATTGCAAGAATTTTCTATATGCTTCTCCATTTGATATTACTTGCTCAATTTTCTCTTTATTTTCTTGAATGTTATCGCCTTTTCCATCCAGTTTTAATATATAAGCACCTAATTCTAATACAACATTTTTTACATCGTCTTGCATATTGCCTTTTAACGCTTCTATTGCTTCTATAACTTCAAGTGTATTTCCTACCATTGTTCCTAAAGGTTGATCCATGTTTGTTATTATGCATACAGTTTCTTTATTTGCTAGCTTTCCAATGTCAATCATGGTCTTAGACAATTCTCTTGCTTCTCCCACTGTTTTCATGAATGCACCACTTCCACAGGTTACATCTAGAACTATTTTATTTGCTCCTGCTGCAATTTTCTTGCTCATTATACTAGAGCTTATTAGTGGAATATTAGCAGTACAACTAATTGTGTCTCTTAAAGCATATAATTTTTTATCTGCTGGAGCTAAGTTTAGAGTTTGACCTATTAAACTTATTCCGATTTTCTTTACATTTTCTATAAATTCATCTATTCCAATCTCTGTTCTATATCCTGGAATTGCTTCTAATTTATCCTTTGTTCCGCCAGTTGCTCCCAGTCCTCTTCCAGACATCTTAGCAACTTTCACACCTAACGCTGAAACTATTGGCATTAGAATTAATGTGATTTTATCTCCAATTCCACCTGTGCTATGTTTATCTACAACCTCTCCAATATCTGATAAATCTAATACATCTCCAGAATATGCCATGGCTAAAGCTAAATTAGTTGTCTCTTCTTTTGTCATTCCATTTATGTAAATTGCCATAACTAAAGCAGCAGCTTGGTAATCTGGTATGCTACCATCAGTATATCCTTTTACAAAAAATTCAATTTCTTCTTTATTTAATTCTTTCGCATCTCTCTTTTTTTCAATTATATCTAAAATGTTCATTTCTTTCTTCCTCTTTTATACAAAATGTTTAATAAACGATTCCCTATGTAAAGGGCATGGTCCATATTCTTTTAATGCTTTTATGTGTTCTGCTGTACCATATCCTTTGTGTTTTGCAAACCCATATTGAGGGTATATTTCATCCCACTGTCTCATAATTCTATCCCTTGTAACCTTTGCAATTATTGAAGCTGCAGATATTGAATAGCATTTAGCATCTCCCTTTATAATAGACTGATATGGTATTCCGTCAGTATCTATTTTTGTTAATGCATCTACTATTATCAAATCTGGTCTTGGATTAAGCTCTTTTACAGCCATTGTAAGCCCTTCCTTAGTAGCATTTAGAATATTAATTCTATCAATTTCTTTTTGGTCTATAATTCCAACACCATAACTAATAGCTTCTTTTGTTATAATTTCATATAGTTCTTCTCTCTTCTTTTCCGATACCTTTTTAGAATCATTCACTCCTTCAATCATAGAATTTCTTGGCATTATTGCTGCAGCAATTACAACAGGTCCTGCAAGAGGTCCACGCCCTGCTTCATCAATTCCACATATATATTCTACTCCAGAATTATGAATTTCTTCCTCTATCGCTTTTAGTTGGATTAGTCGTTGTTCTTCTTTTTCCTTCATTCTATTTTCCTCTCTTAGTATAACTATTAATAGAGACAATCTCTTACTAATTGTCTCTATTTCTTTAATTTTCATCAATATATTTATCTACTAGTTCAATTAGTTCTTCTGCTGTTTTTAATTGTTCATTTGTCTTATCGGCATCCACAATAAATTCATCATCATAGTCACTATCTTCTCTAATTGCACTTGCATTTTGAATTTTTCTTCCCATCATTCTTGGAAAAATCTCTTTATTTATATGAATATTTAATAACAAACACGTCTTATGCCAATGAGGCGATAAACAATTTGGATAATATGCCTTGGGCTTCCTCTCTTGTGGGCGTGTTCACTATGGGCAAATGCACCTGCACCGGATATGCAAAAGCATATCAATATCTTCTTCAGCTTACCGGAATAAACTGTGCCGTTGTCAGCGGAAAAGCTACAACGCCGCAGGGTAGAAGGTCCCATGCTTGGGTAATTCAGGAATGTGACGGCAGTTATTACTATACCGACCCTACGTGGGGCGACTGTTTTGACGGAAACAACAAAGAATATATAAGCCATTCTTACTTTTGTTTGAGCGAAAGTGAAATTGAAAAAACGCATACTATTAATCACAAAGAAATTTTGCCGAAATGTACGGCAAACAAGGACAATTATTTTGTAAAAAATAATCTCCTTTTCTCCTCTTACAACAGAGCAGACATAAAAAAAGCCTTAAAATCCTGCGTTGAAAACGGGAAATACTATGCAGAACTTAAATTTACAAACAAGAGCGCATATATCGATGCAAACAACGAGCTTTTCAAACAAGGACAAATATACTATATTTTAAGCGTAATGAGTTTAAAAAATAAGAATATTGGTGTTAAAAACATAAAATATTCAAACAACGACAATCTCTGTATAATCACAATATTTTTTGATAAAACAAATAATTGACAAATGTATATTTTGCATAATTATAACGTGATATAAGCGTACGGAGCATTATTATGCTAAATAATTAGAATAATTTGTTAATTTTATGTA
>ENA-ORSC01001303-ORSC01001303.1-human-gut-metagenome-genome-assembly--contig:-NODE-1303-length-17500-cov-3.973975_pt1 | contig 17500 bp, 15 predicted proteins | sample MGYA00242178_ERZ509140 | MGnify/ENA primary metagenome ERZ509140 (study PRJEB26280, sample SAMEA2338681) | human gut metagenome | biome: human gut; feature: human-associated habitat; material: faeces... | reverse complement strand
ATTATGGCGTCAAAGGACCGCAGAAGATTTGTGCGCCAGTCCGATATCAAGTCTGCTTTCATCAAAGTGGGCATCGGTGCGGAGAAGCGCAGTAAAGTCATTTCGGATAAAGAAAAACGGATCACCGCATACCATGAGACAGGCCATGCGATCCTGTTCCATATGCTGCCGGATATGGAGGCGGTCTATACGATCTCCATTATCCCGACCGGTCCTGGCGCAGCGGGCTACACGATGCCGCAGCCGGAGAACGATGATATGTTCCAGACGAGAGGCAAAATGATGCAGTACATCACTGTATGCCTCGGCGGCCGTGTGGCAGAGGAGCTGATCTTCGACGATATCACAACGGGCGCATCCCAGGATATCAAACAGGCGACGGCTACCGCGCGTTCCATGATTACGAAGTACGGTATGTCTGAGAACCTTGGTCTTGTCGCTTACGATTCCGACTCGGATGAGGTCTTCATCGGCCGCGACTGGGGCCATACGAAGAGCTACAGCGAGAATGTAGCCGCAGCCATCGACGAGGAAGTCCGCCAGATGATCGAGAAATGCCACGATCAGGCGAAACGGATTATTCTGGAGCATTCCTATGTGCTGCATGAGTGTGCAAAGCAGCTGATGGAAAAAGAGAAGCTGAGCCGTGCTGAATTCGAAGCCATTTTTGAGCAGGAAGCACAGATGACAGGAACAGCACCGGAAGTTTCTGGAGAAATCTGATATCTTTTTATTTGCAATAGAAAACCTGCAGAGAACAAAAAAAGTTTTTTGCAGGTTTTTTTCTGCGATTTTACGGGCGTTTGTGCAAATTAAAACAGAAAATCCGAAACGCCGGAAAAATTCATCGTTATTTTGAATAAGAATCAAATGAAAAAAAATCGCGATTTGTGCAGACTTTTCGAGGGACGTATGGTACTATAATAAATGTAAAAACCCCCCAATACATTATATAGTTTTTGCTACACCCCATAAGAGAAATACCTTCTCCAAAAGAGCCAGCGTACCCCGCTGGCTCTTTTACTGTATAAAAATCCAATAAACACAATCGTTACATGTGTTCAGAAAAAGGTTGTATTACATGGCGGTGTGGGGTAAAATATAAGGAATGAATGATTGAGAAAGACAGAGGCGTTAGTTCATGGATAAAACAAGAATGCAGCAGTATATGTCACAGATGCGGGCGATGTTCAACAAGCATGCGCTCTACAGCGATGAATCCCCGCAGTATCAGATTCCGTTTGAGCCGAACCCGGGCGACACGGTGAAGATCCGGTTCCGTACCCTGAAAAATAATGTAGATGCGGTTTATTTCATCAGCGGTTCCACCCGTGCACAGATGCAGGTCGGTTTGGTCCGGAACGGTTTTGATTATTACGAGATCGAGATTCCGGTCGGAAATGAGCCGATCCGCTATTTTTTTGAGATTCAGGCAGGCCGCGTGGTCTGTTATTACAACAAGCTCGGTGTCACAAGAGAGCTGCAGGAGATGTACTCTTTCGGCATTATCCCGGGCTTCCATACGCCGGACTGGGCGAAGGGCGCTGTCATGTATCAGATTTTTGTGGACCGCTTCTGCAACGGAGATCCGTCCAACGATGTGCTGACGGGAGAGTACAGCTATATCGGTGAGCAGGTCAACAAGGTGGATGACTGGAACCGCTTCCCGGAGCAGATGGATGTCCGCAATTTCTACGGCGGCGATCTGCAGGGCGTCATTGACAAGATGGATTATCTGCGGGATCTCGGTGTGCAGGTCATTTATCTGAATCCGGTGTTTGTTTCCCCAAGCAACCACAAATATGACTGCCAGGACTATGATCATATCGATCCTCATATCGGAAAGATCGTGGAGGACTGTGACGGCCTTTTGAGCCCCGGAGACCGGGATAACAGCCATGCGCTTAAGTATATCCGCCGTGTGACCGATAAACGGAATCTTAAGGCCAGCAACGAGCTTTTCCGGGAGCTTGTGGAAGAGATCCACAGGAGAGGAATGAAAGTGATCCTGGACGGGGTATTTAACCACTGTGGATCTTTTAATAAATGGATGGACAGAGAACGTATTTACGAGAATGCGGAAGGCTATGACAAGGGTGCTTATGTCAGCGCAGACAGCCCTTACCGGAATTATTTTGATTTTCATAATCAGGCAGCATGGCCTTATAACAATTCTTATGACGGATGGTGGGGACATGATACCCTGCCGAAGCTGAATTACGAAGGTTCTCAGGAACTGATGGATTATGTCCTTCATGTTGCAAAAAAATGGGTATCTCCGCCTTATAATGTGGACGGCTGGAGACTGGATGTGGCGGCAGACTTAGGTCACAGCCAGGAGTTCAATCATCATTTCTGGCAGGAATTCCGGAAAGCGGTAAAAGAGGCCAATCCGGAGGCAATCATTCTGGCAGAGCATTACGGTAATACCAGAGACTGGCTGCAGGGCAACGAATGGGATACTGTCATGAACTACGATGCGTTCATGGAGCCCGTGACCTGGTTCCTCACCGGTATGGAGAAGCACAGCGATGACTACAGAGAGGATCTGCTCGGTAATGCAGAGAGCTTCTGGGGAGCCATGCGGCATCATACCTCCAGTTTTTCCATGCCCAGCTGGCAGGTGGCTATGAATGAACTGTCCAACCATGATCATTCCCGTTTCCTGACGAGAACGAACCATAAGGTGGGACGTACCAATACTTTAGGCCCCCAGGCTGCGGAGCAGGGCATCAATAAGGCAGTGTTCAGGGAGGGCGTTGTGATCCAGATGACCTGGACGGGCGCACCGACGATCTACTACGGAGATGAAGCCGGTGTCTGCGGATTCACGGATCCCGATAACCGGAGAACCTATCCCTGGGGACATGAGGATCAGGTGCTGTTGTCGTTTCACAAGGATATTATCCGCCTGCGCCGTGAAAACGAGGAACTGCGTACCGGTTCCCTGAAAATGCTGGAGAATGATTATAACTTCATCTCCTACGGGCGTTTTAACCGCAAGGGACAGTGTGCGATCCTGATCAACAATAACAATCATCCCATCACCAAGGAGATCCATGTATGGGAGATCGGGGTTCCTAAGACAGGTAAGATGAAAGTGATCCTGCAATCCAGAGATGACGGATATTGCATGGAAGGCGCGGAGTATGAGATCAAGGCAGGGAAGATCCTGATCGAGATGCCACAGACTTCCGCGACAATTCTGAAGTATGTGCAGGAATAACGTGTAGAAAAAAATATAATTTACCAAAGACAGAGAGGATTTCAGATGTTTACCATCATCATAACCCTGCTGTTGCCGCTGGTATCCTTAGGGATCTGGCGGCAATATGTTTTGAAAAATAATGGAAGCACCGGGAAGACGGTGACCGGAAGTAAGGGAGCGTATGTTCTTCGTTATGCAACCTGTCTGATGATCATGCTTTTTGTGCCGTGGGTATTGCTTTCCCTGACCGGCAATGACGACAATACAATTTTGCGAAAACTCGTAGAATCCCGGGAATATGCAGTCAAAGTGCTGAGCCTGGAAATCTGCATCATGCTGGCATATACCATTTGTGAACTGTTCGTGGAAGAGGCGAAAGCCGGTAAACATGAGAAGATTCACAGTGTTATGACTAAAATCGCCGGCAGCAAAGGATGGAACATTGTATACAGATACATAGGACCGGTCGTGGTACTGGCATTCAGTGTGCTGGTGATCTGTCTCAATTTCAGCATGATGTCCGACCGGGTGCTGTGGGGAGATGAAGCTTTTTCTGCAAATACTGCACATAAGAGCGTCGGTGGTATCTTGCAGGTGCTGTATTACTGGGATAATCATCCGCCGCTGTATTATTACTGGCTGAAACTGTTTGGAACCCTGTTCGGATTCAGCGTTCCGGTATTCCATCTGGCTTCATTGGTACCGTTTGCCATTGGTATCGTGCTGGCACTGACAATGATACGGAAACATTTCGGTATGCTCCCGACCACATTTTTCGTGATGATATCGGGTCTGGGACAGGCGTGCCTGGAATATAATCTGGAAGTTCGTATGTATGCACTTGCCTTTTTGTGTGTAATGGGTTGCTTTTACTGTTCTTACCGTGTAATAGCGGATGGCACCAGGAAGACCTGGACCGGAATGGTATTGTGGGCACTGGGCGCGGCATATTCTCACTATTATGCTCTGGTAGCTGTGGGCATTATGATGTTTTTCACCGGAGTGGCAGTGTGGATCAAATACCGCGGTAAGACCTGGACAAAAGGTGTATTGGCAATCGTGGCATTTTTGATCGGCTATGCTCCCTGGCTGTATTTTTTCTATGCGGGATTGAAAAATGTCAGCAGAGGCTGGTGGATGACGGAGATCCTGGGGCTGGATCAGAGCCTGGAGATCGTTATGGGCGGCAGGAGAATGAATGTAATCGTATTTCCGTTGCTGTTAGTACTGCTGATAGTGACGCTGGTGGCGGATTCGTCCCTGTTTTCCATGGGAGAAGAGGGTATTCGTCTGCAGAAGCCGTCAGTGAAAAGATGGTCTGACAAAACTTACGCCATGGTAGTAGGTGCCTGCACGATCCTGGGAACGCTGGCATTTGCGTATCTGCTGAGTGTTGTAATGGCACCGATGCTGGCGCAGAGATATCTGTATCCGTTAAGTGCAGTGGCGATCATGATGCTGGTCATCGGCAGCAGCCGGGTGCTGGAACTGGTGGCGGAGCTGGAGAACCGGTCCTGGAAAGGCTTGGGGCTGTCAGCCCAATTGCTGTTTGTGCTATTACTGCTTGTAATGTTTGGCATGGGAATACAGAATTACCGGGAATCTTATGGCAGTTATGAACAGCAGAAGGTAGAGACTGACAAGACCCTGGATCTGATCGGCACGCCCGAAGAGGATGTGCAGATGGTCACCAACGGGGTGAAACATCTGGGATGGACAGTGCTGTATTATTATTATCCCGATAATGAGATCGTAAACGGTGATTACAACCAGGCAGAATCCGACAGATTCTGGTACTTTACACCGGATGCCATGAGCGATGACTCTTTCGCGGAACTGCAGCAGAAAGGGTATCAGGTGACCGATCACGGGCAGATGCAGCTGGCGCAGTATCCGTTTTATCTGTACTATATTGAAGCAGTTCAGCCTGCGCCATTCGCAAAGTCGCGTTAGCACGCTTTTTCGTCACTTCGTGACTACTTTTGCTCATAGATTGGCGCTCTGCTCATAGGATGACAGAATTGACGCTTTGTGTGCGAGCACCCAATCGTCGCTTCTGTCATCCTATGGCTGAACTTTTACACTAAAATAGCAAAAAACATATTGCAATTTGTGTGAACATATGCTACAATTTCACATTGTTAGGGCACTTTGCCTGACATGGATGGATTCCCGAGTGGCCAAAGGGGACAGACTGTAAATCTGCTGCAAATTGCTTCGGTGGTTCGAATCCACCTCCATCCATTTGCGTTGATGAGCTCAATGGAACAGTGCTTAGCGCGTAAGTCCATGCAGTCGAGTATAACGCAATGCGTCCGCTGGTGTGGCGGAATAGGCAGACGCAAGGGACTTAAAATCCCTCGGGGGCAACTCCGTGCCGGTTCAAGTCCGGCCACCAGCATCAATTTAAGAGTAGGAGAAACGTTGATTTTACAGCGTTTCTCCTATTTTTGAATTTATCCTCTATAAACAAACAAGAATGTCGGCATTGCTGACATCCTTGTACAATGTTGGGCTAGTTCCATTTTAATTCCAATTCTCTGTTTTGCTCTTTGCAATCTGACAAATACAGATTAATTAGTGTTTGATAGGGAATACCACATTTTTCTGATTTTGCCTTGAAGAAATCAATGGTATCACCATCAATGTTAATAGTAATCTGCTTTTTTACACGCTTTGCATAGGGATTTTTTCTGGGATTTAATTTTTCGATATCGTATTCCTTTTCCATTGACTTACCACCTTTCGTTAATTTTGTAGTATTGAGTTGTTTCATTCTTGGTTGCTTTTCTGGCGGAGATAATACGAATAACATCATCCATACCGCGATAACAATGACATACAATTAACATTTTTGCGTGATCGCTTAGCCCCAACATCATAAACCTTTCTTCCTCTTGTGAATGATTGGGATCGTCAAACAAAATGGCATTTTCATCCGCAAATACAGTGCTGGCTTCTGAAAATGTGATGTGATGTTTTGCCTCGTTGATGGCTGCTTTATTATCATCCCATTCAAAACTAATACCTTTCATAATTAAATTATAATTATAATATAATTATATGTCAAGATATTGAATTTTATTCAATAATTTTAATGATGTTCAATGTGAATTGTGTTTCTATTTTTTTATTGTGAATAATAAAAGGCAGAGATATAATTATGTATAAATAACAGTAGTGCATCCTCTATTGGAAATGATGGATAATATTATTAAAATTATATTGTATGGATCCGTTGCCAGAAATGAGAATACCGATGAGAGCGATATTGATATTCAGGAGAAAAACATGGAAAACTCAAAAGATACTTATGATATAGAACAAGCATTAGACGAGGCAGATTTGCTGGCAGAAAATAGTAACGAAAGAATGACACATGAAGAAGTATTTCACGCGCTGAAGAGCAGAGTAACAATTCCTTTTACACTTCATGGCATAGAAGAAATGCTTACAGTAGAATACAAACAAGGCACAGATCCCAGGGAAATTGGCTATGATGCCCTTCAGGGATTTCCGATAGATAAAATATGTTGCATAGGTTATCCAGTAATGCATGGTTACTTTGAACATATGAATGCAACCGGTTATCGGAGATCCTGTGGATTTATTCAATTCGTGGAAAGAATTGAAAATTATGGGGAAAACAGAGAGCTTTCCATAGATGTCAGTGATGATAATCTGGAAAAAGGGAATCCATATTTTGCGTATGGTTATCCGGCAGAAATATTTGATGCTCCCTGTTGTAATTTGGCTGGGTGTAGACATTTGAAATGGACAGCTTATACCTATCTAGTAGATCTGCCCTCCCGCATGAATAGCAATAAACTGAAATTCCTGGGCGGATACTCCTGGGGATATGAAGAGGATGAAAACGGTCCACAGAGATCATTACCGCTAGAGATATTGACAGAAAATGACTGGGAAAAGCATGCAACGGAAAAAGGAATATTAAAGATATCCCAAATAACAGGAGGCTGTACTGCTAAGTTATGAAGAATAGATATAAACAAAAACTGATCTTCGTTATTGCAATTTTATGTTTGAGCTTAGTAAGCTGTAAAAGTAAAACAGAGCCAATTAATAATATTGCATCATGGACACCGGATGATGGTTGGACAATAAATGGAATTGATATTAGAGATGATTATGCCAATTTCATACTATTATATCAAGACAGGGAAATAGCAAATGTGGAAATTTCAAAATTTGCAGAACCATCATGGATTGACCGGGAGACAACAGCAGATGAATTTGTGCAAGTATATTTAGGTCAGCATGCAGAACTAAAGAGTAGTAGTGAGCTACAATTAGATAGAAAAGAAGAAAAAATCCAAAAACTTGTGGTTGCATGGGAATTAAGTGCTGCAGAGACTGAAAATGGAGCAGATCTTCCAAAGGATGAAATATGGTATTTTGGATTTCCTAAGAATAAAGTTTTGTTTTGCGCAAAACTGTTGGATGAAAATGCGGAATTAGAATTTGAAACAATAATGAGAACGCTCAAATATTGAGATGTTTTATCTGTAGAATGTGGAGCGGGAGGGAACAATATGAATTATTATATCAGTGATCTGCATTTGTTTCATGAAGCGGCGATACGTTTCGATGACCGTCCCTTCCGGGATCTGGAGGAAATGCATACAGAGATCGTAAAACGGTGGAATGAAAAGGTGAATAACGGCGATACCGTATATATCCTGGGGGATGTGAGCATGCGCGGTAAGAACGAGAATCTAATCGCTCTGGTGGCAATCCTGAAGGGAAAAAAGGTCCTGATCCGTGGCAATCACGATGACGTGTCCGACCTCAGATACCGACAGCTTTTTTCGGAAGTCTGTGATTATAAGGAGATTCGGGACTCCATAGCCGGGAAAAGCTATGAGCTGGTATTATGCCATTACCCGATCTTTAGTTGGAAGCACATGAGTCGCGGCACCATTCTGCTCTACGGACACACCCATAACAGCCCGGAGGACGATTATTTTCAGAAGTGTCTGGTCGGGATGAAGGACAACGACTGCCGTCACATTGGTGACAGTGGCATACAGGCGTACAATGTTGGCTGCATGAAACCCTGGATGGATTACGAGCCGAGAAGCCTGCAGGAGATCATTAAGATGAAGTTTGTGGAAAATGGAAACTGATAATATAAAAACAGCAGATCCCGCCAGATCTGCTGTTTTTCTCTGTGTATATGAGCGTGAAAAACACACTTCTATCATAAAATAAAGGATACTTTATTACTTAAAACTTCTCAGCGAAGCTCTTGTAATACTCGTCAAAAAACTCGTTAACCTTTTCCATGATCTTCTTCATAATATTCACCCTTAACCTTTCCAAGACAAATAATCTGTTGACTTTGTTGTTACGCTTAAGGGGTCAGGCCTGACTTCCTTTTGATGATTATAATTTACCATATTGCGTTTATAATGTGAAATACATATAATAGAAGTATAATAATACTTAAAAGGTATAGTAGAAGGAAATACAACATGTTACACAAATAGAATGATTAAGCTGGTTTTTGGAAAAAGCATGGAAGGAGGATGCTGGGAAGATGGAATTGCGACATATCCGGTATTTCAAGGCAGTGGCGGAGGAGAAAAGCTTCACAAAAGCCGCGGAGCAGCTGGCGATCGCGCAGCCGCCCTTAAGCCGTCAGATCCAGGATCTGGAGGCGGAACTGGGGACGACATTGTTCCTTCGGACGCCCCATAAAGTGTCCCTGACAGAAGAGGGAGAGCTTTTCCTGCAATATGCGAATCAGATCCTGGATCTGGTGAACCGGTCGGAGGAGGATGTCAGAGAACGCAAGGAAGGATTGCAGGGAACGTTATATATTGCGTCGGTAGAGGGCTGCGGTCCCAGACTTTTCGCGGAATGGATCGCCGGGTTCGGGCAGAAACATCCCCATGTGCAGTATAATCTGTGGAATGGCAATACGGATGATGTGAACAATCGTGTGACGAAGGGATTGTGCGAGATCGCCATGATCACGGCACCCTACAATACGGAGGAATTCGAGGTTCTGCCGGTCTATGAGGAACCCTGGGTAGCGGTAATTCCCAAGGGGCATCCCTTGTACGCGGAGGAAAATGACCCGGTGAAGCCTTCGGAACTGTTGCCCTATGCCCTGCTGATCCCCTCCCGGGAGTCCCGTAAGGGAGAGATCGACAAATGGTTCGAGGGAACGGGGCATGCACCGGTGATCCGGGGGCGCATCGCTCATATGATGAATGCCTATGAGCTGAGCCTGCACGGAGTCGGGATCTCCATTTATCCGGCATCCATTTCTTCCCTGATCCGGGACAAGGATGTCTGTGTGCGGGAAGTGGAGCATCCCGATGCCCATGCGTCCTATGCGCTGATCTGGAATAAAAATCATACCCTGTCCCATGTGGCTGAAGAATTTATTGCTTATGTAAAAGAAGAATCCGGACAGCAGGTGTACTATGCCTGAATTAACGCAACCGATACGTCATTCACATTTGTGCCGGTAGCTCCTGCCTTGTCAAAAGAAAGGAAAGCCCTTATACTTGGAAGCAGGAGGAAAATACAATGAACATTACAGTATATCTGGGAGCAAATGAAGGAAATGATCCTTCTCTGAGGAAAGCTGTGCGTGAGTTGGGAACCTGGATCGGTGAAAACGGTAACCGTCTGGTATACGGTGGATCTAAATCCGGTCTCATGGGAGAGATCGCGGAGAGCGTATTACAGGCAGGCGGCGAGGTGACCGGTGTGGAGCCGCAGTTTTTCATTGATATGGAATATCAGTATGATGCCATTACGGAGCTGATCGTCACAAAGGACATGACAGAACGCAAGACGAAAATGATCGAACTGGGAGATGTATTTATTGCTTTTCCCGGCGGAACCGGAACGCTGGAAGAGATCGCTGAAGTGATGTCCAAAGTGTCATTAAAGCACCTGGAGGCACCCTGCATTCTCTATAACCTTAACGGCTATTATGACAGCCTGAAAGCACTGTTATCACATATGACGGAGAAGGGATTGTCCTCCCCGGAGAGACAGGAAGGCATTTATTTTGCCAGGGATCTGTCGGAAATCCGCAAGATCATAGAAAATCAGCGGAGCAATGCAACGACCACTCCGCCGGAAAATACACAAGGTATAGGAAATCAGCTAGGCTAACAGGTTAAAACACATAACTGCAATGCCCAGCACCACCAGGATCACACCGGTGACACGGTTCAGGGTCTTAGGGGTCGCCTTGTTGGCGAACAGTGCAGCGATCCGCGCCCAGATCAGGGTAAATACAACGCACAGGATCCATACCGTCCAGTCAGGCATACCGCCGATGGCAAAATGGGAGGCAGCACCGGTAAATGCGGTAAATGCCATGATGAAGACGCTGGTTCCTACAGCGGTCTTCAGTTCATAACCCAGGACAGAGGTCAGGATCAACAGCATCATCATACCGCCGCCGGCGCCGATGAAACCGCAGATGAAGCCGATCAGCATACCGCATACCAGAGACTGGATGGCTCTTTTTTTCGCGGAGACGCCCTGCATGGCTTCCTTGGTGGTCATTACGGGACGGACGATGAATTTGATACCTAACAGGAAAGTCATGAACACGGAGAAATTCCCCATGGTAGCGGAAGGCACCAGGCTGGATACGTAGCTGCCTACGACGGTGAATACCAGCACACTTCCCATCATGATCAGACCGTTTTTGATATCAATATTTTTGTTCTTTGCATAAGTATAGGCAGATATTGCGCTGGCGAGGACATCCGAAGACAGGGCGATACCCACAGCCATATAGGGATCCATGCCGAGGAAAGTGATCAACATGGGACTGATGACGGCAGCAGCGCTCATTCCGGCGAAACCGGTGCCCAGGCCGGCCCCCATGCCGGCGAAAAAAGTGACAAGAATTGTGATTAAAATCTGCATTTATTTAGCTCCTTTCAGGATATTGTCCATATTCTCTTCCATGACATGAAGCATGTGGAAAAAGATCTCTTTGCTTGCCTCATCAGTGCCATCGAGCAGAGTATCTTTGAAAATGCTCTGTATCATACGGCCTTTTTCGATGACATCCTGAGCTTTCTCCGTGCAGAACAACAGAGTCTTTCGGCGATCGTCCGGAGCTTCTCTGCGTTCCAGGTAGCCCTCGCGCACCAGCTTGTCTACATTGACGGACACCAGGTTCGCCTTGATCCGGCGGATCTCCACGACATCACTGGCGGTCCGGTATTCCGGATTGTTGCCGAAGAACATGAGAATATCAAAAGCTGTCTGTGGCAGCTTTAACTGCTGGCACAGAGGCTTGCACATGGCGTTGTAAGCCAGATTGAATTTTTGCACAAATTCGATATCAGTATTCATTCGAAGGCTCCTTTTACAAAAATGAATATTTCAAATTTGAAATAAATGCTATATTGCATAGTATTACAGATAGTTTTCGAAGTCAATCATAAGATATTTTATTTCATAAAAAATTTATATTCATTATTCTATCGTAAACATCATTTCGATATGTTATAATTCATATTAGGAATGCTATTCAGAGACTGTGGGCATACAGTAGAAAGTGCCGGGAGGAGATATGAGTATCAATACATATGATGAACAGAAATTCTGGGAAGAAGTGGATATCCTGTTCCCGGATATTGTAAAAGCCATTACTTCTCTGGCGAAAAAGTCCTACATATCCATAACCAATCTGCGGAACGGCGTGACATGGTGGTCCGAGAAGGCGATGGAATATTTTGGTATGCAGGAGAACTATACCATTCGTGGACAGGAAAAATCAAAAAGATCGATTCATCCGGATGATCTGGAGGAAAGCGGACAGGGGGCACTGCTGAAGATCGGACTAGATCAGTTCAGCCATATTAATGTTATGTACGGTGCTGCTTTTTCGGATAAGATTCTGAATTGTGCGGCACAGGAGCTGTTGCGCCTGTTAAAGGGAAAAGGATATGTATACCGGCTCTCCGGTGCGAAGTTTGTGATCAGTTTTAAAAAGGTATCCAAAGCGGAACTGCAGCAGATATACAATGAGATTGTAGAAGCTTTTGAAAATACAGAGGTAGAGGGGAAAAAGATCCCTCTGAAGGTATCTGCCGGCGCAATATTTATGGAACCTTATATGAAGGAGACAAATGCGGTCCGCAGCCGTCTGACCTACGCGTTGAGCCATTCCCGGCTTGAGCATCATGGAGAGCTGGTGATTTTTAATGATGAGGTCTGCGGCAGTGACGAGAACCAGTTTGAACTGATCGGTGTGATCCATCAGTGTGCTACGCATAACTTTGAAGGCTTCCGGATGTTTTATCAGCCGATTGCCGATACGAAGACCGGCAAGATCCGGGGAATGGAAGCGTTGCTCCGCTGGGAACTGGAGCCTTACGGGATGGTGTCCCCCGGTGTGTTCATGGAATGGCTGGAACAGGACCCCTGTATTTTTGATCTGGGAAACTGGATCCTTCGGACAGCACTTACGGATGTACAGAAGCTTCGCAAGGAGACGGAAGGCTTTTTCGTCAATGTCAATGTGGCGGCGGCACAGCTGGAGCGCAGAGAGTTCCGAAGTGCTGTCATGAATATTTTAAAAGAGACCGGTGCGAGGCCGGAGGAGCTTTGCCTCGAATTGACAGAACGATGCAGAGATCTGGATATTCATTTCCTGCGCGGAGAGGTAGAATTTTTCCATTCCCAGGGGATCAAGATCGCACTGGATGACTTTGGAACGGGCAACAGTTCCTTAAGTCTGGCGCTGGAGCTTCCCTTTGACGAATTGAAGGTAGATATGAGCTTCATCCGTGATATTAAGCAAAAACCTCAGAATCAGGCCATGGTGCAGTCTATCGTGGATTATGCCAGGAGGACTAACACCGAGACCTGCATTGAGGGTATTGAGAATAAGGAAGTTAGCGACTATATCGAGCAGTTTGGATCTACCTGGCAGCAGGGATACTATTATTCCAAGCCGGTACCCATCGATCAGTTTGAAGAAGTGCTGCGCGAGAAATCAACCGAAAAAGAATAAGAAAATCTTAAGAAATTTGAATGGACAAACATAAGGCTTTCGCGATACAATACATTTTAGAGTGTCGGTCGGATGACCGGTTAGAACAAACAGATGAAAGGAAGCATTCATGAAAAAGAAAGTACTTGCAGCAATTTTGATTGCAGTAGGTGTTCTGACAGGATGTGGAAACACAGAACCTATTTCTTCCCCTATCCAGACTGTGGAAGCAGAGCCTATTGCTACTGATATCCAGGAGGTTGAACAGCCCGGTGCAACAGAGGAAGCCAATGAGAATCATGACGGTATGTACCGCAGTGAGCTTACCAATGAATGGATCGATGAGAGCCTGAAGGATCAGCGCCCTATCGCCGTAATGGTAGATAACGAGAAGACCGCACTTCCTCATTTCGGTGTGGCAGATGCAGATGTAGTATATGAGATCATGAACAGTACCCTGAACGACAGAATTACCCGTTTCATGGTAGTGGTAAAGGATTGGGATAAGATTGAGCAGCTGGGCAGTATTCGTAGTGCCCGCCCTACCAACTTCATGCTGGCAGCAGAGTGGAACGCAGTTCTGTGTCATGATGGTGGCCCCTTCTTCATCAATGACTGGGTAGCAAAGGATTATTCCGCGAACTTCAGCGGCGGCTTTGCCCGTTACAGCAACGGTAAGGCAGCAGAGTTCACCGAGTATATCACTTACGATAAGTACACCAATACCCAGAAGGGCAAGACCTATGATGGTCTGAAGCAGCGTTTTGAGAGCTCCAGATATACCACGACTTACAATGACTATTATCAGGGACCTCACTTCAAGTTCGCAGATGCAGAGGTTACCTTTGCTGACAGAAATGATGCGATCAGTGCAACCACTATTGAGCTTCCCTTTAAGCATAATGGTTCTACTCTGAAGTACAACGAAGAGACCGGAACCTATGATTATTATGAGTATGGTTCTGCGCACAAGGATGCAGCAAGCGGCGAGCAGCTGACCTTTGAGAACGTTATCTTGCAGAATACCACTTTTGCAGATCTGGGTGAAGGTTACCTGATCTACAATGCGATCGATTCCGGACGTTCCGGTTACTATATCACCGAGGGTAAGGCGATCGAAGTGAACTGGACCAAGTCTTCCGAGAATGCGATTACACATTATTATGATGCGAAGACCGGCGAGGAGATCGAGGTTAATACCGGTAAGACATACATCTCTCTGATTCCTTCCGACGGCTGGAACAATGTTGTGATCAAATAAATACAGTCATTATCATAAAAGTAATAAGATCCCTTCTGTGGTGATATCACCGCGGGAGGGATTTTTTGTGCGATCATGCAACTTGATAAGCTCTTCCATGTTTGATTTGATGAATATCTATGACAAAAAATAAGCGTTTTATTCACAATAACCCTAAAAACCTTATGGATATCACTGAAAACTTGCCTTATAATAAAGCATAGTAAAAAGGTTTAGGAGTGAAGGCAATGAAGACTGCAAAAAAATATAATCCGGATCTGATCCTGCATGGGAATCTGATCCGTGCAATATTATCTCTGGCGATCCCTGTGGTGATCAACAGCTTTTTACAGACCATGTATAATCTGACAGATACTTACTGGTTGGGGAAGATCGGCACGGAGCAACTGGCGGCGATCAATCTGGTAACCCCGATGCAGAATATCATCACGAATTTCGGCAGCGGGATCACGGTGGCGGGAGCAGTTCTCATTGCACAGTATATCGGTGCGGGGGAAAAAGAGGATGCCAGATCCATGGCGAATCAGATATTCATCTGTGCCATGGGGTTTGCGGTAGTCTGTGCAGCGTTATGTTTTCTGGGGACTCCGGCGATCGTGAACTGGCTGGGTGCTGACGGAGGCACGGCATACTATGCGAGAGTTTACCTGCGGGTAGTCATCTGGGATATGCCATTTTTGTATATGGTGAATATATTCTCTGCGGTGCATCAGGCGCAGGGAGATACGGTGAGACCTATGTTATTGAACCTGGGAGGCATTACGCTGAATCTGTTCCTGGATCCGTTTTTTATGATCATACTGGATATGGGCACCGCCGGAGCGGCATTGGCGACACTTTTGGCAAAAGCGGTGCCTGCTACGGTGGCATTTATACTTTTGTGCAGACCGGAAAACGACATCTGCCTGAATCGCAGGTATATGCAGCTGCAGAGAGAAAAACTGGGCATGATCCTGAAGGTCGGACTGCCTACCGCTATCGGAGGCAGCACCATGCAGCTCGGATTTCTGCTCATGAGTAAAAATGTATTTGTCTATGGAACAGAGGCGATGGCAGCTTACGGTATCGGCAACAAGGTCAATGGTCTGATCACTCTGCCCTCCAATGCCATCGGCTCAGCGACTGCGACGATCGTGGGACAGAATATGGGAGCAAAACAACCGGAGCGTGCAGAGCAGGGATATCGTTTTTCCATGTGGATATCGGTTGTATTTTTGTTCATAGGTGGTATGATCTTATCAAGAGATATGATCTCCACGGCGATCGTCAGTATTTTCTCCAAAGATGCAGAGGTCGTGGGAATGGCAGCAGACTTTTTAAGCGTGATGGCACTGTGGTGCTTTACCAACGGAGTATATAATACGACCTCCGGGCTGTTCCAGGGAACCGGACATACGGAAGTGACCATGGCAATCGATGTGACGAGACTGTGGGTATTCCGTTTCCTGACGTTGTGGTTCTGCGAGAGCATTCTGCATATGGGCGTGCGCAGTGTCTGGTATTCCGTGGTGATCAGTAACGGTATCTCTTCCCTGATCCTGTATGTTCTGTACCGCTGTGGTATCTGGAAGAAGACGCGGATCAAAGTGGGAAAAAAAGCTGCTTAAGGAGCACCATGGAGAGTAAGAAAAAAGTTAAGAAGAGTCGTCTGATATATATAAGCATCATTGTAGTACTTTTGCTGCTTCAGGTCGTTGCCTGGAACAGCAGAAGCTTCAGCGATGCTTATATTGCTTATATTTTCCCCATCTGGGTCAATACCTATGGCAGGATCACGGGAAGCTTCCCGTTTTCTATGGGAGAATGGATGATCGTGGCGGGGATCGCTGTTGTAATATTAGCGGTTCTGCTGGGGATGAGTATGATCTTTGCGGGATGCAGGCATTCGGCAAAGTATTGTCGCGGTGTTAAGATGTATTTTCGGTTTTTTGCTTGGGTGCTGCTATTCGTGTTTGCGATCATGACTTTGAATTGTACGATGATCTATCATGGTTCTACCTTTTCGGAGAAGTATTTCGGAGAGGAAGAGGGGCAGCAGGATGTGACGCTGCAGGAGCGGACAGAGGAGCTGCTTAGGATTTATAACGATATCGTGTCCCATTGCAATGCACTGAGTATGGAGATAGAGCGGGATGACAGCGGCGCAGTAGTATATTCCGGAGGTTTGGACAGTAAGGGGAATGCAGTGGATATGGCAGGAAAAGCCATCGGTGCGATGCAGAACCTTGGGAAAAGCTATGCCCAGCTGGATGGTTATTATCCGAGACCGAAGGCTATGTTTTTCTCGGATTTTATGTGTCAGATGTATATGTGCGGGTACTATTTCCCGTTTTCCATGGAAGCAAATTATAATGATGTTATGTCTATCATGAAGAAGCCGGCGACTATGTGCCATGAACTGGCACATATCCGGGGATATATCTACGAGGATGAGGCAAATTTTATTGCATTTCTCGCCTGTGTGGAGTCGGATGATGTGGCATTTCAGTACTCGGGATATTTAAGTGTCCTGAATTATGTGGCGAATGATCTGTACAAGACGAGACTGGCGGATCCTGAGAGCTATGCGGCAGCCAGGGAGGCAGTGCGTCCACTGCAGGTATTGCAGCAGGTGCGGGAGGACAATATCTTCGTCACAGAGGCGGAATGGGAGAGGATCAACGGGAAAGCGGTAGTGGACACGGAGACCGTGGACAGTGTCACAGATACTCTGACGGATGCTTCGCTGAAGCTGAATGGAGTGTCGGACGGCATGATCAGCTACAACCGGGTAGTGGAGCTGTTGTTACAATGGTACGGCCAACAAAGGGAGTATTGACCGAAACATTTGTAGGAGATAGAGGAATAATTGCAAAAATTTAATTTTTTTTCTATTAACCACTTGACATTTGATCGGAATTTATGTAAACTACGATTGTTGTGACGCAGAGCAGTCATGAAATACAGATTGCAAGAAGGATTAAGTCGCGGGCCCAGATAGCTCAGTTGGTAGAGCAGAGGACTGAAAATCCTCGTGTCACTGGTT
>ENA-ORSC01001293-ORSC01001293.1-human-gut-metagenome-genome-assembly--contig:-NODE-1293-length-17634-cov-6.781444_pt1 | contig 17634 bp, 17 predicted proteins | sample MGYA00242178_ERZ509140 | MGnify/ENA primary metagenome ERZ509140 (study PRJEB26280, sample SAMEA2338681) | human gut metagenome | biome: human gut; feature: human-associated habitat; material: faeces... | reverse complement strand
TGTAGGGGCCGATGTGGGCATCGGCCCCTACAGCTGGCGCGGGAGCGTCCGGGGCTCCCGCGCCAGTGCGAAAATCAGATCATGCTCGGCTGCCAGCAGTCGGGGGTTTCAAGGCCCATCATGGTCACGATGGTCGGCGCGACGTTGGCAAGGCCGTAATGGCCGTCCTTGATCTCATACTTGTTGTCGGGATCGTAGATGATGAAGGGAACGGGGTTGAGAGAATGCGCAGTGCGCACGCTGGTCTTGCCCTTCTTCGTCTCGAGCATCTGATCAGCGTTGCCGTGGTCAGCGGTGACAAGCAGCGTATAGCCATACTTGTCGGCAGCTTCCTTCACGCGGGCCAGACCTGTGTCAACGGCCTCCATCGCGGTAATGACAGCGCTCAAAACACCGGTATGGCCGACCATGTCGCCGTTCGGATAGTTGCAGCGCAGGAACTGGTACTTATGCGAGGCCATGGCCTCGACCAGAAGATCGGTGATCTCCACGGACTTCATCGCGGGCGCCTGCTCAAACGGGATGACATCGGACGGAACCTCGGCATAGTCCTCAAGGCTCTCATCAACCTTGCCGGAGCGGTTGCCGTTCCAGAAGTAGGTGACGTGGCCGTATTTCTGCGTCTCAGACACAGCATACTCATGCACGCCTGCCTTGCACAGAACCTCGGTCAGCGTGTTGCGGATGACGGGCGGCTCAACCAGATAGTGCATCGGGATCTTGAGGTCGCCGTCATATTCCAGCATACCTGCGAACTTCACGCCAGTATAGTCACCGCGGTCAAACTTGTCAAAGTCCTTGCGGTCAAAGGCGAGGGAAATTTCCTGCGCACGGTCGCCGCGGAAGTTGAAGAGGATGACGCTGTCGCCGTTTTCAATCTTTGCAACGGGCTTGCCGTCATGCGCAACGACGAACGGCAGCAGATCCTGATCGATCATGCCGGGATTCTCGGCGCGGTAGGTTTCAATGGCCTCACGCGCGGAGGCGAACTGACGGGCCTCAGCCTGCACATGCGTGCGCCAGCCCTTTTCGACCATCGGCCAGTTGGCCTCGTAGCGGTCCATGGTAATGACCATGCGGCCGCCGCCGGAGGCGATCTTGTATTCATGCTCCGCGTCGTTCAGTTCCGCCAGAACGGACTCCAGCTGATCAACATAGTCCAGCGCACTTGTCGCGGGGACATCGCGGCCGTCGAGCAGGATGTGGCAGTAGACCTTTTTGAGTCCCATCTCACGCGCCTTTTTCAGCATCGCAATCAGGTGCGAGATATTGGAATGGACGTTGCCGTCGGACAGCAGGCCGATGAAGTGCAGCGCTTTGCCGTTTTGCAGGCAGTTATCCGTCAGGTCGATCCACGTCTTGGACTGGTACAGGGAGCCGGATTCAATGGACTCCTGTACAAGCTTTGCGCCCTGCGAATAGATCTGGCCGCAGCCGAGAGCGTTGTGGCCGACCTCGGAGTTGCCCATATCGTCGTCCGTGGGCAGGCCGACGGCGGTGCCGTGTGCTTTGAGCCACGTCATGGGGCAGGTCGCCATCAGGTTGTCGAGCGTCGGGGTGTTGGCCTGCTTGACCGCGTCGCCGGGGCCGCCGTCGCCGCGTCCAACACCGTCCATAATGACAAGTACGATCGGTTTTTTCATTGGTATTCCCTCCTGAGTAGGATATTCTCGAATTTCACTATATTTTACTACAATTTTCCCCGACTTACAACTTAATTTTCTTTGAACAATCGCAGGGCATGGGCGTTGGCCAACGCATAGACACGCGCGAAATCCACATGCGGGTTATAGACGGCCTCCAACTCGTCATGCAGCGCCTTCGCCTGTGCAAGAAGAGCAGTCACATCCGAAACATCCGGCAGCGGCGCGTCCGGCCCCCGGTAATAGCGCTTCTCGTCCGGCAGATAGACAGCCTCCGTCTCGTCCGGCAGGAGCGGGTTCTGGTAGAGAACCGCATTTTCCCGCACGCGGAGCGCCTCCAATTCCTCGCCGGACACCAGCTGCACCGCGCCTGCGGGCGGCTCGGCAGAAAAAAGGCCCCGGCAGGTGATGGCCCGCAGGAAGCGCTTTTTCCGTTCCTCCTGCGCCGGGAGCGGGCAGGACGGACGCGCAAACGCTGCAAGACGCGCATACGCCTCGCGGTAGAGCGCGCGATAGCGCGTCTGCAGAAGTTCAATAGCGCGGCGCTCTTTCTGCAAAGCAATGCGGTCATAGAACTGTCCCAGATCGAGATACAGCCCGGCGGCCCCGGGCGTGACGGCCTCAAGCACATGCGGGGCCGTGCCGTCGGCGTAGCCGGTGTGCAGGGCCGGGATATACACGCCGTCCACCGAATCCGGGTCACCGGAGCACAGGACGTATTCGGTATCCAGCCCTGCGTCCTCCGCCGCCTTGCCGATGGTCTTCATAAAACTCGACTTGCCGCAGCCCGGCCCGCCCTTGATCACCCACAGAAACTCCTCCGGCCCCCGGCAGAACTGCCCGTAAAACGAGACAAAGCCGGAGGCCGTATTACCACCCAGAAAATACCGCGTCACCGCCATGGAAAAGCCCTCCTGCACCTTAGAATACAGGTAGTTTATGCAGCCGCGCGGCGGGATGTGCGTGCAGTCAAACGGGAAAATACGGTGCGAATTTGCCGAAAGCTTTGTACTGTACATCGTATCAGAAAAACACCGTCCACGGGAACTGGTCCGGGGGCTGGGCCTCGAAGACGGCTTCGCCCTTTCCGTCCGGGAAGGAAAGCCGGTAAGACCAGAGCGCACAGGTGCAGCGGCCACAGCGGCTGCCGTATTTTCCGTCGCCCAACAGCGGCAGACCCCGCGAGGCAAACTGGACGCGGATCTGGTGCGTGCGCCCCGTTTCGAGCCGGATGCGCACAAGGCTCAGTCCATCCTGCCTAGCTAGAATTTCATAGTGCAGCTTCGCCTGCTTCACGCCGCCGCGCATCCGCTTGACCACATATGTTTTGTTTTTCACCCGGTCATGGAACAGCAGATCCTCCAGCGTCCCGGCCTTTTCCGCCGGACATCCGGTCAGAACGGCGAGATACGTCTTCTGCATCTGCCCCTGTCCCATCGCCTGCGTCAGGCGCGCGGCTTCCTGCACCGTCTTCGCATAGACCATTATGCCGCCGACTGTCTGGTCGAGCCGGTGAACGGGGAAAATGTCACAGCCCAGCTGCTCGGAGAGCAGCTGCGGCATCGCCTCCGCATGCGTGCCCTGCGCGGCTATGCCGATGGGCTTGACGCAGACAAGATAGCGCGCGGTTTCCTTCAAAATTTCAATCATACGCTTCGCCTCGTTTCGGGCCTATTCTACCAGAAAAACAAGACGCGCGCAACGGCTTGCAATCCGCGGAAACTCCCGGTATAATACACACGAATACAAGAAACGGAGCAAATATCATGACAACAGAGCAATACCGGAAGCGGTCAGGCTTTTCCATCTTCTTATCCTTCTTCAAGCCCCACCGGGGGCTGTTTTTTCTCGACATGGCCTGTGCACTGGTCGTGTCGATGATCGATCTGGCATACCCCATTATCTCGCGTTACGCCATGCGCACGCTGCTGCCGCAGAGCGCATACCGCACGTTCTTTACGATCATGCTGATCGTGCTGGCAGCGTATGCGCTGCGGTCGGTGCTGTATTTCATTATCACCTACTGGGGCCACACCTTCGGCATCCGTGTAGAGGCTGATATCCGCGCGGCCCTGTTCGGTCACATGCAGGAGTTGGGCTTTGAGTTTTTCGACCGCAACCGCACCGGTCAGCTGATGAGCCGCATGACGACCGACCTCTTTGAGATCACCGAACTTGCCCACCACGGGCCGGAGGACCTGTTCATCTCGCTCGTGACCATCGTGGGTGCGTTGACCGTCATGACGACAATCGAGTGGCGACTGGCACTGGTCGTGGCGGTCATGATCCCGGTGTTCGTTGCGATCATTGTCTCGCGCCGTAAGGCGATGCGCGAGGCCTCCCGCCGTGTGAAGAAAAAGACCGGCGCGATCAACGCTGACATCGAATCCGCCCTGTCCGGCATTCGCACGGCCAAGGCGTTTGCCAACGAACATGTTGAGGAGGAAAAATTCGACCGCTCGAACGACATTTACAAGACCTCCAAAAAGATGTTCCATCGGGAAATGGGCATTTTCATGGCCGTGATGGAGTTTTTTACGAGTTCTTTGTCCGTGGCTGTCGTAACCGTGGGCGGTCTGCTCATCATGAAGGGGCAGATGGACACCGTCGATCTTCTGACGTTTACGCTCTATATTGCGTCCTTTGTCAACCCCATCCGCAAGCTGGCAAACTTCACGGAACTGTTCTCCAACGGTACGGCAGGCTTTGATCGTTTTCTGGAGATCATGCGCACCGCGCCGGAACTGCACGACGCGCCGGATGCAATCGAACTGACGCAGGTGCACGGTGAGATCGGCGTGGAAAATGTAAGCTTTTCCTATGAGGACGATCCCGAAGTTCTGCACGATGTGTCCCTGCACGTCCCGGCGGGCAAGACCGTCGCCATCGTCGGCCCTTCCGGCGGCGGCAAGAGTACGCTCTGCCAGCTGATCCCCCGCTTTTACGACGTGACCGGTGGTGCGATCACCGTTGACGGCCACGACGTGCGCAGCGTCACGCAGGAATCTCTGCGCCGCTCCATCGGCATCGTACAGCAGGATGTATTTCTGTTCGCCGATTCCATTCTGGAAAACATCCGCTACGGTAAGCCCGGCGCGACGATGGAGGAGATCATTGACGCGGCGAAGCGTGCGGAAATTTACGACGATATCATGGCCATGCCAGACGGCTTTGACACTTACGTCGGCGAACGCGGCACGCTCCTGTCCGGCGGACAGAAGCAGCGCATTTCCATTGCGCGCATTTTCCTCAAAAACCCGCCGATTCTCATTCTCGACGAGGCGACGAGCGCGCTCGACACGCTGACGGAGGCGAAGATCCAGCACGCGTTTGACGAACTGGCGAAAAATCGCACCACGCTCATCATTGCGCACCGCCTGTCCACCATCCGCGCCGCAGGCGAGATCGTCGTCATTGCCGACGGCCGCATCGCCGAGCGCGGCACGAATGAGGAACTTCTCAAGCATAACGGCATCTACGCCAGCCTCTGCCGCACGCAGAATCTGCTGGCATAACTGAAACCGCCCTGCCGCGCAAAATGGCGCGGCAGGGCAAAAAAATCACCGGCAGCCCGCAATGGGCTGCCGGATGTTTTTTCTTAATCCCACGGATTGATGGGGTCATCAGGTTCAGTCGGGTCATCGGGATTGTCCGGGTAATCCGGGTCGATGGGATCCGGCTCCTCGGGCACCTCAGGCTCGACGTACGGCGTGCATTTGTAGGTCGTGTTGCGGGACTGATAGGTGTCCTTGTGCAGCGTCTCGGTTTTGATGACATTGCCGTTTGCATCCACATAATCGCGGTAGGCCATGACGGTTTTACCGACGTAGGAATACTGCACCATGTCACCCTTGATATACTTATTGCCGTCCTTGTCAACAACGATATTGACAGTGTTGCCGTTCTCGTCGATGGCAGTACCGGCGTCGGTGATGATGGTCTTGTCGCCGTCGATCTCCATCTTGGGCTGGACGGTCGCAACGACCTCATGCCGCAGGACGATATGGTCGTAGCCCTTATCCTTCGGCGCGGTGCCCACAAGCTTGATATGGACATAGCCGCCGGAGACGGAAGCATCAATGCGCATCGGATGGTCGGTGCTGTTGACAAACTTATAGTCGAGACTGCCCCAGTAGATCGTCGCGTCCATGCCGAGCTGGACGTAGGTGACGGTGAACATATGCGGCGCACGCTCTGTGACCTTGAGATCGGCGTAGAGGCAGGCGGTATAGATCGTGGAGGCGACCTGACAGACGCCTCCGCCGGCCTCTGCCTCGCTCTTGCCGCCGGTCTGGTAGACGATAGCGGACTGATAGCCCTTCTCCGGCGTGCGCTCACCGACGATCTTGTTGAACGAGAACTCGTCTCCGGGGTTCAGGATGGTGCCGTCGATCGCCTTGCAGGCCAGTTCCAGATTCTTCGTGCGTCCGGCCTGCGCGGTGTGCGGGCTGTCGCAGGAGCCGAGTACATCGGAGAAGTATTCCTTCTCCAGATCAGCCAGCGTGACCTCCGGCTGAATTGCCTCGGCCTGAATGACGATCTTCGTGCCGGGTTCAGCCATGGCAAGCTGCTGGGTATAATACGACACGTCAAAGCCGAAGCCGACCTTTTCGGCAACGAGTTCCTTCTTTTCCTCGTCGTAATATGCGTCTTTCATCTCGGTTGCGAACTGGTCGTAATACCGTTGAAGATCAACCGGCGCGCAGGGCTCGGTGTCGTAATCGAACTTGAGTTCGGACAGATCGCCGGCATTGAACCGCGCAACGACCGCATCATAGAGTGCATCGGCATCGAGCGAAATTTTCGGCGAACCCGTCACGACTGTGACGGTTTTCGCGTCGGCATCGACCGTAACGGTCGGGTCAACCTTTTCCGACGCACAGGCGCGGGCGGTCTGATCAATGAGATCGCGGATATACGCGGTATCGAGATTCGTCCCGGATTCGAGCGAAATGTCCTGCCGGGTCTTTTTTGCCCGTTCGTATGTGAGAAGCGCCGTAATCGGGCCGCCGTCGCGGCCGTAGTTCATGGCGGCGTCGGCTGCCTCGTCCGGGTTGAGGGCGACGTTGGTGATCTCGGGGGTAAAGTCAATCGTCCGGTCGGGCAGGACAACGGTCAGCGTATCGGTAGCTGTCTCCTGCTCGACGGCGAGCGTCACGGCGTTAATTGCCGCGTCCCGCTTCAATCCGCCGACGTTCACGCCCGCGACATAGACGTTTGGGAAGATGGTGTCGCTTCCCTTTAAAATAAAGCCATAGGTGCAGACACCGAGTAACGCCAGAAGCGCAACACATCCCGCGATCACGGCAGCCTTCTTTCCGGCATTGCCGGACGGCTGCTTCTTCGGCGCAGCGGCTCTGTCCGCCGCAGTCTTGTGCGCGGGGCGGCTGGCCTCAAATCTGCCTTTCTTTCTGATAAGAATCCCTCCTATTCAAAAGCCGCAGGGCGACATAATCTTTTTCTGTATTATACATAAACCGACCGATTTTTGCAACGGCATTCCCGACAGGAACAGGCCCCAGAATTCTGAAATTTCTATTAACATTTTCGGGTTTGTGCACTGCAAGTTCATTGCGTTAAATTAGCTTTGCGTTCAAAATTTGCAAGGCAGTACGGATTCGCCAAGGCCCTGTAGGGGCCGATGCCCACATCGGCCCGTTGAGAAGTTACAAATTTGCCGAAGATTTCCGTAAAAACGCAGCGAATCAAAACCTCCCCTTGCCATGTCCTGCATGATAAGGGGAGGCGGCATTTGCGCAAGCAAATGACGAAGGGGATGCGCTGCGGATATCAGTGTGCTTGGAAAGCTGCAGAATACAAAATCCTCTCAGGCGTTTTCACGCTTATACAGCGCAGTACGGAAGCGTTTTCCGATCCGCGAAGCGGTAGGTGCGCAAAAACGGCTCCGGGCGCAGGCCCTTTTCCAGATAGTCGAGCAGCAGAAGCGCGCAGGCGCGGCTGTCACTGCCGGCGTTGTGATGGTCGAGTTCCAGCCGCAGATGGTCACAGAGCGTATTCAGCTTATGATTCTGCAGATACGGATATGCCTTTCTGCCCATCTGGCAGGTACACAGATAGGCAGCCTCCGGCTTCCAGTCGATGTGATAGTCATGCAGGCAGCTGGCTAGCACCCGCAGATCAAACGGCGCGTTGTGCGCAACCAGAATGCTCTCCTCCAGCATCGGCTTCAGCAGCTGCCAGAGCGCAGAGAAGTCCGGTTGGCCGCGCACCATCTCCGGCGTGATGCCGGTCAGCGCGATATTGAACGGGTCAAAATGTGTCTGCGGGTCAACGAGCGTATAAAGTTCCTGTACGATCTGCCCGTTTTCGATCACGCTCACACCGATGGCGCTCATGCGCCGGTTTTGTGCGTTTGGCGTTTCCACGTCGAATGCGACGTATCGTTCTTCCATGCTTCCACCCCATCTGACAGGATGGGATCAGTATAGCAGATTTTCTGTCCCTTGTCAGCCCTCTTCGATCGCGCTCGTCGGGCAGGCATCCGTGGCTTCGGCGGCAGTTTCCTGCACGCGCTCCGGCACGGGGCCGGGCTTTGCTTCGGCATAGCCGTCATCCCTGAGGGAGAAGACCTCCGGGCACGTTTCGGCGCACAGTCCACAGCCGATGCAGACGTCTTCGTTTACATGATAGTGCATACACGTTCTCCTTCCAAAAAACTGAGCCAGCCGGTTTTTTCGGCTGGCTCTAGTATTTGCAGAAATTTATCTTTTCTTCCTGCGTGGGAAAATTCCCTTGTTCAACCGCGCCTTTGCTTTGCGCAGCCCCCGGCGGCAGACGAACATGACCGAGAACGCAAGCAGGCCCAGCACAACAAGAATCAGAAGCGACGGATTATCCAGCGCACTCAGCGTAAACAGTTCCGGCAGGAAGAAGTAGCACACCACGAACGCTGCACACAGTCCAATGAGCATGGCCTTGCGGAGTTTATTCAGCGGCAGCGAGGTCTGGTGGATCATCAGCAGACCCACAATGCCCATAATGCCAGTGCAGAGCGTGGAGAGCATATAGAACTGCAAGAAGCCGGCAAAATATCAGGGGGAAAAAATCCATCGGCGAATACAGGAACAAAGAATATTTCAGTAGGAAATGAAGCAGTAACCACACAAAAACGCCGCGTCCGTCATCCAAAATACGGCACCGGTTCCGTGGTGAGAGAGGATGACATGATGATTACCGTTGACTTTGATGATTATGGGGAAAAAGAACTCATGAAAATGTTCGGCGGTCTGGAAGAATTGCCGTGATACTTATATATTGTCAGGTATCGGGCGACTATGAAAAAGAATAGCGTACTTGTACAAAAAAGAAAACAATTCCTACCTTGACAAGGGGAAATAATGCGTTATAATACTTATATCATATCAAATAACTAGGAAATATTAATTGCAAACTAATTTAGAGATAGAAAGAGGTACAAAGATATGAGTAAACTGATTTACTTAGATAATGCAGCAACAACGCAGGTATATCCGGAAGTGTTACAGGAGATGCTTCCATATTTTTCAGAAGTATACAGCAATCCATCTGCAATTTACAGTTTTGCATCTGAGAGCAAAAAGGCGGTTGATAAAGCAAGGACTTCCGTGGCAGAACTGATCAATGCGAAGACAGATGAGATTTATTTTACAGGCGGCGGCAGCGAGTCTGATAACTGGGCATTAAAGGCAACCGCAGACGCTTATGCGTCCAAAGGAAAACACATCATCACAAGCACGATCGAACATCACGCGATTCTTCACACCTGTGCTTACCTGGAGAAAAAAGGTTTTGAGATTACGTATGTGAACGTTGACGAAAACGGTAAAGTAAAACTGGACGAGTTAGAGGCAGCAATCCGTCCTGATACAATCCTGATTTCCATAATGACAGCAAATAACGAGATCGGAACCATCCAGCCGGTCAGGGAGATCGGACGTATCGCACATGAACATGGCGTATTATTCCACACGGACGCTGTACAAGCATTTGGACATATTCCGATCGATGTGGACGAGATGAACATTGATATGCTGAGTGCCAGCGGTCACAAGATCAACGGACCAAAGGGAATCGGCGTAATGTATATCAGAAAAGGCGTGAAGATTCTTTCCTTCATCCACGGTGGTGCGCAGGAGAGAAAACGTAGAGCCGGAACTCTGAATGTACCGGGTATCGTAGGTATCGGTAAAGCAGCCGAGATCGCAAAAAATACCATGGCAGAGAGAAGTGCAAAAGAGATCAGCTTAAGAGATCACCTGATCGACCGTATTTTAACAGAAATCCCATATGTGAGATTGAATGGTGACAGACATGACCGTCTGCCAAACAACGTAAACGTATGTTTCCGTTATATCGAGGGTGAGTCCATGCTGATCTTATTAGATCAGGCAGGTGTCTGTGCATCCAGTGGTTCTGCATGTACTTCCGGATCCTTAGACCCGTCTCATGTATTGCTTGCGATCGGACTTCCTCATGAGATCGCACACGGTTCTCTTCGTCTGACACTTTCCGAGAAGAATACCGTAGAAGAGATCGATTTTGTTGTAGACGAGTTAAAGAAGATCATTGAACGTTTGAGAAGCATGTCCCCATTATATGAGGATTTCGTAAAAAAACAGAATAAATAAATTTTTCAATCACATGATTTTACAGTGATCAAAATAACAGGTTATATTCAAAGAAAGCAGGATAAAAAATATGTATAGTGAAAAAGTAATGGATCATTTTAACAACCCAAGAAACGTTGGAGAGATTGAGAATCCAAGCGGTGTCGGTACCGTTGGTAATGCAAAATGCGGCGACATCATGAGAATGTATCTTGACATTGATGATAACGGGATCATCCAGGATGTAAAGTTTAAAACATTTGGATGTGGCGCAGCCGTTGCAACAAGCAGTATGGCAACCGAACTTGTAAAAGGAAAAACAGTACAGCAGGCGTTGGAAGTGACAAATAAAGCCGTTATGGAAGCTTTAGACGGACTTCCACCAGTGAAGGTTCACTGCAGCCTGTTGGCAGAGGAAGCAATTCACGCTGCATTATGGGATTACGCAGAGAAAAACCATATCACGATCGAGGGACTGGAGAAACCGGTGAACGATATTTCTGAGAAAGAAGAAGGCGAAGAGGAAGAGTACTAAGCGCTTTTTCCAGAAGGCACATCAGACTGTCAGGCAGATTTATGAAAAAGGTAAACTGCCGGCAGTCTTTTTTGTGCAATGGGAAAATTCTCATATCTATTTCATTCCAGTTATGGTAAAATATAGCTATTGCAAAAAGCAGAATAGCAGATCATAAGGAAAACGAATTGAGGATAAAGAGATAATGGAAGATTTACAGGTAGAAGATTTTAATGATCCAATAGAACATAAAGCAGAGCAGACAGCAGACGGTATTAAAGCACCGGAAAATCAGGAGAATGATGAGGAGCAAACCTCCATTTTCAAAGAGATCATGAGCTGGGTGATCCCGTTTGCAATTGCTTTAGTGGCAGCGCTTCTCATCAAAAACTTTCTGATCATCAATGCGGATGTACCTACCGGATCGATGGAGAATACAATCCTGCCAGGAGACCGTTTTATCGGAAACCGGCTCGCATATGTGTTTGGAGAGCCAGAGAGAGGGGATATTGTCGTATTCCGGTATCCGGATGATGAGAGTGAGATTTATGTGAAGCGTGTGATCGGGCTTCCGGGGGATACCATCGATATTGAGGATGGAAAAATATATATCAATGGATCGGCAGAGCCTTTACAGGAGGACTATCTGAAAGAAGAATGGACTGTTGCCACGGGTCCATATACATTTGAGGTGCCGGAGGGATCGTACTTCATGATGGGAGATAACAGGAATGATTCCTGGGATGCAAGATATTGGAGCAACACTTATGTGACAAAAGACAAAATTTTAGGAAAAGCACTTTTTACTTACTGGCCTTTTGCACATTTTGGAAAACTGGAATAAAAAAGGAAGAGTGACATGGTAACATTATTAGCAAAAATATTTATCAAAGACTCAGAAGATAAAATAAAACAGCGCGAGGCATACGGAATGCTGTGCGGTGTGATCGGTATATTATTTAATGTACTGCTTTTTATCGGTAAATTTCTCGCAGGAACTTTAAGCAATTCCATTGCGATCACAGCAGATGCCTTTAACAACCTTTCAGATGCAGGTTCTTCGATCGTGACACTGCTTGGCTTCAAGCTTGCAGGGGCAAAACCGGATACGGAGCATCCATTTGGACATGGAAGAATGGAATATATTTCCGGTCTTCTGGTGTCCGTTGCAATTCTTGTCATGGGATTTGAACTGATCGGGTCGTCCGTGACTCCATCGGAAAAATCATGCATCCGGAGGAAACAGAGTTCACGCTCCTTGTGGCAGTGATCCTGATCGCATCCATTCTTGTAAAACTATATATGGCGTATTATAACCGTGCTATTGGAAAAAAACTGGATTCTGCAGCGATGAAAGCGGTTGCCACAGACAGTTTAAGTGATACCGCAGCGACAACGGTTGTGCTTCTGGCATCCATATTCACCCATTTTACAGGAATCAAAATTGATGGCTACTGCGGTCTGGTTGTGGGCTTATTAGTCGGTTATGCAGGTTTTGACGCTGCCAGAGAGACATTAAATCCATTGCTTGGACAGCCGCCGGCACATGAATTTGTAGAAAAAATAGATGAGATCGTAATGTCACATTCGGAAGTATGCGGAATGCATGATCTGATCGTCCACGATTACGGTCCGGGCAGACAGATGATCTCATTGCATGCAGAAGTTCCGGCAGAGGGAAATATTATGGAACTGCATGATGTGATAGACAATATTGAGAATGAACTGCGTGAGACACTTGGCTGTGAGGCAACGATCCACATGGATCCGGTCGTGACTTCGGATGAGCATGTGAGTGAGACGAAAGCGGCGATGGTATCTCTGATCAAGGCAATTGATGAAGATTTGTCCATTCACGATTTCAGAATGGTGAGTGGCGGGACGCATACGAACCTCATTTTTGACATTCTTGCACCATTTGGATTCCGTCTGACGGACGAGGAACTGCTCACAGAAGTGCTCCAGTCTGTGCATGAACATTTCGGTGATAACTATTACGTGGTGACGAAAATCGATCATTCTTACATATAAAAGTCGTCAATTCATAATCCCCGGATTTTCTTCTGAAATGCCGAGAAAAAGCTATAGACAACATGAAAAACACCAGATTTATTTTTATTTAAATGAATCTGGTGTTTTTACATTATACAAAAAAGTTTTTGAAACCTCATCCCCGGGTTGTGTATCTAATATATGAAAGGTGGGTGAAAGATGAAAAAAGAAGAGTATTCTTTAGTTTATAAAGCAATTCATGGGGACAGTCATGCATACGGCGAATTGATTCATCAGTATAACCCATACTTTTATAAAATTGCATTTTTATCACTTTACAAAAAATCCTGGATGTACATAATGTCGCACATCCGGGATTTTTTTTTATGATTAATTATTTTCCTGAGAGTTTACAGTCTCAGAGTTTCCTGTACCAGAAGTTTCTGTTTCAGTAGTTCGGGTTTCGGAGGACTCTGTCTCGTTTACCTCGGTAGGTTCTTCGGTTTCTGTTGTAATGACATCAGGATCTTCATAAATTACCTCATCATTGCTTGCCCGTAAGATAATGCCCTGGGAACCGGTGATACTTACGGAAATCACATCGCCATCGGAAACATTATCCAGAGAAGTTGTCAGGATTCCGGAGGTAAGGTAAGTGGTAGGAACCTTCTCACCATTTACAAAAATCTTGGCATTCTTTGTAAAGTTGGAACCGTAAACCGCTAAGGTATTATTCAATGCATTTTTGCGGACGGATGTTACATTGACGTCTTCCACGTCCATGACAAGGTCCGTTGCCGGATATAAATCCTCGCCGTTGTAAGCATATCTCTCACCGTAGAGAAGGTCATACTGGAGATTGTCAAGACCATTCTGGTAAGTGGAGGAATCTGCCTGTGTCTGTGTGTAAGTAAACATGGTGCCTTCATGGATACCCATCTGACCGGTAATGTGTGCTAATAACTGGTAAGCAGTCAGATCAGCGTCCTGTTTTGGAAGACCGAAGTTATTCCAGGTTGCATATTTTGTCTTGAAAATATCACCGGATTTCATATCGGAATCTTCAAGACCCATTGTAGGAAGGTGATCGCCAAACATAACAATAATGGTATCCTCACCGCGGCGGTTGACTGCATCAATGAGGTTTGCAATAAAGTTATCTGTGTTGTGGATCATGTTTACATAATATTCCCACTGATTATTGGAGGCTTCATCGGCAGCTCCGGTTACAGTGATCTCCGGGTTCTCAATAATCTTTTCAGCAGGGTAATCGCCGTGGGAACCAACCGTGATCGTGTATACAAAGTCGGACTGATTTTCGGTTGCATCCATAGCTTTTACAGTCTCATTTACAAGAACTTTATCAGTTGGCCAGCTTCCGCTTGGTGTGTACTCGGTAATGTTCATTAACTCTTTACTTGTAAATGTATCAAATCCCATTTTTGAAAACGCATTGTTTCTGCTGTAGAAAGTAGCAGTGTTGTTATGTACGACATGTGTGCCATAACCAATAGAGGAAAGGTCAGATGCAATACTTTCAACGCTTGGGCAGTCAGACTGTTTTAAAATTGTTTTGTAAGGATACTCGCCGGTACCAAAGTACTGCATGCTCATACCGGTTAAAACTTCAAATTCTGTATTGGCAGTTCCGGCTCCGACAACAGGTACGGTAAGATAACCGGTGGTGAAGTTCTGCTCTAAACTGTGGAATGTTGGAATCGGATCTTCTGACATCTGAAGGAAATTCACATCATATGGATCGATAAAGGATTCCAGCAAAATACAGATAATATTTGGCTCTTTGCCAGCAGAAACAGTTGTTTCTTCTTTGGAAGAGTCCACTAAAGTTTCGATAGCGTCAATGGTTTCTTTGGAGTAATCATCCGGTTTATCCATTCCACGGCCGACAACGCTTGTAGAGAAACCATAAACAAATCCGTAATCAGAATATCCCTGTGCAATATTTGCAAAGTAAGAGGCAATAATATTAGAACTCTGTGCAGCCTGTGTTGTAATTGGAATACCGACAACTAACAGTGCAACGATCGCAAGTGGGGAAAGTACAACGTGGCGTTTTCCCTGATACTTCGGTCCTTTGATAAAGAAGAGAACCAGAAATATAATGAAAGAAGCAACCACAGCTACTACAACGGTAGCCTCTTCCGCAGTAAAATAATTGGTGTTCTGCATTGCAAACAGGTCTGGAAGCATTTTAAAATCGGTGTAGCTGAATGGAGTTACACGGTTGGAAAGGATGATTCCGTTGACTGTTCCGAGGAAAATCCAGAGTCCGGTGATCAGAACACGAAGCTGTGCTCTTGTCTTAAACAGGTAAACAATTGATAAGGAAGCAAATACAATAAAGGCATTGTAAAGGTAAGCCCATGTATGATTGCCTACGAAGGAAACAGCAGAGAAAAAGTCTCTTCTGGAGATCACTTCTACGGTAAAAGTAATAAAGCATGCTAAAATAAAGTGGAAAATAAGAGAATATTTATTGAAAAATGCAATTCTCTTATAATATTTCTCACTGTGTGGTTTCCTTTTTGGTAATTTGGAAAGAAAAACTTCTGCTTTTTCCTTTACCGGTGCAAATTTCTGGAATAATTTATTCATTTTTTCTTCGACTGACTTGAATTTCTGTTTCATATACCCTCCTTGTTGGCACAGGAAAATACAAAAAATTGATTTTCCTGTCTGCATCTGAGCTTTTTGCAATTGCTTTTGCAAAAAAAATACAGGTGCGTTACATCTATCAGCAGTTATGATAATCTGCAATGAAAAAGAGTTTTAAAAGCTCTTTTATTGTCCAGGTAAAACACATGTAAAATTACAGTAAAAAAATTATTTTTGATACTAGAAGAATATATCGCTTATGAGGAAAAAAAACAATTGGAAAGATAAATAAAAAAGAAGGAAGATTTCAGGATTTTCTATAAAATATGAATAAAAAATGAACAAACTATGACTAAATGAGAACATATAGCACCGGAGGCTATTTCACAAACTTGTTAATAGCCTCGTTTAAGTCTTTTAATACCTGATCATCACCTGTTTCAATCGCATCTACCAGACAGTGGTTAATGTGATCTTCCAGAATGATTTTACCGATATTGTTGATTGCTGACCGCACTGCCGCAATCTGGATCAGGACTTCACTGCAGTCCCTTCCGTCCTCGATCATGGTCTTAACGGCTTCCATATGCCCGATCGCACGGTTCATACGGTTTAAAACTGCCTTTGTGTTTTCGTGATGGTGTGGGTGGGAATGTGAGTGACCGTGTTCGTGTGCTTCCTCATGCGTGTGTGTATAAACAGTACCGTCCTTGGCGATGTGTGTATGTTCCATATGTACTCCTTTGTATTCTATAGTTACCAGTCACTATCCCAGTCTGTTGTTCCGGAATCCCAGCTGTCTCCGGAATCCCAGTCATAACTGCTGTCGGAATCAGAATCGGAAGTATAATGCTCGTCATAGTAACTGCTGTCCTCAAATTCTGTAAAGCTGGAAGTCCATTCGTTATCATCATTATAGTTGAACTGATAGTCAGTTTTATTTGCTAAGACGTCGTCCGGAATCGAGGATTTACTGACTTTTTCATAATCGCCACCGTAACCGTAGTCTTCGTACTCATACCAGCTATGGCGTGTGTTGGCGTAAATGGTATCGTTATAGCGATAATAGCTGACATTGTAATAAGCGTGGAGCGGTGCAAATAATAAGCAGAAGGAAATGACATAAATCACAACATAAGTCAGTAAAAATGCGCGACCGGACGACTTTTCCCCAATTACGTTATCATGAAATTTTTGCAGGAGAGGAACACGGCCACCAAATTTACCAGCCAGAATTAAACTTGCGATTGTCAGTCCGATTGCAAGAAAAACGGACCAGAACAGGGAAGCTCCGAATCCTTTGGCAAGCATATCGATAATGGCAATGGAGATCAGCCCCACAAAGCCGGCAAAAAAGATCGCAAAAGTGATGAGTATGTTTTTCCGCTTTTCTTTCTTCTGCTCCCGCGTGAGTGTCTGCTGTTGCTTTCTTGTCTGGTTATTTGCCTTCTGATTTAAAATCTCAGATTTTAATTTCAGATAAAGTTCATTGACAGCATAAGCTTCATCCGTGCCCTGATAGCGGATGGCACGTTCGCCGTTTGCCTTGTTTTTGTATACAATGAACTGGTCGCCATCCTGATAAATACCAAATGCTTTTGGTTTCTTATAATTGATGCCAATAAAAAATCTTGTTGTCTCATACGGCGGCAGGTGTCTGTCCTGATACCACTGCTGTAATTCGGCAATTGTTTTTGGTGTTTTGTCGGCGGTTCGTTTGACGGCATTGTTTGTTGCCCCGCAAAATGGACATTTATCTGCAGTTTCTTCAATCATGGAACCACAGTATTCGCATTTTATCTGCATTTTCATTTCCTCCCCGGAAGTGGTGTGTTAGTCAGAATAGATTCTGTTTTACCACTTCTATATTATAAGGTAATGATTTAGTACTTTTATATTATTACAGTATAGATTATATTATGACATTTATCTTTGACAGAATCAATAGGAAAAAGTGTTACTTCCGGGCGAGCAGTAACGCTTGCATTTCCGGTATAAAGCAGATATAATTTCTACATCAGAATAAAAATGTTTCATCAACAAAAACTATACGATGGGGTATATCAGATTTGGTATACCCTGTTTTTTGCTTCGCAAAACAAGGAGATAACCAGGATTATGAATTTATTAGATATTATTGGACCGGTCATGGTTGGACCGTCAAGCTCCCATACAGCGGGAGCAGTAAAAATCGGACGAGTCTGTCATAAACTGCTTGCAGAAAAAGTGGTAAGGGCAGATATCTATTTTCATGGATCATTTC
>ENA-ORSC01001286-ORSC01001286.1-human-gut-metagenome-genome-assembly--contig:-NODE-1286-length-17685-cov-8.743335_pt1 | contig 17685 bp, 21 predicted proteins | sample MGYA00242178_ERZ509140 | MGnify/ENA primary metagenome ERZ509140 (study PRJEB26280, sample SAMEA2338681) | human gut metagenome | biome: human gut; feature: human-associated habitat; material: faeces... | reverse complement strand
ATCTCTGCTTTTTTTATATTCAGTTGTAACACATGTATTGTAATCCTACAAATCTTGTGGATTCGTAACATAATGATGAAAAATCTCTTGCTTGCAAGGAATGATTTTTCAAATGCATTGAATGATAGGCGCACGAAATAATAATTTCTAAGAACTACAGCCAATTAAGCCTGTTTTCAAATTTTACTTTGCAATCTCCTGATTCTATAACTCCTATCTCATAGCAATTATAAAACCGACTGACATGCTGCATTACTGCTACCTTATCTTTTTGATCCGTCACAATATTAAAGCCTACACCACAATTAAACGTCCGCAGCATTTCTTCATCACTGATATTCCCATTATTTCTGATATACTTAAATATGTCTAATATCTTTATTTTCGACAGATCGATCTTTGCACTCAGTCCATCCGGAATTACCCTGCACAAATTTCCTTCTATACCACCGCCAGTGATATGCGCCATACCATGTATAACATCTTTATCAAATAAATCTTTGATTGATCTGTAGTATGGTGTATGTGGTTTCATAATCTGCTCTATAAAGGTTAAACCATCTATCTTATCCAGTTTTATCTGCGGCATTTTGTCCATCAATAACCGCACCAATGAATATCCATTTGTATGTAAACCATTTGATGCAATTGCCAGAACTGCATCACCCTCTTTGATCCGAGAACCATCGATTACCTTTGATCGTTCAACAATTCCAGCTATACTTGAAGTAAGTACATATACGCCCGGATCAACAACCAATGGCTGAATAGAAGTTTCCCCACCTACCAGAGAACATCCATTTTCTTTACATGCATCCGAAACGCCCTTAACCAATGTCTTTATTGTATCTGCTTCCGCATTTCCACAAACAATCGTGTCAAGCACCGCTAACGGTTTTGCACCCATAACCACAATATCATTTACTAAGTGATTGACCATATCATGGCAAATAGATTCTGAATATCCATACTCCATCGCGAGTTTTTGTTTTGATCCAGGTTCTTCAGATTTTAATACCAGAACCGGATTTTCAATTTCCGGAAATTTTATATCATATAAAGAAGCAAATGGTCCCAGACCATTTAAAACACGATCATCCTTTGTTTCCAAATGTTTAGCCATCTCTCTTTTAATGGTATCAGTATAGGTTATATCAATTCCCGCCTTACTGTAAGATAACCCTTCCGCATCTCTTTCACTTCCTGCCAGGATTTCATCAACAGATACATCCAGCACAATTGCCAAATCCCTTAATATCTCAATATTGGGATAAGTTGTTCCATTTTCCCATTTTGAAATTGCCTGAAAAGAAACATTTAGCTTATCCGCCAACTGCTGTTGAGTCATACCAAGACTCTTTCGTTTTCCCATTATAAAATTTCCAACTTTAATACTGTCAAGCATATAAATACCTCCGTTTTTATTTTATAATAGTTTACCTTGCAAGCACAAAACAATAACCGCAAAAGTGAGTTTCATGCATGGATTCAACCATGCGTTGAAAATACTCATGACTTTTTATTACATCCATTATTTTTATTATTTTCTGAGACCCCCATTGATTTTTATTATTTTTTTGCTATAATGAACTTAACAAGACAGCCGAGCGATAGATGCTACCTATCCGTCCGGCAAATAAAGCTTAAGGAAAACACCTCATTGCTTGCCAGGCCGAGGTGTTTTTCTTATTTTCTAAGATTCAGAATTGCTACAATAAGTAACGCAATGGTAAGTAAAACCATGAATTCCTCATATGTACTCATAAGGCACCACTCCCTTCCAAGACTCGAACGGATATGGTGTAACACCCCTCGGCTGCTTTATTAAATTCACTATATATTACAAAACCTCCACATTTCTGTAGAGGTCTTATATCGTTCTATTGAACTGATTCTATCATATCACACCTGAAATCCCATTTCCAGGTTTTCTTGGTTTTCTTGGTTCTGGAAATTACTTATACGATACTCCAGCAGTAACCTTATCCTGCTCATTTCCATTAATGTCAACAAGCACTCCACTTTTGTTTGGTGTGTAAATTAACTCTCCATTCTTATTAACTACATGCTCTGTCATGATATCTCCACATACAGTACATTTATATGTTTGATCCCATTCTGACCATTCTTTTTCTACTACTTCTTTTACATCTGCATAGACTGCGTCGTGGTGAATTGTATCTACAATTACTGTAGCTGTATGCCAGCCACCATGTTTATACTTTAATTTACCGTTTTCATCATAAATAGCTGTTGCAGCCTGGTGTTCTTCTAATTCTTCATAAGTTTCATAGGAACAATCCTGATCTTTAAGTCCATCCTTGGAACATCCATTACAGCAAAACCATTCATGTTCACTATAAACTGTTTCATCGTAAGCATCTCGGATCTTCTTGTTGACTGTCTTGGTAACTGCAGCATGTTCTTTATAATTGGTCTTAACCGGTGACAAACTACTGTTCATAACCAACTTCCACTTACATACATGAGACTGCTGCTCTTGATTGCCATTCGTACCAGATCCATCACTGTTACCGGAACCATTTTTAGTTACCTTTGTACATTTTCCCGATGCGTCAACCGTATACTTTACTCCATTGACTGTAACTGTTCCATTCTTCTTGATATTGCCGTTATTTGTAACATAATAGGTCGTCTTATTACTGCCAGATCCAACCTTATAGGCTCCTTTTGTAGTAACTGGTTCGTTTGTGTCCGATCTTACGATATTGTTACCGGAATTTTTTAATGTCACTCTCTTTCCATCTTCATCAAAGACATTTATATATCCACCTACTGTAACAGTCGTTTTGATCTGCACCTTGCCGTTTTTTACAAATACAGACCCATTCCAACCATTTTTCATAAGCTTATCGGATACCTTACCTACGGATGTGATCTCATAAGTTCCCTTTGCTGTTTCCTTATAAAGAACCGAGCCTTTTGTTCCTACATAGTATCCCCTTGGACTCGTTATACTGAAAGATTCTGGATCCGAAACACGGTTCCAACCTGTTTTACGCACGATCTTATTTTCTGACACATAAAATGCTTTCTTTCCGATGGTAATAATCTTTCCATTATACTTTTCTAGGGACTGTTTCTTAAACTGACCATTACTCCATTTGTAGTATTTCCCCTTAGTGATTTTATGAGAAACCGCACCATTACTATTTACATAGTACGCATACTTACCGGCTACCTTTTTCCATCCGGTCTTTTTCTCAATGTTCCCATTTTTATTCACATAAAAAGCCTTACCTTTGATGGCCTTTGTACTATTCTTCTTCACTGGCTGCTTCTTAAACTGACCATCACTCCACTTATAATATTTTCCTTTAGTGATCTTTACAGTAACATTACCTTTCGATCCAACATAGTAAGTGTATTTTCCGGCAACTTTCTTCCATCCGGTCTTTTTATCCGTTTTTCCGGATGCATCCACATAGTAATATTTTTCATCAACTTTCTTGATCGTGTTGGTTGTTGCATATATTTCTGCATCCGTTGCTGCGGATACTGTCATACCGGAAAACATAGACAGGATCATACATGCAGCTATTAATAAAACAACTAATCTTTTACCCTTATTCTTCATCATAGTAAACACCCCTTTTCCGTTCGTGTTTCCACCATTTTTTTGTTTCCTCAATACAATCTTCTACTTCACCATCTACATCAAATGTCCATTCATCCATATAATCTATATAATGCGGATTTGCATCTGTAATATCCGGTACAGCCATACCAATAACACACATAGCATCTTCTCCATCCTTGACAAAGAATCCATGTTCCGGCTCTGCTATATCATACTTTTTTGCATGTTCCCGCATCGGCTGCAACAGTTCTTCTTCTGTCTTTCCTGCCTGTTTCAGTTTTTCCTGATTGAACACAAATTTTAAAGTTACCATTATTTGCTCTCCTTTCCGGCTTTTCTATTTGCATATATGCTCATCGTATTCGCCTATTGTGCTTTCGTATTATTTCACTGGCTATCTGATTTGCTATTTTCCTATCAACCCGATTATGCTCTCGTAATTCAGCAACTCGTTCAGGTGATAATTCTATACTTCTGATAAAATGCAGCTTCTCCAATCCGCTCTGAGATTTTATACATATCTGCTGACCAATTTTCATACAATTCAGTACTTCTACAGCTACATCTGCATTTATAAATCCGCTTTCATATTGTTCTATAGTTGCATATAATTTATCATCTGCTGTTGCTCCAATCACTAAATCGTATGCATCGATTATTACCTTTTTTCCATATTCATTTCTATTTTTTATTACATAGTCCAGCCATTCTTTATTTAAAGCAAATGAGTATTTTTGCAAATTTTCTGTTTCCAAAATATATTCATTTATAATAGCTCTCTTTTTTCTACTCGCCCATTTCTCTTCCATTTCTATGTCCGGCGTTACATAAAATCCAAGCCCAAAGTCTGCATCCAATCTTCCATTATCTAATAACGGCTGCTTCACTTCACAATATGATCCATGGTATACTTTTATCTCACTCATTTCTATCATCCTCCCGGATCTTGTCGATCGCTGCTTTAATACTTAGTGTATGCAATGGATCAAACTCATCTAGTATCTTACAGACATCATACTTTTACATGATTTCTTTACCAGAAATGCCATACAAAAAATGCCAGTAAGTTATTAGATATCCAAACCAATACGCATCATCTTCATATAATGGACTATCTGCATCTTTCGCCGGTAAATTATCCTGGTATTCTTTTTCAAATGTTCTTAAAATATAAGATTTCGCCTGCGAACATAATGTCTCGTCAAAATCAAATACCGCCTGGCAGGTATTTGAAAAGCACCATTTCTTTATAAACTGATAACGATTATATTTTCTATCATGCATTGCAATCGAAAATACCTGACCAATCTTTTCTATTAATTTCAATTCAAAAAATTCCATTATTCATCACCCTATGCCATTAAAGATATCTAATTGCCTACAGACTACCTGTTCAATAGTAATTCACTTTTTAACCTTATTGACATATGCCATATAACGGTTTAAGGCTTCTTCATTCGATGGATATGTTGTAAGTTCAAACGGAATCCGCTGCTCTTTCACCGTTTTAGCTGCAAACATTGTTATTGCTGCAGTTGCTGTTATCCCCATTTCGCTGCATACATGATCAAAACCTTTCTTAAGATCTTCATCCAGCCTTAAATTCACTGCTACTTTCTTTCCCATAAATACCAACTCCTTACATTCTAATATTGTCTCTGTATTTATAATAAAGCATTTTGTAGTATTTGTAAATATATTGTCTTTACATTTTTGTTTTTTTGAAATATTTATTTTAATTGTATGGTGAATAGTAAGCTGAATGTTTCGTATGGGCTATGGTTCTCCTGAAGGCATTGAGCAATAATCATTCGATCTTCATAAAATAAAAACTTTGACATGGTGACTCCTTTCCAGCCGCCAGAAATCAAAGCATAACAGAAAAGAGACCAACTATCCAGTCAGTCTCAATTCATTTGTAAAGGAAAATCCATACCTTTCTTTTACACTGATAACTATTTACTTTTACACTTATCCAAGATAGCGGGTATGGAATCTTGGATTACAATTGAGGGTTATATTCCAAGGTCTCCAATACATTTTCAGAATTCCCCGGCAGTCTAATGTTTTTGACAACAACATTATTCCATCAATTCTATTATATCCTGCTCACTCCAATATTCATTTGGATATATGGATAGTTCATCTTTATGTTTACGAATAATTCTTTTTGGAGTTTCCATATTGTCCATTCCTGTAGTCGCAACAACATCATCAGCATTTGTATATTTCCCAACTTTATCAAAAAAAGTTGTTATCGTACTTTTACCCGAACCATTCGGACCAGCTAATACAAGAATCATCGGTTTTCTATTTTGCATACTTTCTTTCCCCATTTGCATACTCAACATAAGCCAGTTTCTTTTCTTTATCATAACCTGCTATAGGCTTTTTACAAATCTTCGCTTTATTTATCGCTGCCTTAACAGCTTCAACTGCTCTTTTATCCATTTCATTATCTGATACTGTCAACGTACTTTTTTCTTCTTCTTGTGATACAACCTTTATAACTTTTCCACTTTTTGTGCTTACAGTTGTCATATAAACATTCCTTTCGTTTTAGTTAATATGCAAAAGACTTATCAATCACACATAATATAATCTACTACTATGATATCTATTCTATCATAGTTCACATAAAAAAACCCTCCAGAACAAAAGTCCTGGAGGGTAATATACTATTCTGAAACGTTCTAAAACGTTTTGAATTACGCAACCGATTATCGCTTGCTGAACTGTGGAGCACGACGAGCTGCCTTTAAGCCGTACTTCTTTCTTTCCTTCATACGAGGATCTCTTGTAAGGTATCCAGCCTTCTTGAGGATTGGTCTGTATTCTTCTGAATCAGCCTCAAGTAATGCTCTTGAAATACCATGTCTGATAGCACCAGCCTGACCTGTGAAGCCGCCGCCCTTTACGTTAACCATAACGTCGAACTTACCATCTGTACCTGTAGCAACTAATGGCTGCTTAACGATAACTTTCAGTGTATCAAGTCCGAAGTACTCGTCCATATCTTTCTTGTTGATTGTGATCTTACCAGTACCTGGAGCGATATAAACTCTGGCGATACTGCTTTTTCTTCTTCCTGTTCCATAGAACTTAGTTGTTTTAGCCATTGATGATATCCTCCTTCTTAGTACTTAATCTCTAAAACTTCTGGCTTCTGAGCCTGCTGCTTATGATCAGGTCCAGCGTATACATAAAGCTTTGTAATCATGTCTCTTCCAAGTGGTCCCTTTGGAAGCATTCCCTTAACTGCTAAACGGATAACATCCTCTGGCTTCTTAGCCATTTTCTCTTTTAATGTAGTCTCTTTCATTCCGCCTACATAATCTGAGTGGTTGTAGTAGATCTTCTGATCCATCTTCTTACCAGTAACCTTGATCTTGTCTGCGTTTACTACTATTACATAATCACCTGTATCGATATGTGGTGTAAATGTTGGCTTGTTCTTTCCTCTTAAAATGCTTGCTATCTCTGATGATAAGCGTCCTAAAGTATGTCCTGTAGCGTCAACTACATACCACTTTCTTTCTATTGTTGATGGGCTTGCCATAAAGCTCTTCATCGTGGTACCTCCTAAATTATTTTCTAAAATATTAATATGGTATATCCTCAAATACGTTGTTTACCGGGGCATTGGTTCACACCGTATCTTTAAACTTCACACATTTGGACATTATACAATACTCATCCGTGTGTGTCAATAAACTTTCTTTATTTTTTCAGGAGTTTTTCTTTATCGTAAATTTTCAAACTAAGTGCAACACTATTGTTGCATCTACTATGGTATATAATAACCGTTGCATTTACCATGACAAGAAAGGAGATGACACCTAGTGCCTGACAGATATAAACTTGATGATTATCTATTAAATGACCTGAAAATTAAGGTCTAAAGAACACCTATAAAAAACGTCGAACCTTTAAAAGCCGTTTTCTCCACATCCATATCGGATAAACTTGAAGTACATATATATTCTGCTGAATGCAGTAAGCAATAAAACCACTTTTATTAATAATAGCAGGCATCAGCATTTCGCTGTCTACTGCAAGGACTGGCACTTTTTCTTCATAGGGATTAAATTTTTCATACTCAATAAAGCGATGCCTTCCATCAAGCAAAAGCCATTTTTGACTGGGGATGTGATACATGATAATTAAAAAGGGAGAATCATGCTCTTGTCTGCGAACAATCAAATTTCTTATGAAATCAAATTCTTCCTTTGTCCGCTCTACATCGTGGCGAAGTAACTCTTTTAACTGATTAAAAGGAATATATTTTTCATGTTCTTTCTCTGCCAGTTCTTTTATTATTGGTATACTGTACTGAATGCTTATATTTATGTCATCTGGGAAATGGTATATATGCTCATCGTGAGTTTGATCTTTTAAAACCAGTATTGGATTATAAATATAGTCGCTCGCATGCTCATCGTGCTCGATTTTATGCAATATTTTCAAATAATACCACATAGCAAACTTGGTTGCGATATAATTTAGTATATTCTTCATGTTATCTAAATTTGACTCCTTTTGTGAATAATCATACAATCAAACAGCACAACATCATACACGAAACAGCACCGGCAAGTTTGGCAACCTCCAGTGCTGTTTTCATGATGTATAGGAACATCATACATATATAATCGCTTGTCATTATGATAAACCAAGCCTATTTTTTTATCAAGTAAAAATAGGTTTATTTGTGTTGTTCCTTTGTGTAATAAACGAAAGAAGGAATATGATCATGGCAAAGAATTATAAGCATCTCTCACTTGAAGAACGTGTCTTAATTGAAGACCGTCTGAATTTTCAAAAATCTATCCGTTCCATAGCGAAGGAGCTCGGAAAATCTCCATCCACTATTCTCAGGGAAATCAGAAACCATTCCGTTACCATCAATGAAGAGTTTACAGACTGTCTTAATCGGAAGGACTGCAATTATCGGCATCTATGTGGAAAAACTGACTGTAAAAAACTTTGCAGCCGTTGTTCCATTCCATGTCGGAAGTTCTGTTCAGATTATGTCAAAGCTTTCTGCGACAAACTGGCAGAATCTCCTTATGTGTGCAATGGCTGCACGAATCTGAATTTGTGCCGCCGAGAACGTAATTTATATCGAGCCAACAAAGCCGAACAACTCTACAGAGATGATCTTACACTTTCCCGTTCCGGCTTTGATATAACTGAAAAGGAATTAAATACTATAAACGAACTGGCTTCCCCTATGCTGAAAAATGGGCTATCACCCTATCATGGCAAACAGACTTACGGCGATAAACTTCCTGTAAGTGAATCCACCCTGCGCAGAATGATTGACAATAATGAGCTCGATGCCAGAAATATTGACTTGCGCGACAAAGTAAAACGCAGACCACGGAAAACCACAAATAATACTGCAAGAAAAAAACTTAACAGCACAAAAATTAGGACATCTTTACAAAGATTATCTTCAGTATATAGAAGATAATGATGTATTTGTAACAGAGATGGACCGCGTAGAAGGGATAAAAGAGGAAAACCCCGTACTTCTTACACTTACTTTTAAAAGTCTGTCAATCCAGCTGGCTTTTATTATGGAGAACCAGACAACTAAATGTGTGGTAGAAACATTAAACAAAATTGAAGATGCATTGGGAAAAGAATTATTTGCAAGTATTTTTCAATTAATCGTGACCGATAACGGAAGTGAGTTCACTGATATAGACGGCATGGAAAAATCCTGTTTCGATGACTCGAAACGAACAAAAATCTATTTCTGTGAACCGAACCGTTCTGATCAGAAAGCTTCTTGCGAAAATCACCATAAGATGATTCGTTATGTTATTCCGAAAGGAACACCTTTGTCGCCATGTAACCAGTTTCAGATATCTTTAATGATGAATCACATAAACAGTTACAAACGTAAAGCACTCTTTGGAAAAAGTGCCTATGAAATCGGAAGAACTGTTTTGCCGGAAGATTTTTTCATTTTACTGGGGCTTGAAAAAATACCTGCGGATGAAATCATTTTAAAACCATTATTGTTAAGAAGTCAGTCATAGTAATCGCAAAGGTTCTTAATGTGTTGCACTAAATCTGACAAAAGCAACAGAATCCATAAGTAAAGTGTTTACAAACGGCTTATCCAGGTCATTTTCTTTAGAATTACTCAGCAATAGAACTCAAAAATTGCCTAAAAACATCTTATTTATCAACTTTTGGTAAGTGCAACAGTGGTGTTGCACTTACCCTGAAAATCTTGCCGTTTTTCTTTATTTTTCAGCATTCATCTACCATTTCGCATTCAAATATGCTATCTGCGTCTGACCGCAAATCTTCCGTTCAGACCACGGCGGTATTTCATCATGAGAATTCTTTTGACAGATGCATTGATCCGTTTTTTCGATATCCGCTTTGTCTTGTAAGCCCGAAGCAATGCCTGATATGTTTCTTTATAATGCTCCGTGCAGAGAAGATCGTCTCCTGCCTGAACTGCTCTGACAGCACTCTCACCCTCACTTCCGGTAAAGCTCCGTACTCCTGCCATCGACAACGAATCCGTAACGATCACACCTTTAAATCCCATTGTATTTCTAATGTATTGGTTTACCTTCGGGGATATAGATGCCGGATTCTTAGAATCAAAACAATGTACAATATTATGGCTTACCATAATCATATCACATCCCGACCGGATTCCCGCCTGAAATGGCTTCAGATCACGTTTTTTAAAACTGTTATAACTTCGGTAATCATGAATCAGATTCGTATGCGTATCTCCATTATTTCCATAGCCCGGAAAATGTTTTAATGAGCTGATCATATCCTCCTGTTTCATGTTATTCACCACAAGATTAATATATCTGGAAGTATCCGTTGCATTTGTAGAAAAACTTCTATTGTAAATAAAGTTACTTGAATCATATGCAACATCGGCAACCGGTGCAAGATTTGTATTGATTCCAAGCTTTTTCAGAAATTTTGCTTTATTCTTCGTGTCTTTTACAATGCCATTCCATCCACCTGCAGAAAAAACCGCTCTCGGTGATGCATATGACGTGGATCGGAACTGGCGATATCTGGATGCCCTTACAACAGTTCCGCCTTCTTCATCCACTGCGATCAACATCGGAATCTTTGACGCCTTTTGAATTCCATAAATTCTGTTTCGTAATGTATCAGGAGTACTGTTTGCAAAATCTTCCCCAAACAAAACATATCCGCCAAACTGATATTGCTTCTGGATATTAACTGCATTTTTAGCAGGAGCCTTCACAAGGATCATCTGGGCTATCTTCTCCTCCCAGCTCATTTTCTTCATCCTGTCAGCTACACGTTGTTCTATATATTTGTCATTATCTTCATAATATCTGGCATGTACATCTGTGCCTGTGTCCGTACATATAATAGTCAGACATAAAAGCACACTCATACATATACAAACGATTCTTTTATTCATATCGGATCTCCACCAGTGTCAAGCCTTTCGCAACTGCGGTCGGTCCTGCCTTGCTCCGGTCTCTCGCTTCCAGGATCTCCTTCACCTGTTCAGGCTCCATCAGCCCGGTTCCGACCTGCATCAGAGTTCCTGCAATGATCCTTACCATATTATATAAGAAACCATTTCCCGTGATCCTGATATGAACCATGTCATCCTCTTTCGTCACATTTACTGCATATATCGTCCGAACCGTCGTCTGTACTTGTGCGCCTGCCGAACAGAAGCTCTTAAAATCATGCTCACCAACCAGATAAGCAGCCGCCTGATTCATCCGCTCTATATCCATCGGATAATAGCAAAATGCCGCATATAACCGTTTTGATGGCAGCTCAAACCGCCGATTCAATATATTATATTCATAAGTTTTCACTGTATCTGCATATCTCGGATGAAAGTCTGCATCCACCTCGCAGGATTCCTGAATCCGGATATCGTCCGGAAGCCGCTGATTTAACGCAAAGGAAAACTTATCCCCCGGTATCCGGGATTCAGTGTCAAATACTGCCACATTTCCACAGGCATGTACGCCTGCATCCGTTCTGCTGGCTCCGATCACCTTGATATCCTCCTGCACCAGTTCGCTGATCGTCCGGTTCAGCACTTCCTCTATCGTTATTCCATTGTCCTGTACCTGCCAGCCATGATAATTTGTACCATCATAGGCTACCACCAATTTTACTCGTTTCATTTTCCCGGTTCCCTGTTATAAATATATCTTCATCAAGATCAATCCTACCACATAAACCACCAGCAGACCATATGCAAATGCATCTTTTTTACTATATCTCAACGGTTTCATGCTGGTACGGCATTCACTTCCGTGATAACATCTGGCGTCCATCGCATATGCCAGATCGGTTGCACGTCGGATCGCAGATGCAAATAACGGAATAAATATCTGGGTATAGCTTCGTATCCGTTTGAAAACATTTCCATTTTCAAAATCTGCTCCACGCGAAAGCTGCGCTTTCATAATTTTGTCCAATTCTTCCATCAGAATCGGAATAAAACGAAGCGTAATTGAAAGCATCAAGGCCATATCTGATACCGGAACACGGAAGATCTTCAGGAATCCAAACAGCTTCTCCAAACCTGCTGTAAGTGCCAGCGGAAGTGTTGTATATGTCATGACCGATGAGCCAATAATCAGATATACGAAACGAAATACTACAATTCCGGTTGTCTTTAAGCTGCCGGTCGTGATATGAAATCTCCAGATACTGACCAGAACCCTTCCATCACCATTAAACAGACTGAAAAATGCTGTAAATAATATAAATGCCAAGACAGCCTTAAGTCCCCGGCAGATAAAAGATAACGGGACACGGCTTAATGCTACATACACAATAAGAAATGCTGTTGCAGCAAGAAAAGTCCACAAATCCTTGCACCAGAAGATCGTAACCGCATATACGATCGTGAGCACCAGTTTTGTTCTGGCATCCAGCTCGTGAATCGGTGATCTGGTATTATAATATTGTCCGATCGTAATGTCTCTTACCATGCTTCTTTCCTCTATATTATCTGATAACTATCCACTTTCTCATGCTGTGTTCATGTTTTTGAAATGTCACCATCAATCTCTATAGCTTCATTAATTTTATATCTCTTCTTATATATTCTTTAGCCCACTAAGTTCCTCAATCACGCCCGCCACGCTTCTTGCTGTAAGTTTGATCTCCGGCAGTAATGCCTCCCTGAGCTTCGCCATTTCCGGCATCTCTAAGCCCAGTTTTTCTACAATCTCCGGCGTTCCAAATGCCTGCTCTACTGCTCCATCATAGACCAGCTTTCCCTGTCCCATAACCAGTATACGATCTGCAATCTCATACACATCCTTCATGTCGTGTGATACAAAGATTACAGTTATATTCCGTTCTTCATGTAATCTGCGGATCAGTGCAAATAATTCCCGTTTGGATTTCGGATCCATGCCGGCAACCGGCTCATCGAGAATAAGGATCTCCGGCATATATGCAAGGATTCCAGCAAGTGCTACACGCTTCTTCTGTCCGCCTGAAAGGTCAAACGGAGAATATTCAAAATATTCCTCTGATATATTCACAAGTGCCAATGCTTCCCTTGCCGCCTGTTCTGCTTCTGCTTTCGACATCCCGAAGTTCAATGCGCCATACATTACATCCGCTAACACCGTACTTTCAAATAACTGATACTCCGGATACTGAAACACAAATCCAATCTTCTTCCGCAATTCTTTCAGATTCTTCGTCTTTCCTACATCAATTCCATCAACCTTAAGCGTTCCCCCCATCGGACGATAAATACCATTTAACATATATAACAGCGTACTTTTCCCGGAACCGGTCTGTCCTGCCACCGCAAGGATCTCTCCTTTTCTGATCTGAAATGACACCTGCTCTACCGCAGGAACCAGTACCGCACCATCCTTATAAGAATACTCCAGATTATCAGCCTCGACCAAGATATCTTTTTTTATCCCGGCATCCAATAACATACCATTGTGTTCTTCTCTATCTATGTTATTTCTATTATCAAGGATATCCTCATGTATTCCATCCTCATTTTTACTTGATGGTATATCTTTCTGCGCCGAATTAAAATGTTCTGCTGATTCTTGTCTGTTTACAAAAGATTTTTCATCACGCAAACATGCCTTTATCCTGTCCGCAGCATCCTTTACCGACAAGATCCCCTCTTTTCTATCAACCAACGCACTTTTTGCGTCTTCATCCAAATTTTTGACAAATTTCTTATCATCGGAATAATCTACTTTCAACTCATGCAACAGCTTATATGGCAATAAACTGTCAAGACCAAGCTGCTCTAACTTCTCTACCTGTGGATAAATCTCATATGGTGCGCCAATCAACTCTACATTTCCATCATCCATTACATAGATCTGATCTGCCCGAACCGTTTCCTCCATCCGATGTGTGATCATAATGATCGCAATGCCAAACTCCCGGTTCAAATGATATAAGGTATCAAGTATCTGTCTACTTCCCACAGGATCGAGCATGGCAGTTGCTTCATCCATAACGATACATTCCGGTGACATGGCCATCACAGATGCGATTGCCAGTCTTTGCTTCTGTCCACCGCTTAGATGTGATACATTTCGTTCCAGATATGCCTCCATCCCTGTCAATCGAAGTACTTCGTTGATTCGCTCCCATATCTTCTCTGCTTCAAAGCCCAGATTTTCCAAACCAAATCCTACATCTTCCGCAACCGTATTTCCTACCATTTGGTTGTCCGGATTCTGAAAGATCATCCCGACTGCACGACGGATGGCCAGCAGATCATCTTCCCGGCTCGTATCTAATACATCAGAATCTCCCTGTATCCATACCGTTCCCTGATTTGGTGCATATAAGCCATTCAGGTGTCTGGCAAATGTTGACTTTCCCGAACCGTTACGTCCAAGAACGGCAATGATCTGTCCCTTATGGGCAACAAAATCCATATCCTTCACAGCCCATTTTTCACCTGTAACATTTCCATCCTTGTCCTTGATATTAAATTTATGTCCAAGCTTTTTCACCTGAATAAAACTCATGTACACTCTCCTATGTTTCTAAACAAATACGATAATTCCATCGAATCAACATCTTTGCAAATATAAAGTCTGCATCTTAGTATAATAAAAAAGCTGCCAAATACACATACATGTACCTGACAGCCCTTATGTTTATAATTATACTAACTCAAGAATAACTTCCATTGCAGCATCGCCCTTACGCTGACCGATCTTGATGATTCTTGTGTAACCACCCTTACGTCCTGCGTACTTTGTACCGTACTCATCGAATAACTTGCTTGTTAAATCAACTTTCTTTGTACCGGCTTTCTTTCCGGCAGCATCTGTAGGAACTTCAACAACCGGATATAATACCTTAAGCATTTCTCTTCTTGCATGAAGTCTTGAAGGCTGATCCTTCTTGATGGTCTTTTCTACTTCATCATATACAGTGACTTTCTTACCATCAACAACTTCCTTCACTCTCTTACCATCTTTATCTTTCTTAGCAACCTTAGCGGTAACGGTAACTTCATCATAGTTATCCTTTTCCTTAACTGCTAATGTGATAAGCTTCTCTGCAATCTTAACAACTTCCTTAGCTCTAGCTTCTGTTGTTCTGATCTTACCATGGTATAATAACTGTGTTACCTGGTTACGAAGTAATGCATTTCTCTGTGCGCTTGCTTTTCCAAGTTTTCTATACATTGCCATTTTTATTTATCCTCCTTACCCTTGCGGGTCTTCACTGTGCTTACTATTATTCGGCTTGAGTGGTAAAAAGTATTATTCCTCACTGTCATTCAGTGATAAGCCTAATTCTTTCAGCTTAGCTAATACTTCATCTAATGACTTACGACCGAGGTTACGAACTTTCATCATATCCTCCGGGGTCTTATTGATCAATTCTTCAACTGTATTGATACCGGCTCTCTTTAAGCAGTTGTATGAACGAACTGATAATTCAAGCTCATCAATATTCATTTCCAGAACCTTTTCCTTCTCATCTGTTACGCTCTCAACCATTACATCAACGGATTTTGCGTTCTCAGACAGATCAACGAACAGGTTCAAATGTTCTACAAGGACTCTTGCAGCGAGGCTGACAGCCTCATCCGGTGCGATAGCACCATTTGTAAATACATCAAGTGTCAGCTTATCATAATCTGTAACCTGACCAACACGAGTATTCTGAACTGTAAGATTAACTCTCTCAACCGGTGTATATATAGAATCAATAGCGATGACATCAATCGGTGCATCTGCTTCTTTATTCTTGTCAGAACCAACGTAGCCTCTGCCGTTGCCGATGGTGAGTTCCATCTCAAGTCTTGCATCCGGGCCACTAAGATTTGCAATTACAAGATCAGGATTGATGATCTCGATATCGCCGTCTACATGAATATCAGATGCTCTGACAACACAGTCACCAGCTACATCGATATAAGCCTGCTTCGGCTCATTTGTTAATGAATTGTTCTTTATTACTAAAGACTTGATATTCATAACGATCTCAGTTACATCTTCCTTTACTCCGGGAATAGAACTGAACTCATGTAAAACACCTTTAATCTTAACGTGTGTTACTGCTGTACCAGGTAATGAAGAAAGCATAATTCTTCTTAATGAATTACCAAGGGTTGTACCATAGCCTCTCTCTAAAGGCTCTACTACAAACTTACCATACTTGTTATCATCTGAAATCTCAACTATCTCAATTTTTGGTTTCTCAAACTCAAACATTTAAGCCCCTCCTTTATGGGTAATTAACTGGTATACTCCAACTTTGCAAATATCATAAATATATTCTGCATCCAGACATCCACACGGGTAAATCCCGGATGGATGTACGGATGATCATATTTATTCTTATTACTTGGAATATAACTCGACAATAAGGGTCTCGTTTACAGGAACATCGATCTGCTCTCTGTTTGGCTTCTCAACTACTTCTCCACAAAGGTTTTCTCTGTCAGCGGTTAACCAACCTGGAACTAAATGTCCTTCTGTTGCAGCAATGATATCCTTATATCTCTGTAAGGATTTGCTCTTCTCTCTGATCTCGATTGTATCGCCTGCTTTGCAGAGATAGGACGGAATGTTTACGCATTTTCCGTTAACAAGTACGTGCTTGTGATCTACGATCTGACGAGCCTCTCTTCTTGTTCTTGCAAATCCCATACGGAAAACGATATTGTCAAGTCTGCTCTCAAGCATAACCATAAGGTTCTCACCTGTCTGGCCCTGCATTCTGTCGGCTTTCTTGTAGTAGTTACGGAAAGGTTTCTCAAGAACTCCGTAGATGAATTTTGCTTTCTGTTTCTCTTTTAACTGAAGTCCGTACTCAGATACCTTGCGGTTTGCACGTTTTAACTGTCTTGTGGACTTCTTATCAATTCCTAAGTAAATCGGATCCAGGCCAAGGGATCTGCATCTTTTCAGAACAGGTACTCTGTTTACTGCCATTTCAACTACCTCCTAATTAGACTCTTCTGCGTTTTGGTGGACGGCATCCATTGTGAGGAACCGGAGTTACGTCACGAATGCTGGTTACTTCAAGTCCGCATGCCTGAAGCGCACGGATTGCTGCTTCACGGCCTGAGCCCGGGCCTTTTACCATAACGTCTACTGTTTTTAATCCATGAATTAAAGCAGCTTTTGTTGCAGTCTCTGCTGCCATCTGTGCTGCATAAGGAGTAGATTTCCTTGAACCTTTAAATCCAAGACCACCGGCACTTGCCCATGAAAGAGCGTTTCCCTCGTTATCTGTCAGTGTAACGATTGTATTGTTGAAGGAAGACTGAATGTGTGCCTGTCCGTGTTCAACGTTTTTCTTGACACGACGTTTTGTCGTTTTCTTTGTAACTTTTGCCATTTTAAAACTAACCTACACTTTCCTTTTTTTGAAATTAATTAGTTATATCTATAAATTATTTCTTCTTGTTTGCAACTGTTCTCTTCGGTCCCTTGCGAGTTCTCGCATTTGTCTTGGTCTTCTGACCACGAACCGGGAGTCCTTTACGATGACGGATACCTCTGTAGCATCCGATCTCCTGCAGTCTCTTGATATTCAGAGCGATTTCACGACGAAGA
>ENA-ORSC01001278-ORSC01001278.1-human-gut-metagenome-genome-assembly--contig:-NODE-1278-length-17735-cov-4.862443_pt1 | contig 17735 bp, 14 predicted proteins | sample MGYA00242178_ERZ509140 | MGnify/ENA primary metagenome ERZ509140 (study PRJEB26280, sample SAMEA2338681) | human gut metagenome | biome: human gut; feature: human-associated habitat; material: faeces... | reverse complement strand
ATTTATAATTTTTGATTTTCTTTATATTAAAATATAGGTTTTTGTATTTATAAATTTTAGTTTTTATAAAAATTTACATAAAATATAAAATAATAAAATTTATTTATTAATAAGATTAAATTTTTAAAATTAACTTTCTTTAGTATGGATTGCTTCGCTTCACGCTGTGTTCCTATGGCAACGCTCTCAATGACAATAAAATTAAAAATATATCAAATAAACTAATAAGCTACAAGTTCCGACTGTTAATGTTTTTTTTATTTATTTATTAGCAAGAAAAAAGAACAAGAATTTTTACTTTCTTTAAATACAAAAACAACAAAAATCTACCTTTGACAAATTTTATTTTTCATTTATACTATGTCTATAAAAATTAATAAATAAAATAAAAAAGGATTTTAAAATGGTAAAACAAAAAAACTGTATAACAAAAAAAATAATTAAAATAATTATATGCGTTTTATTTCTGCTAATAATTTCATGCTCAAATGAAAATTCAAAATCAAGCGAAAAATTAAATTTGGAAGAGGAAGGTTTAAGTATATCCGAATTAAACGAAAGCGAATTAATCGGAAAATCTTTTACTCTTTACAATATGTTTGCCGATTACAATATTAATATTTCTTTCTATGATGCGAATAATCAAGTATTTGGTTTCGCGGGAGTAAATACTTATAGAACTTCTTATAGCAAAAATGTAGACGAAGTAAAATTTTCAGGCATTACAAAAACTAAAATGTCGGGACCAAAAGACATAATGGATGCCGAAAATAATTATGTCAAATATTTAGAAAATACTAAATATATGTTTTTGAAAGATAATGATTTAATAATAATAACTTCCGATTCTACGGAATTAAAATTCAAAGAAAATATTATTGATACGAACGAATTAAACGGAAAAAAATTCAGATTGTCGAATATGCTCGAAGGAACGGAAATAACAATTTCAATAGAAAACGGTTCTTTTGTTGGAAATTCGGGAGTTAATATTTATAATATACCGTTTGAATTAAAAAATAATGAAATAACTATAGGGCAACATGGAATGTCAACTTTAATGGCGGGACCTGAAGAAGATATGAAAGCGGAGGACGAATATATGAAACTTTTAAATTCGGCTAAATATATATCGTTTGATAATTATAATTTATGTATAAAAACCGCAGATAATCAAATATTATTATTTGATTTAACGGAATAATTTTTTACTATTTCGTTTATAAATTGTTTTATATATTAGTAAGCATCATTGATGCTCTCTTAAAAAAAGATATATATACAAACCCATTACTTTTAAAACCCTATAAAATTATCGCTCGATAGTTTTGTAGGGGATTTTTTATATATTGATTAATTAAAAAATTATTTTATAATAGTTAAAAACTAAATAATTAGGAAATAAAAATTGAAATTTCTTAAAAATATATGGCAAAAATATAATAATTTGAATATAAAGCAGTTTAAAAAGTTTTATATAATAGCGATAGCGATAATTTTTTTATTAAATACTATAATATTTTCGTTTCTTATAGCGGATATTGTCGCTCAACCCGATATAGAGGCTATAGAATTATATCAACCGACAATTCCAACAAAAATTTACGATATAAAAGGCGAAGTTATTTCTGAATTTTTTACAGAACAGAGAGCTTTAGTAAATTATAAAGATTTGCCGCCTCATTTAATAGAAGCCATAATTTCTATGGAAGATAATAATTTTATGAAACATGCAGGAATTGATATTATAGGAATATTTAGAGGAACTATAGGAAATATGCTGCTTGGAAGAAGACCGCGCGGAGCAAGCACATTGACTCAACAAGTCGCAAGAGGAATAGTTTTAAAATCTAGAGAAAGAACGATAACGAGAAAATTAAGAGAGATTTGGGTTACTTTTCAAATAGAAAAGAGATTAACAAAAGAAGAAATTGTAACTTTATATTTTAATCAAATATTTTTTGGGCATTCTGTTTATGGAGTGCAGGCTGCGAGTAGATTTTATTTTAATAAAGATGTTCAAGATTTGAATTTGGCTGAATGCGCTATGCTTGCCACTTTGCCTCCTTCTCCAAATACTTACTCTCCGATTAATAATCCGAATATATCGATGCAAAGGCATAAAGTCGTGCTTAAAAGAATGAACGACATGAAATTTATAACTCAAGCGGAAGGCGATATTGCATATAAAGAATTTTGGGAATCATATACGGGAAAAATTGGAAGAAGAGGAACTACCGCCTATAGCGCGTCTATGGACAGAGCGCCTTATGTTACGGAATATGTTAGAAGAATATTAGTCGAAAGATATGACGAAAAAACTTTAAAAGAAGAAGGATTAAAAATATACACGACTATAGATATTGAAAAACAAGAAGCCGCTCAAAAATTATTAACCGAAGCTTTAAGAAATTATAATATAAAATACGAAGGCGGTTCTTTAGATATAAGTTCGGTTTACGATAGAACTCTTTTAAATAAATTAGAAATGCTTTCTTTAATAGTCGCTTTGCCTGAAGATTTGGCTTATAATAAATTTAATATTGCAGTTAGAGACGCTTTGAATAAAAATGTTTCGAGTCCTTTGGCTTTGATGTCCGATATTTTCGGAATGGAAGAAGTAAACGATATAATGATGGAGGTTATGAAAGCTGACGAAGCGGAACTTTCAAGACAAATAGAAGGCGCTTTGGTTTCTATAAATCCTAAAAACGGTTATATAGTTTCTATGGTTGGCGGTTCGGGTTTTACTCCAAGAAATCAATTAAATAGAGTGACTCAAGCAAGAAGGCAGGCGGGAAGCGCGTTTAAGCCTTTCGTATATGCGGCGTCTATGGATATTACAAATTATAGTCCTTCAACGATAGTGAGCGATGCCCCGATAGGTTTCGTTTTTGAAGACGGAAATTCATGGATTCCAAAAAATTATTCTGCAAATTTTAAAGGAGATGTAAGTTTAAGATACGCTTTAGCCGTTTCTTTAAATATAGCGACTATAAATGTTTTGAATTATGTCGGAGTGACAAACGCAATAAAATATATGGAGCCGATATTTAAAGCGGATAATGACGAAAAAAAATCAAAAAGAATGTTTAACGCCGATTTGACTTTATCGCTCGGAACGGGACTATTCACTCCTCTCGAATTAACTACGGGATTTGCCACGATAGCGAACGAAGGTAAAGAAGTAGAGCCTATTTTAATAAGATATGTAAGCGATAGACATGATGTAATGATAGACAATTTTGAAGAAGATTTAAAAAAAGAAATCGAAGAAAAAGGCGGCGCAAAGCAAGTTATGAGCAGAGAAGTCGCGTATTTGATAAGCGATATATTATCTGGAGTATTGAGAGGAGGCACAGCTACAAGCGCGATGTATGAGGCAAAATTTACAAGAATGGGAGCGGGAAAAACGGGAACTTCAAACGATTGGAAAGACGCATGGTTTGTCGGCTATACTCCAGAGCTTGCCACGGGTATATGGATTGGTTTCGACTCTTTCAAATATTCGCTCGGAAATAATCAAGTAGGCGGAAGAATAGCGGCGCCTATTTGGGGAAAATATATGGTAGAGGCGTTAAAAACCGTGAAGCCTACTTGGTATAAAAAACCCGCGAATGTAGTGAATGTGGAAGTATGCGCCATAAGCGGAAAATTGCCAAGCTCTTCCTGTTATTCCTTAAAATCCGAACTCTTTATTAAAGATAAAATTCCAAACGAAATTTGTAATGTATGCGCGAATTATTTGCAAGATTCAAGCGAACTTGACAGTATAATAGATTCTTTTTTAGATTATTGATTTTTTATAAAGAGCGTAAATGTAATGAATAAAATAATAAATATAGATTCAAATATTTTAAGATATAAAAATATTCTTGCAATTCCATCTATTCATTCGAGAGTTTATTTTTCTTTAGCCGTTAGAGAAGCTGTAGAAGAATTTAAACCAGACGCTATAGCGATTGAGCATCCCGAAAGTTTTAGTAAATCTTTAAGAGAATCGGTAAGCCGACTTCCTTTTATAAGTTTGATAATAAGAGAAATTGACAACGAAGCCGTTTATATTCCTATCGACCCTTGCGATTCTATAATTGAAGCCGTTAGACTTGCAATTGACGAAGAGATTCCGTTTTTTACTGTCGATAAAGATATTACTTCTATTAATTCAAATTCTCATTATTTGATGCCTGACGATTATTTATTAAACAAAATAGGACTTGAAAAATTTTACAAAGAAGTTAAATCAAAATATTCTTTTTTTAAAACCGAAATGGATAAAGATAGAGAAATTTTTATGGCTTATAAATTAAACGAGCTTTCAAAAAATTATCAAAAAATATTATTTGTAGTCGGAATGTCGCATTGGGAAAATATAGCGAGTATTTTGAAAAAAAACGATTTTTCTAAAATAAATAACGAATATCAAAATAATAATGAAGAAAATATAAATATATATAATGTTCATAAAGATTCTTTAAATAAAGCGATTGGCGAATTTCCTTTTACGACTTATATGTATGAATTATTTAGAGAAGGAAAATTAGATAACTTCGATAAAATTAATATAATAGAAACAATTTTTAAAGAGGCAAAATTAAGATACAAACTTCCGATTTCACTTTTACAACAAAAAAATATGATGAAATATTTAAGAAATTTATGCTTACTTGAAAATTATATTATGCCCGATTATATAGATATGCTTACCGCTTCAAAATGTATGGTAAATAACGATTACGGTTTGGAGGTAATGCAAGGAATGGAATATTATCCGTATTATAGAGAAGAGGAAGATTATCCGACTATAAAATTAAATAGAGACCCCGCTACAAACGGAATTGAAGGACTTTTAAAAGATAAAAAAATTAAGCTTCATAAATACGATAATGTTTGGCGAACTTCTTTTAAGAAAATAAAAATCGATAAACGCCCTAAAGAAAAATATGATGGCGAATGGGAAGAGGCTTGGAATAATAGAACGAATTTACTTTCTCATATTCCCGAAGATGTTTTAATGGAAAGGAATATGAATATTTTGAGAGATAAAATTAAAAATATGCTCACGGAAGATAAAGCGAAAATTGAGCCTTTTAGAGTCAGCATTAAAGACGGAATTGATATGAGAGAGACGATAAGGAATTATTATAAAAATGAAATTTATGTTAAAGAAATTCCAAAATTAAAAGGAAATATTGGACATATTGTAATTATATTTGACGATGAGCATGACGAAGATTATAATTGGAATATAGTTTGGTATAGCGAAGCTCATGATGACAGCGATTTAATATTATACGCGACAGAACCAGGAAACGCTCTCGTTGGACCTGGAATTTCAAAATGCTATTTCGGAGGTTACGCTTCTTTGATGCCACCTCAAGCTCCTTACGATATTTGGAGAGATTATAATAAATTAAAAAAAGAAGAAGGAATTATAAAAAATTACGCCGATTTATTATTATACGCGGCGATAATTTATTCCGTTGATAAATATTTAGGATATGTCGCTCCAAAACCGCCTTCAAATATATTAAAAGAAATTGCAAAAAATTATTCGGTTGAAATCGTTCATATTCCGCTTGCCAATTTCTCTAGCGAAACTTTAAGGAAATTGAGACATTTTCATGTTTTGGGAAATAGAAGATTAAGAAGCATAGCGAAAGATTATATTATTTGAAAATAAAAATTATATAAATATTACAAGTTTTAAAAATTTTCTAAATATTATTTTTATATAATAATGAAATTAATATTTGAAATGTCATAATCTTATAGTATAATTATTAATTAATAATAAAATTATTATTTTTTATAAAACTGTTAATTAAATATATGATATAGAGTTTTTTTGAAAATTAATATATTATTTATAAATTAAATTTAATAAAGGATATTTTGAAATGTCAGAAAATAATCAACAAATCTCTCAAAATCCTAATTTAGAAAAAGAGAATAGAAAAGAAAAAATAAATATATTAAGGAATATGGGAATAAATCCTTTTCCAAATAGCTATGAAGTTACTTATAAATCAAAAGATATAATAGAAAAATTTGACGAACTTGAAAAAAATCAAACTGAAGTGGCTATAGCGGGAAGAATAATGCTCTATAGAATAATGGGCAAATCTTCTTTTTTGACTGTTAAAGATTCTACGGGAAATATTCAAGCTTATATTCAAAGAGATAAAGTCGGAGATGATTTTTATAATAATGTATTCAAAAAACTTATTGATATTGGCGATATAGTCGGCATAAAAGGAACGATATTTAAAACAAAAACGGGCGAGGTAACTATTTACGCAAACGAAATAAAACTTCTTACAAAATCAATTAATCCTTTGCCCGAAAAATTTCATGGTTTAACCGATATGGAACTTCGCTACAGACAAAGATATGTCGATTTGATAATGAACGATGAAGTTAAAGAAGTTTTTATTAAGCGTTCAAAAATGATTTCCGCGATAAGAGAGATAATGATTGAGCATAATTTTTTAGAAGTTGAAACGCCAATGATGCATCCTTTAATTGGCGGAGCGAAAGCAAAACCTTTTATAACTCATCATAATACTTTGGATATGACTCTTTATTTGAGAATTGCGCCCGAACTTTACTTAAAGAGATTAATTGTCGGCGGATTCGATAGAGTTTTCGAGCTTAACAGAAATTTTAGAAACGAAGGAATTTCTACAAGACATAATCCAGAATTTACTATGATGGAAGCATATATGTCTTTTGCCGATTTTAATAAAGTTATGGAATTAGTAGAAGATATATTTTCTAAAGTTTGTTTGAAATTAAACGGAAATTATATTTCAAAATATAAAGATTATGAAATAAATTTTAAACCTCCTTTTGAAAGAATTCCAATGATTGAGCTTGTAAAAAAATATGCAGGATTAGACTTTGAAAAAATTTCTTCGGATGATGAAGCTTTGGAAAAAGCAAAATCTATAGGAATAGAAATTGACACAAGCAAATCAAAACCTTCAAAATGGGAGATTATGGTTAATGTATTTGAGGAAAAAGTGGAAGAAAAATTGATTCAACCAACTTTTGTAATAAATTATCCTAAAGTGGTATCTCCGCTGTCAAAATCTTACCCCGATAATCCCGATATAACGGAAAGATACGAATTATTTATTGGCGGAATGGAAATGTCAAACGGTTTCAGCGAACTTAACGACCCGATAGACCAAAAAGAAAGATTTGAGGCGCAGGTAAAGGCGAAAGAGAGAGGCGAAGATGAAACTATGGATATGGATTACGATTTTATTAACGCTTTAGAATACGGACTTCCTCCGACAGGCGGACTTGGAATCGGAATAGACAGAATGGCAATATTATTTTTGAATGTTCCAAGCATAAGAGATACTATATTATTTCCACAAATGAGAAAATTAGAAAATTAGTAAAAGTGAGGTTTATTTTGTGTACGGTAAAGTATATATAGTCGGAGCTGGATGTGGTTCTTACGAATTATTAACTTTGAAAGTGAAGGAAGTTTTATCTTTCTACGATTGAGTTATTTACGATAGGCTTGTATACTAAAGCGTATTGCGATTTATAAATTATAATGAAAAATTAGTTTATTTGAGAAAAGAGCATGAAAAATCCCGAGCTTCAAAATATTATAAACTAAACGATTTTAAAATACGCTTTAAATATTAAAATAGTCGAATAAATTTAATATTCCTATAGATTAGATAATGTAAGCGTAGAATATTCTATGGTTAAATCCTCTTCTAAACAATATTTTTGAGAAAAAGGATTTTGTTTTGTAGCAGTTGGCAATCCGTATTCATAAAAACTATTTCTAATTTTTACTCTTGCCTTACCGCTTTGAGAAGTTAGAGGAATTTCAACATATATTTTATTATCTTCAAGTTTGCTAATTCGCATAATGCTCTCCTAAAAGATTTTCAAAATAGTTTAAAATTTTGGAATTTAATATTTTTGATTTTGAAGCCTTAATAAAGTCTTTTTCTAATATTTTAAATTTATTATAATCAATCATAATATCGCAATTTCCAAAATAATAAGGCACTGTTTTAATATTTTGCTTAAAAACATCGACATAACAATAAAGGCTATATTTTGACTTTGGAACATAAACGGCGTTTGCGCAGTCTTTTTTAATAAAAGTTTTTGAACGGCGAAGGGCATTAATATCTCTCATTGTATAAAACATAGCGACTTTATCCGACACGCGATTTTTATTTGGGTATTTGTCGATATATTTTGAGATAAAATCAAAATCATTTAAACAAAATATTTTATTGTCTATGGTTTTAAAATTATAATTTTTAATAAAATCATAGTTTATGCCTTTTTCGTTTTTCTCGTATAAAGCGATTATTATAGGGAAAAATCCTAAAGAATAAGGACAAAAAATTTGAGAGCTAATAATGACAGAATCTATAAGTTTATAATTTGAAAAGAATTTTTTTAATATTTTAAAATTTGCATTTTTTATAAGATAAGACAGAGGATGCAAGATGCAAATATAATCGGCTTTTAATTCGTTAAATGAAAGTAAAAAACTCATTCCTAAATCTCGGCATTTAAGATTTAAATCAACCTCATAATTTTTATTTTTAATATGATTTTGAACTATTGAAGTTTTATCGTTATAAGGCGGATTTCCTATTATAATAAGTTTGTCAGAATTATAGATTTTAAAATTTTTTCTAATAACATTTATAAGCGAATTCTTATGCAAAAACAAAGGCGGATTTTTATAATTTATAAAATTTTCTTTAGCTATTTTCAAAGCCTTTTTATCAATATCTACTCCGATTTTCTTTTTAAAATCTAAATTATTATGTTTTTTAGAATTCTGCAAAAAATTTCCGTATCCGCAAGAACTGTCAAGTAAAACAAAATCATTTAAATTTAATTTATTCTTTACTAAATAATTTAATAGCATTTTATAGACAATTTCTACAATATAATCGGGCGTGTAAAAGCTGCCTAAATTTATAGTTTGAGATTTATTTAAATGATTTTGCATTAATTTTTACCTAAAAACAAAAATAAAATTATTGATAAATATAAAATATATAAAAAATATAATAAGTCAAGCCCTTAATAAAGTTGAGATTTTTTAGGTAATATCTCTGTGAAAGCGATTATAGATTATTTCAGCGAGCATAAAGAAGAAAGAAAAGATATGACGGTTATTATAGGATTAAAAATCTAGACTATATTTTATTTAAAGAAGATATTGAAAAATGTAAAAAATAGAAAATAGAGTTTCTCCTTTATATAAAAGTCTTTAAATTCGTTTTCAATTTTTTTAATTATATTATCATACATTTCTTTTGAATCTTTATTACTCGATATTTTATATTTTAATCTATAAAGTTTATAATATGATTATTTTAAAATAAATATTTTTTTATATCGTTGTAACATTTAAAACCGTAAGCGGATTTTGTATTTACTATCGCCGAGTTTATAGCTTTACCCATAACGATTGCTGCTATACTTCCGACCGCGTCCAAATTTGCATTTACATTTCCAACCGACATTGCATAAATACTATCTCCGTCTAAAGTCGTATGAACGGGTTTTATTGTTCTTGCAAATCCGTTATGCGACATCGATGCAATTTTTCCCATTTGAGATTTTGTAAATTTGGCGTTAGTTATAATCGTTCCTATAGTAGTGTTTATTATAGAATTATTTTTTTCTATATCAAAAGAAAGATTTTTATCTTCGGCTATTTTTATTAGCTCTTCTTCGGAGTTTCTAAATCCTTTTTTATCAATATCAAGAAGTCCCGCTATCATTTTTCCGCTTTCATAATCGAAAATATCGCCAAAAGCATTAACCGAAACTATAGCACCGACTTTTAAATTTCCTATTTGCAAAGCGTAAAAACCGAGTCCCGATTTCATTGCATAATCTAATCCTAATATTTTGCCTACTGTAGCTCCAGCTCCAGCTCCAAAATTTCCCATTTGAGGATTATTTTTTTCTGCGTTAATGCAAGCTTTATAAGACATTTTAGCATCGGGACGAATTTTATAATCTCCCACTCTTAAATCGAATATACAAGAAGCACAAACCAAAGGAACTTTTGTGACGCCGACATCGAAGCCAATATTTCTCTCTTCTAAATATTTCATTACTCCGCCCGCCGCATCAAGTCCGAACGCGCTTCCTCCGCTTAATAAAACTGCATGAATAACTTCTGCAGATGCAAAAGGTTTTGTAAGTTCGCTTTCTCTTGAAGCTGGTCCTCCGCCTCTGATGTCTAATCCCGTTATAGCTCCACTTTCGCAAATTATAACCGTGCAACCCGTTCCCGCTTTTTCGTTTTCCGCGTTTCCAATTTTTATATTTTCTATATCCGTTATTTTTATTTCTTTAATTAAATCTTTATTCATAATTTAACCTCTAAATAATTTTTTATTAATTATATATTATTTATTAAAAATTTATAATCGATAAAAATATTTGAAAAAATTATTATATAAATAAGCGATTTATTAATCTAATATGTCGATTAAATGAAAAATATATTTATAATGTTTTATATTTATTCTATTTCTAATTCTAAATAAATATTTTTAAATAAATTAATTATATTTTTAAAATTTCGGCGTAAATTTTAATCCTAATTGAACTCCGAAATCAAAAGTCCCGTAATTCTTCGCTTTTTCAACATAATAATTTTTTCCATCATCCTCAAATGGAAACATTGAAGAATATGTATAATAACTGAAAGCTAATATTTGATATTTAGGGAGAAAATCGTATCCAAAATATAATCCTATATTAAAGGCTATATTGTCATTAATAAATAGCGAATAATCTAAAGTAATTTTTGCATAATATATAATTTTATTATCCATATTTACTTTTGATATAAATTTTTGATAGTATCCTCCATCTCCTTCGCCACCTTTTACTATAGCAATAGAATAATCTACCGAAGTATAACTTGTTTCCTCATCGTAGTATGATAAAGATACGGGGATTTTTATTCCTCCTCCAATTCCTATTGAAAATCCTCTTATATTCAATTTTGGCAATAATCCTATTTGAATATTGTTATGGCTAATAGTAAATTTTCCTCCATAGCTGCCAAAATTATCCCCATAATATTCTAATTGATATTTATCTCGAGCGTAGCCAATTTCTCCTAAAGAGCTTACGGCTAAACCGTCTCTAATTTGAAACATATAACCTAATTGAGAAATAACTCCAATATCAAATCCAAAAAATCCGCTCATTTCATATTTTACATAGTCCACTGCAACTTTCATGTTTTTTGAAGGATATGCATAGTTTCCGCCTATTGGAATGCCCAATATAAATTCAAAACCGCTTTTTGCAAATGCTGAAATATTGAAAATTACAAAAATTGAAATAATAAAAAATAATCTCTTTAAATCTTTCATAATAAAAACCTCTTTTAATTTGGTTTTCCATAAAATTTAATCATATCTTTAAGCCTTCGGCGCAAATCTCAATCCTAATTGAACTCCAAAATTTAAAGTTCCATAATTTTTCGGTTTTTTAATAAACTCATAATAATGATTATAATTATTATAATAATATAGTTCTCGTTCGGGTAAAAAATCATATCTACAATATAAGCCAATATTTATAGCCCATTTTTGAGTAAAGAAAACAGAATAATCTAAAGTCAATTTTATATAAGGTATAACATAATAAGACTTTTGTTTTTGGTAATATCCATCCCCGTAATAGACATGGTCATACCATCCATTCTCTTCGCCGCTTGTATTATTTTCATCATTTGGATTTGTCTGAATAGAATATGAAGCGGAACTTGTCGAATAATTCTTGTTATAATTATGCTCAAAATAGGAAAATATAGGAAATTTTACTCCGCCGCCAATTCCTATTGAAATTTTCTTTATGTTTAACTTTGTCAATAATCCTACTTGAATACTATCATAACGATGACTATAATCTTTTACATAGTTTCCTTCATATTTAATTTTATAACTATCATGCGAATATCCAATATCTCCCAAAAGGCTTATTCCAAAACCTTCTTCATTTTGAAACATACCGCCAAATTGAGCGTTAACTCCGACATCAAAGCCGAAAGAATTTTTCATTTTATAGTCTTTCATATTTTCTGAAATGATAGAATAACTTGCTCCGATTGGAACATTTAATATAAACTCCGAACCGCTTTTTGAAAATGCAGATATATTGAAAATTGCAAAAATTGAAATAATGAAAAATAATCTTTTTAAATCTTTCATAATAAAACCCTCTTTTAATTTACTTCTCTATATTTAAAAGATATAAAAAATATTAAAAAAGTCAAGTAAAAATTTATATTTTTGTGAAGAAAAAAAAAAAAATAGATAATTTTCAAAAATAAGCTTCTTACAAGAAAAAATTTAATAAAAGTCAAGGCTATATTTTATATTGATTAATTAAAAAATAGATTTATAATATTTTGTATTTCAAATTCTATTTCTATAAAGGATATTTCTAAATAAATGTTTTTTGGAGAGATTAATTATATTTTTTTATACGCGATATTGCCAGCTCTTATAACGGTATTTATTTTATCAAGAAAAAAAGTAAATAAAGCGCTTTCAATATTTATAAAAAATTTTAATTTCAAAAAAGATAAAAATTATAAAAGAATATCTAATTTAAGAATATCGTCTATAATATTTTTAATTCTTGCTATAGGTTTTTTAATTTTCGCATTGATGCAGCCGAAATGGGGAATAATTGAAAAAAAAATAAAAACCGAAAGCTATATGATAACCATACTTTTAGATTTGTCGAAAAGCATGGACGCAAACGATATTTATCCTTCAAGATTGGGAAGAGCAAAACTTGAAATAGAAGATTTTATAAAAAGCGTAGATAATTTATCGGTAGCTTTAGTAGGTTTCGCAGGAACAAGTTTTATAGCGACTCCTTTCACGCAAGATATGGAAACATTTACTCATATACTTGATAATTTAAATCCAAAATCTGTAGCTTTGCAAGGAACAAGAATAGCGGATGCATTGCAAACAGCAAAAAATACTTTTAATATAAACTCTATAAGCCAAAAATCAATAATTCTTATAACGGACGGAGAAGACCATGCGGGAAATTTTGAGACTACATTAAAAGAATTAAAAGATATGAATATAAGCGTATATACGGTTGGAATAGGCACAGAAGAAGGAGAGAGTATAGTTTCCGATTTGGGAGTTTCGGGAAGAACGGTTATTTCAAAGAGAGACGATGAAACTTTAAAATTGATAGCGGATTATACGGGAGGCAAAAGCTATATAAATACTTCGCTTAAAGAAGTTTTTAACGATATAAAAAATAATTCGGATTCTTTTACTTCTATTAGAAATAGCAAAAGTTATGAAGAGAGATTTCAAATTTTTATTTTTATTTCAATAATTTTATTAACGATTTCTATAATTTTAAATTTATTTACTCAAATAAGGATAAAGGCAAATAATTATGATTAAAAAATTTTTATTATTATTTTTATTTTTTACCGCTAATTTTTACGGTTTTTCTTTAAATGAAATGACGGCGAAAATCGATGTTGACAGAGCGAATAGATTATTCAAAAAAGGAAATTACGAAGACGCCATAACATTATACGAAAGAGCTTTAAGTAAAATTACAAACTCTACTCAAATATATTATAACATGGGAACTACTATGGTTTCTATAGGCGAAACTGATACGGCGATACAATTATTTGACATGGCAAAAAATAACTTTAACGATAAAACGAGCAAATCTATAAAAAATTCCGTTTATTATAATTCGGGAATCGCTAAAATTGAAAATGAGGATTATCAAGGCGCTATAAACGAATTGATTGAATCGCTTGTTAATAATCCGAAAGACGAAAACTCAAAAAGAGCGCTTGAATATGCGAAAAAGAAATTGGAAGAGCAAAAAAATAATAGCGGTTCTAAAAGTCAAAACTCTCCCGATGAACAAGAAGGAGAGAGCGACAATAACGAAGGTTCTAATAATTCCGATAATAATCAAAACAATAACGAAGAAAATAATAATTCTGATAATTCAAATGAAAATGACAAAAATGAAAGCGGAGAAAATTCAAAATCGGATATCGACAGATTATTGGAATCTTTAAGGCAGTTTAGAAAAGACAAAAATAACGAAGAGCAATATTATGGCGGAGGCAGAATTGACAAAGATTGGTAAATTATTTTTTCTAATATTTTTATTAATTTTTTTAATATCTTTTAAATCTTTATTCGCTCAAACCACGATTACGGCAAAATTATCGGACGATAAAATCGGAGTTGGAGAAATATTTACTTTATCTGTGACTATAGACAATAGCGTTGGAAAAATTACAATTCCCGATATAGACGGACTTATGCTTAGAGGAACTTCAAAAAGCGTAAATATGATGTATTCTTCAGGAAGCTTAAAAACGATTCAAACTTACAGTTATAATTATGTGGCAATTAAAGAAGGATTTTATACGATTGATAAAATAACGGTAAAGGCAAACAATAACACATATATTGCAAATCCCGTTTCAATAGAAGTGGTAAGAGATTCGGTTAGAAATTCAATTTTAAATAAACCCGAAGGAGATTCTTTTGAAAGATTCATGAATTATAGAGAAGATATTATAGTAAATAATACGATAAACAAAAAAGAATTTTATATATACGAGCCGATTTATATAGAACAAAAAGCCTATTCCCATGTTCCCGTTAATGTTATAGGAATATCGAAAATCCCCGACAGAAACGATTTTTTAGTTTATACGGATTCTTCAGAAAGAAATTCTTATACGGAAATAATAGACGGAAAAAGAGTAAATGTTATTCCTTTAAAAAAAGAAGTTTTATTTGCCGTTAAGCAAGGAGAAAAAAATATATTAACGACTCCTTTCGTATTTGAAAAAAATAATATGTTTTACGATAGAATTCAATACGGAGAAGAAGAATTTGACATTAAAATTTTATCTCTTCCAAGCGCTAAAGATTATAAAAATTTTTCTGGAGCGGTTGGCGATTTTAAGTTTAATACAAAAATAAATAAGACAAATATTAATATAGGAGATGAAGTTTTAATTTCTATTGAAGTTATAGGCGAAGGAAATATATCTATTATAAATATGCCTAATTTAAATGACGATATAAAAAATTATTTTTCAGTTTATCAGCCAAAAATATTTGAAACAAATTGGTTTGAAAATAATAAAATGATTGGAAAAAAAACTAAAGAATATATTTTAGTCGCCACAAATAAAGGAAATTATACTATTAAAAATATAGATTTCTGTTATTTTTCGCCTAAAGATAAAAGCTATACGAATATTTATGCAAAAAATATAAATCTCTTTATAGACGGAAATAAAAACTATAATAATTCTCAAGCTACTTTAAATATTGGAAACGATACTAAAAAAACGGAAATTATGCAGATAAGAAATAATGTAATAAAAAAACAAAACGATAAAAATTTTAAATTATTAAATATTAATATAATTTATATTTATGTTTTATTAATGATTGCAATATCGATTATAATTTATAATTTTGAAAAGATAAAAAAATTAAAATTTTTAAATGGCAATAATAAAATCTCAAATATGGACGAAATATTGGAATATTATAATAAAAAAAATAGAATAGAATATTGCAAAGCGATAAAAGAATTTCTTATAAAAAATATAAATAAAAAATTTAATATCGATTTGAAAGATAACGAAGATTTATATAAAGAACTTAAAAATAAAAATGTAGATGAAGAGACGATTAAAAATATAAAAGATATAATAGATTCTTGCCAATTTGAATTATACTCAGGAAATTCTATTAATAAAAATGAAGATTATCATACAAAAGCGATTAATATATTAAAGGAAACGGATAAATTAAAGTGAAATATATAATAATATTTGTCTTTCAATTTTGCTTATTATACGGAGAAATTGATTTTGATAAAATAAACTCGATATTTAACGATGCTAATAAATTATACGAAGAAGGCGATTATTTTGAAGCGAATAATTTATACAAAAATATTGTTTCTTCAAATATTATTTCAAAAGATTTGTATTATAATTTAGGCTTATCTTATGCAAAAATTGGAAGCAACGGATATGCGATTTTGTGGTATGAAAGAGCTTTAAATATCTCGCCTTTCGATAAGGAAATAAAAAATAATATCGATTTATTTAATCCAAATTCTTTTTCTAATCCTTTTGAAAATAAATCTACTTTAATTATAATTTTTTATTCAACCTTATTTTTATTTATTTTATTTTTTACGATTTTAATAATTTTATTTATAAAGAAAAGAAAAATATATTATTTATTAATTATAATCTCAATTTTATTTATTCTGCCTGCAATAATAAGTTATAATATAATTTCCGGCAGGATTATTTAAATTAATTGTTGCAATTCCTTTATCATCAGTATAGGCAGTTAAAATTTGGCCTGCAACATTGAATTTAATTAACTTATTACATACGGGATTTCCTGTAGAATCTACAAAATTAACCGAAACATTAACTGGATTTCCATAAGTTGAAGAAATATCCTCTCCTGATATTCTACTTAAAACCTTTATTTTATTACCCATTTCCAAATTATCATAATAAGCAGTTAATATATACTCCCCAGGATTTAAATTAATATCTAATTTTGCTATTCCCAAATTATTTGTAGCTTTATAATAAAATACACCATTAATATTCATTTTAACTGTTTTATTAATTAAAGGATTGCCAGATTTATCTAAAACCTTAACTAAATATTGAGAATCATTTTTGTAATATTTAACCAAATCCTTACCCTCTAAAAATGACAATACTGTAATATTATAACCAGTTGCAAGATTATCATACATTAATGTAATAATATACTTTCCAGGGCGTAAATTAATATTTAATTTACCTAAACCCCACTCATCAGTATTTTTATGATAAAACACACCATTAATATTTAAAGTTACCTTTGCATTAGAAACAGTTCCTCCTGTAGATTTATTTAAAACTTTAAATACAAACTGAGAATCATTTTGATAATATTTAACCAAATCCTTACTCTCCAAAAATGACAATACAGTGATATTATTTTTAACAGTTGTATTTTTATAAGAAGTAGTAATTGAATACTTGCCAGGCATTAAATGAATATTAAGTTTTCCATTTCCATAGCTGTCTGTAACTCTAGTGTAATTTTTACCTCCAACATTTAAATTAACAGTACAATCTTTAGAAGGCAAATTATTTTCTTTTACATTAAATTCAAATTGTGAATCATTTTGATAATATTTAACCAAATCATATGTAGTAATTTTGACATTATCATTTGTAATCAAATTATTATCTAAACTAGTGTCATTATCCTGAGCAAAACAAGTATTTAAACAAAATAATAACGAAATTAAAATTAAAACTAAAAAATATCTTTTTTTCATAATATACTTCCTCAATGCTGTAATTATACTTAAACACACAAATTAAGTATACCTACAATAAGTTCATTCTATCATTGGCACTATTTAAATTATAATGGCCAATAAAATGATTCATCTAAAAAAAACAATACAAAAAAGAATTTTTGGAAAAAAATAAAAAAGGATATTTAGTCTTTATCAAGATCAATACCCATTTTTCCAGCAATTCTTGCAAGTAATACAGTAACAACTACAGCAACAATAGTTACAATAACTGCATATATTAATAATCCAGTTACTGCACCTCCAGCAGTGTA
>ENA-ORSC01001274-ORSC01001274.1-human-gut-metagenome-genome-assembly--contig:-NODE-1274-length-17788-cov-4.474257_pt1 | contig 17788 bp, 6 predicted proteins | sample MGYA00242178_ERZ509140 | MGnify/ENA primary metagenome ERZ509140 (study PRJEB26280, sample SAMEA2338681) | human gut metagenome | biome: human gut; feature: human-associated habitat; material: faeces... | reverse complement strand
CCCGCCGATAAAATTAATACGGAAAGAAAATAAATAATTTTTTTAGTTTTTTCGTTATTAAGCGTCATAAAATTTTCTCTTTACAAATTAAAATATTATTCTTTAAATATTGTTTAAAATTTTATTAAAAAATTTATCGTTTATTATATATTATTTTTTAGAAAAAAAGAAATTACCATTAAGTCATTTAGAACCGTCAAAAAATTTATTCATATCTTCAAAAATTTCTTTCATACTTGCTTTTAATATTTTCGCTTTCGGAAGAGATTGAATAAATTTAACTCCGTAATTTTTACCATAAAGTCTTCTATCTAAAACGAAAACCACTCCTCTGTCTTCTTTGCTTCTTATAAGTCGACCGAAACCTTGCTTAAATTTTATAACGGCGAGTGGCAAAGCGTAATCCATAAAAGCGCTTCCTCCGTTTTCTTCAATATATCTATATCTGCCTTCGCTTATCGGGTCCGTTGGCACGGCAAATGGAAGTTTAGGAATTATTACGACTTCTAAATTTTCTCCCGCTACATCGACTCCTTCCCAAAAAGAATCTACTCCGTAAAGCACATTATTTGAAGAAGCTTTAAACATATCGAGTAAAGTATGTCTATGTATTGAAGAAGTTTGAGCTAAAGGATTTATATTTTTTTTCTTTAATTCTTTTTCCGTGCTTTGATAAACGTTCATAAGAGAAGAAAAAGATGTAAATAATATAAAAGCTCTTCCGCCCGTTATATCGCATATTTCAAGCAAAACTTTTGAAGTAAAATCGTTGAAAGTTTCGCTTGACACATCGGGCATATCGTTTGCAATATAAAGCCTCGCGTTTTTTTCGTAATTAAAAGGAGATTCTAAATAAATTTCTATTTTTTTATTTTGTTCTATGTAATCAAATCCTAATCTATTTGAAAAGAAATTAAAACTTTTTGAAACTGTTAAAGTAGCGGAATACATAGCGACAGTATCGAATCTCATATATAAATAATCATTTAAATTTTTAGCGACAGTCACGGGAGTTAAATGCCAATTAAGAACAACGCTTCCTTTTTTTGTAAGTCTCGCTTCAATCCATCTTATATATTCGTCTTTTTTATAATCGATTGTAGAGTTTAAAGAGATAAGTTGATTTTTTAATCTCTCCAAATATGCATTTGACATTTGAGCAATCTCTTCATAGTCAAAATTATTTTCTATAGCGATATCGAAAAATTTTTTATATAATTTATCGCAAATATTAACTAAAGAGCCGATTATTATAACGATTTCTCTTAAATGTTTTAATCCTTCGTTTTGCCAATGTTCCGCGCTTATTATTTCGGGACTTATTCTAAATTTATATCCCAAACCTTCTTTAGTTTTAATATTTTTATGGCAGTAAGTTATAAATTGTTTTGAAGATTCGTCTACAATATTTCTAACTCTATTTACGGTATCATGAGCTATATTTATAATTTCTACTATTTCGTTATATTCGCTATTTTCAATTAAAGATTTATTTTCGTTTAACATTTTGTTAATTGTTTCTATAATTCCTAGTCTTTTATTTTTCTTAATTCTTGAAATATAAAATAAAGCTTTTAATATTCCGTTTTTACTTCCTTCGTTTCCAAAATAACTTGAAGCGGAATTTTCAAAATTATGAGCTTCGTCAATTATAACTTTCGTATATCTCGGGAGTAAACTATATCTTCCCGAAGTTTCCGCATATAAAGACAAATCGGCGCATAATATATGATGATTTACAATTAAAAGTTGAGATGCATTTAATTGTTTTCGCATTTTATAAAAATAGCATTCTTCCAAATATTCGCATTTTCTATGAGTGCAAGTGTCCGTATCGCAACAAACCATTTCCCATAATTCGCTTTTCGGTTTATAGCCTAAATCTGTTATCGAGCCGTCTTTTGTTATATTAAGCCAATTATCGATACTTTCAAAAAAATTAATCTGTTCGTCAAAATCTAATCTGTCTAAATCGTTTAATGTGTCTTTAACTTTTTTTATGCATACATAATTATTCCTACCTTTAACTAAAGCGTATTTAACATTTGGAGCTATAGCGTCAATTATTGAAGGCAAATCTTTTGAAATAATCTGTTCTTGCAAATTAATCGTATTAGTTGAAACTACTATTCTTGTTTTATTTTCTTTAAGCCATAAAAGAGCGGGAATTAAATACGCGAAAGATTTTCCGATTCCCGTTCCAGCTTCCGATATTAAATGTTTATTATTATTGAAAGCTTCAATAGTCGCTTCTACAAGTTCGGTTTGTTCTTGTCTGTATTCGTATTTTTTTAATAATTTGCTTAAAAGTCCGTTTTCGGTAAACATAAATAAAGCTTCGGGAGTATTTATAGTTTTTGTATCTTCCGATTTTATAGGGCGGACAACTTCGTAATAATCGTCAACATCGTTATTTACGATATAAAAACCGACTCCCGCATTATTTCCAAGTTCGCTTGCAATCATTAAATCGGCTCTTGAAGGCGTCAATTCTCCCGATGGATGATTATGAATAACGGCGTCATATTCTAAAGATAGAGATATAATCGCGGGGACAGAATCTTTATTTCCTCTTGCCATAACTTCAATATGTTCTAAAATTCCCAAGGCGTTAAAATTTATTCCAAAATAAACTTCATTGCCGTAGGCTTCTACTATAGACTTTCTCATAAAATTAACGGCTTCTATAGAAAATATATCGTTTAATTCTTTGTTATTCATTATTAAAATATAGTTTATATCAAAATCTTTGTCAAACCTAATTAAATTATATAGAACTCAAATTTCTTAAAGCCAAACTTATTAAATCTTCAACGCTCATATTTTCTTTATTTTCTATTTTCGATAAAGATTTAATAGCTTCATTATTTGAAAAACCTAAAGAAATTAAAGCCTTTATAACATCGCTTTCATTATCGTTAGGTTTAACGGAAGAAGAAATATCGATATTAATATTAATTTTATCTATTTTATCTCTAATTTCAAATAATAATTTTTCAGCTTTTTTTAATCCCATTCCTGGAACTTTTTTAAGCATTGAAATATCTTTATTAAATAAAATATGCATTATCTCGTTTATAGAATAAGTTGAAAGAATTTCCATAGCAAGTTTAGCGCCGACTCCCGAAGTTGAAGTTAAAGTTGAGAACATTGTTTTTTCTTCACGCGTTGCAAATCCGTAAAGAGTCATAGAATCTTCTTTATGTATAAGTTGAGTATATAATCTTATATTGTCATTATTTTGAGCATTCAATTTTTTTGAAACATTGACTTCATACCCTACTCCATTGCATAAAACGGCTATAAGATTTTCCGATATTATTTGAACTTTACCTTCTATAAAAGCAAACATTTATTATATTGAAGCCTCGTATTCCAATTCTTTAATTGTTTCTATCATTTTATCCGCGTTTACTTTTAACTCGTCATATTCCACTTCGGCTAATTCTTTTTCTAAACTTACATTAACTTTATTTATTCCGTCAATTTCGCTTAAACTTTCCATAACCGCATTTACGCAATTTTGACAACCCATTCCTTTTATTTTTATTATTATATTTTTCATTTTATTTCTCCTTGTTATAATTTTCTAACAAAATAAAATTATATATTATATTTTAAATTAGACAATATTATTATTTTTTACTTTTCTTTAATAAAAGAATTAATTTTTACTCTTAAAATAAGTCCGATAATCATAATAATAAAAGTTAAAAATATTGCAAAATATAAATTGCATAAAATTTGATATTTCAAAAATTTTACTTCGGAAAAATTTTTAGACAATTTTATTAATAGATTTGTAAAAAATTCCACAGTAGAAGCGGGATAAATCGACAAAGGCGAATATATTTGAAAAATAATTATAGTTATTATCGAAGAAGATAGAATTATAAAAGTCAAAGGAACGGCGAAAATATTTGCAAATATCGAAGTTAAATTTAAAATCGAAAAATGATAAACGCTAAAAGGCAATATTGAAATTAACGCTATTAAATTTATAAAAAGAAATCCAACTAATTTTATGATTAAATTTTTTAGAAAAACATTATTTATATTTTTTATTTTACTTAAAATATAAAAATCAAAAATCGGATAATAAAGAATTATTCCTAAAGTCGCCAAAAAAGAAAATTGAAAACTTATCTCTCTTATAGAATTAGGCTCTATTATCAATATTATTAAAGCGGCTAAAAATAACGAATTGACGGAATTTCTATTTTTGTCGAAAATAAAAGATATTAATAAACAAAAAGCCATTATGCTCGCTCGAATTATAGAAACAGAAAATAAAGTAATAGCAGGATAAATTATAATTGTTATAATTGTAGATATTAATATTCTTTTATAAAAATTTATCGGCAGAAAAGATAAAGCTATAAATAAAATATAAAGAACCATAGAAATATGAAGCCCAGATATTGAAAGTATATGCGATATTCCCGCGCCTATAAAATATTGATTTATATTTTTTGGAATTACGCTTTTATCTCCGATTGTTATGCCTTGAGCTACAGAATAATTTATTGGACTTAAAAATTTTCCGAGAGATTTTTTTGCAATATTTCTAAAATATAAACCGTATTTATTTATATAATTTATAATTGAAAAACCGATTTTTTGAACGGTAAAATTAATATAAGGATAAATTGAAGAAACGCCATATAGCATTTTATTATCAAGATTTTTTATAATACTTTTTTCGTTTTCATTCGTAAAAATATTTTTATACAAATTAATTTTTGCATAAACCGTAATTGTATCGTTTATATAAATCGGTTTTGAAGAATTATGATATATTCTAATATTTCCCGAATAATAAAGCCAATTTTTTCCGTCAAATATCATATCGACATAAGCAATATATATATCTCTAAAATTTATTACTCCTTCATATTCTTTTATTTTCGCTCTATAGCCTTTTATATTACCTTCAAAATCGCTCAAAGGATTAATAAATATTTTATGATATCTCGCTATAGTAAAACTATAACCGATAAAAAAGCATGAGATTATCGCTAAATAAATTTTAGTTTTATTTAAAAATGCAAAAATTAAAGATAAAATTATTAATATAAAAGCGACTATTAAAAATATATACGATAAAAAAATATTTTTCAAAGATAAAGCTAAAGATATTCCAAAAGAAAAACTTAAAGCAATGTATAAAATATAAGTAATCGGATAGTTATAAAATTTTTTCATTATTATTTAAAAGTAAAAATATTTATCTCTTTACTATTCCGTAAAAAATTATATTTATAATAGTGTCTAAATCTTTTTCTGCGCTTTCAAAATTTTCGTTCTTTGCCCATTCTAATTCAAAACCTTTTATTATTGCAAGTATCGACTCTGTTGCAAGTTTTATATCTATATTAAATAATCCTTTCTTTACTCCGCTTCTTAATATCATTTTTATAGTATTAAATTCGTCTTTATGATATTGCGCTCTCATATGTTCTATAAGCGTAAAATCTTCAAATATTCCGCTATGCAAGGCTTCGTAAAGATTGGCAAGTTTTATATAACCTTTTTGTCTCGTTAGTATATACGCTCTTATTTTCGCTTCCGCCGTTTCTTCTTTTTTTATCGCTTCATATAATTCCGATTTTAAGTCTAAAGCTTCTTTTTCCGCGATTGCAAAAAATATTTCTTCTTTGCTCTTAAAATAATAATAAATACTGCTTTTAGATTTATGAACCATTAATGCAATATCGCTCATAGAAGCCTTTTTAAAACCATATTGTTTAAATAATTTTCTTGCGGCTTTTATAATTTGTTCTCTCGGATTCATTTTTATCCTTATTTAATTAATTTAATTATATTATAACAGAATATTGATATTTGTCAAAATTTAAAAAAAATTAAAAAACTATTGACAAATTAATTAACATAATATATTATTATGTTAATTAAAAATAAATTCGGAGATTTGTATGTTCCCTATACTCAATTTTGCATTAATGTTTATAATCCCAATTATAGTGGTTGGAATTGCCAAAATTATCGACAATAAAAGAAATTCAAATATTGGAAATTTCAATAATATTTTTGAAGAAGAAAAAGCGGCGTTAGAAGGAATTATAGAAGAAAAAATTTCCGAAGTTAAAGACAATGCCATAGATTTGGAGATTGCCGTTAAAAAAGCTGGATTTATAAGCAAATCAATGGAAGAAGATTTAGCCAAACTTAATACTAAAATTGAATCTTATAAAGATTATAAAGCCGCGGTTTCGCAATATCAAGAGCAAGTTGATTCTTTGGAAGAAGCTTATTTAGATATTTTAAATAAAGTCGATACGGTTTTGAAAGAAAGAAATACGATAGAAAAAACTTATAAAAGAATTTCCGATGTAAAAACTAAAATGATAGAATTAGAAAAAAATGTTTCTACAGTTCAAGATAAACTTATAGATTCTTATAATTCTAAATTCAACGATTTTGAATCCGAATTATATAAAAGATTTGACGCTCTCACTTCTAACCTACTCGCTAGAGACGCTCATTATATAGATATGGCGGAACAAGAGAAAGAAAAAATTTCAGCATTAACCGAAGAGTTTAAACTTCATGTTGCAAAGAAAGAAGAATTATTTACGAATCAACTTACGCAGCTTGCGGAGAGAACGGCAAGAAATAATATAGAACAATTAGCGGAATTATTTGAAAAAAGCAGAGAAGAACTTATTAATAAATATTCTTTATTTGCAGATGAAATTGATTTTAAATCAAAAGATATTGAAGAGAGATTTGAAGTTATAAGTCAATCTAAAGACGGACTTGAAAACGAATTAATTAATTTAAGAGATACGATTCATGATAGATTAAATTCTATAACAGAATCGAGCATTTTAGAGTTTAAAGACGAAATGGAAAAAACTAAAGAAATGTTATATTCTTCTTTAAGAGAAGGACTTGAAAAAATAACTCAAGATAAAGAAGAGTTTTTAGAATCGATAGAACAAAAAGCGGTTTCTTTAGAGCAATCGATAGATTATATAAAAGATAAGGCAGATTTTATTTCAAAAGATTATGAGGAAAGAACGAGTCAATTAGATTCTGATTTTATGGCGCTTAAAGACGATATAAACAGAAGATTATTAAACGAAGTTGAAGCGTTTTCAAATAATATAAGAGATGTTCTTGAAAATGAAAATAACGGAATAATCACGCTTTACAGAAATAAAACAAAAGAATTGTCCGATTTAATTATCGCTTTAGACGGAATGAGCGAAGAGACTTTATTAAAAGCCGAAAGCAGATTTGAAGAAATTTCAAACGATATAGAAAAATTAAAAAATGATATTTTATTAAAGACTCAAGACGATATGGAATATTCTATAGATAATGCGAGAGGTTCTTTAATTGCCGAAATAAACGAACTTAGAGCGGATGTCGAAGGCGAGACAAATTTATTAAAAGAAAAAATAGAGGAAATACATTATCAAACTTCTGAATTTTCTTCAATATTAACTAATAAACAAGAAGAAATATTAGATTCTTTAAGTTTAGAAAAAGAATATTTGTATAAAGATTTAGAAAATCAGGCAAATAATAGAATGCAGGAACTTCAAAATCAATATAATTATATAAAAGATAATTTGGAAGGAAATATAGATAATTATATTAGAAATACGGCTTCAGAATTGGAAGATATGGATAATAAATTGTCTATCTTAAAAGAAAAATATAACGAAGAATTTAATAATATAGATTCTTTAAGCAAAGATATGGAAAATCATATTAAAGAAAATACCGAAAAGCGTATTGAATTAAACGATATGATTAATAATTTAGAATCTTCTTTAGAGGATTTTAAAAATAGAGTTAATAATATTGTAGATGAAAATATTAAATACAGCGAAGATAATAAAAAGAATATAGTCGATATGCTTCATAACGAATTGCATAAAGCTACCGAATCTTTCAATTCTCTTTTAGAAGGCAAAAGAGACGATATGAATAAAATAAGAGACGAGCTTGAAGATATTATGCATAGATTAGAGATAGGAAAAGAATCTTTTGAAAAAACTATAAACGGCGTTTACGAAAAAGCGGATAATAAAGAAAAAGAATTAGTTTCTGATATAGAAAATAAATATAATAATTTAGATAAAAAAATAGAGACTTTATTTGACGAAAAGAAAACCGATTTAAATAATATGAGTGCAAAATATCATTCTATTATAGAAAATACCTTTGCAGAATTAAAAGAAGAATACGAGCAGTTAAAACATCATTCCGATATAGTCGCTGACGAATATAAAGTTCGTATGGATACTTTGGCAATGAAATTAAATGAAATTTCTTCAAATGCGGATAATATAAAATATAGCATAGACAATAAAATGGACTCTATAGAAGTTTATATTAACGATAAAAAAGCTTTAGTTGAAAGCAAAGTTGATAATATATTTAACAATGCCGAAGAAGGAATAAATAAAAAAATAAACGAGCTTAAAGATTTAATAGAAAGCTCCGTAGAAAAATACAGAGAAGAGATAAAAGAAATTGAAACTTACAGACTTGAAGAGAATAAAAATATAATTGAAGAAGTTGAAAATATTGGAGCTGAAATAAGAGAAAATTACGAAGAATATATTAATACTCTTGAGGATATTTATAACAATGAGAAGGTTTCATTAAATGATTATGCGAATCGATTAAGAGAGGAGATAGAGAAGAGCAGGGAGGAATCTGAAGCTAAACATTTAGAAAATGAGACTAATTATATAGACGATTATCTTAATAAGACTTCTTTGAAGATAGACGAGAAAGTTAAAGGATTAAACGAAACCTTAAATGAATCTTTTAATACATTGCATAAAGGCGTTAATGATTTACTTGAGAAAACTAAAGAAATGTATAACGCTAAAACTTCAGAATCTGTAGAAGAGATGAAAAAGTACGCAGAGGAGCTTGTAGACAATAGAATTATTGAAGCTAAAGAATCAATAAGTTTATCTATGGATGATTTGAAGAGAGAGTTTTTGGAATTAAGAGAAGGGATGGATTATAGAATCAAAGAGCAAACCGATAGTTTAATTTCAAATAATGAGAGCATATTATCAATATTTGACGATTACGATAAGAAGATTAAATATATAGAAGAGTTTTCAAATTTAATAAACGATATTAAAGGCGACTTAAATAACGAAATTGAGGAATTAAAATATAATTTATCATATAGAGATAATGAGATTGATAAAACTATAGAATCGATAAAATCCTCTTTAATTGATAAGGATGAGTTTGTAAAATTATATGATAGCGAAAAAGAATTATTAAACAATCAAATAGAAGATTTCAAAGAAGAGTTTGAATTATTGAAATCTCAAACTTTAAGAGCCAATGAGATAGAGCTTCCTAGTTTATTTGACGAAGAGAAAGAAAGAATAGAGAATATGTTTGAGGATTTTTCTAAAAATCTACTTAATAGGGTTTCGGATAATGAGAGCGATTTAACTTATATAAAAAATCATTTATTAGAAGAGAAGAATAATTTAATATCTCAATTTGAATCTTTGCGAGATGATATTAACAATATAAGAGAGGATAACAGAATTGAATCGCTAACGGAAGATAAGTCTAAATTAGAGAATTCTTTAATAAGTTTGAGAGAAGATTTTGAGAAGGTAGAGGGTTTAGAAAATAATTTATTGGAATTGAAAAATAAAATTGACGGAATAGATATAGATTTAAGAGGCGATATAGAGACTTTATCGGACAAATTAAAAGATTTCAAAGTTAATCTTGAAAATAAAATAGATAGCGATTCTGAAAGTTTATTTGAGGATTTAGCATCTCTAAATAAAGATTTTGAATCTATAAAAGATAATCTTTTAAGTTCTATGAGTAAAGCTGAAACGATAGAGAATAAAATAGATTCTGTATTTAAGGATTTGACTAATGAGAATAAAGATTTTAAGGATAGATTAGAGAAGAGGATAGCGCATTTTGAGGATATATGGTCTGATAATAACAGGATAAAGAGCCTATTTAATAGCGATATAAGGGAGGAGATAGAGAATTTAAGGAAAGAAGCGGATATAAAATTTGAACATTACATTTCTGATTTGAGAGAGAAAATGGATGATATAGAAAGAGGCATAGGCGATTGGAAGGAAGGCAATTTAAATGAATTGTTGAATCAATTAAATCAAGCTAAAGCGAGCATTGAAGGATTTGTAGAAACTTCTGAAAATAAGAAAGAAGAATTATTATCTGAAATGTTGAAAACTATTGAAGATAAAGAAAATGAAATTTATTCTCGTATAGATAAAAATATAAATGAAAGATTATCTTATATAGAGAATAAATTATCAAATATAGACGATAAAATAAATAATGAGATAGAAAATAATTTAGAAGATATTCATAATAATATTAGAGAAGCCGTAGAAAGATATAATGAAGAGATAAAGAATATAGAACATCATAGAAATAACGAAAAAGATTTAATAACGGATGATATTAAGGAATTGTCAGAGAGCATACGCAAAGATTATGAAGGATATTCGATAGCGCTTGATAAAATGTATAATGATGCTACTAAAGAATTAGAAAATAATCTTCAGAGTATAAAAGATGAGATAGATAAGATTAGAAATGAAGCGGAGACTAATCTTATTTCAAATGAGAAAAATTATATAGAGGAATATTTAGAGGAACGTTCTATAGAATTAGAGAATAGATTATCTGAGAAATTAAATATGTTGGAGGATAGCAAACAACAATTTAACGATATTATAAACGAATCTTTCAACGCTATTAATTCCGATTTGGAGAAGGCTATAAATAACTTTGAAGAAAAATCTGATAATATTATAAATAATACTTTGTCTAATTTGGAGAATAAAATTGGAGAGACTATAAACGAAGATAAAGTTAAAGAAATGTATAATAAAGTCGATGAAAAAATATTAGCTGTAGAAGAAAAATATAATATTTTAGAGAAAAAAGTAGATAGCGTTAAAAATAATAAAGCATATATAAAGAAATTAGAAGAAAAAGTAAATAAATTATATGAGCAGTTGGGAAATAAAATATCCGAAGCTAATAACAAATACGAATCTGCAAATCAATATTTCAACGATAAATTTGTTAATATTGAAAGTTCCGTATTAAATAACGAACAGATAAATCAATTAAAAGAAGAATTTGCATCTTTCAAAAATGAAGTTCTAAACGCAAGTAAAGATAATATTTATAGCTTATTTGAAGAAGAGAAAATTAAATTTGAAAATTCTTTTGATTCTTTCGGTAGAGATATGATTGAAAAAATGCGTAATTCTAAATTAGATATAGAAGAAATGAAAAATATTATTATAGAAGAAAAAAATTCTATGCTTGCAAATATTGAAGCCTTTAGATTTGAATTAGATTCTTTGAAAAATAACGATGCTATTGACGATTTAGAAGCGGAGAGAATAAAATTAGAACAAGCTTTTAATTCTTTGAAAAATGATTTTGAAAGAATAGGTAATTTGGAAAACGAATTTTATAATATAAAAAATATTTTTGATAATTCTAAAGAAAAAGATAACGCTTTAAATAATGAAATTGAAAAAATACTTGAAGAAGTTTCTAATATGCAAGAACAATTAGGAAAAATAGAAAATAATATAACCGTTTTGGAAGACGGAAGTTTATCAGATTTGCTTGAGCAGTTGAGAAACGCTAAAGAAAATATAGATTTATTTATTGAAAGTTCAGAAGAGAAGAAAAATGAAATAATCTTAAAAATAGAAGATTATAGCAGAGAATATATTGATTCTTGTTTGGGAGAATATACTTTAGAGTTTAAAGAATATGTTGAAAAAGCGGAAGAGATGGAAAATCGAATTAACGATTTAATAAACAATAAAGAAAACGATATTATAAACAGAATAAACTCTTATGAAGATGAAATTGAAAATAAACAATCAAATTATTTTGAATCTATAAGAAAAGAATTATTTGATTTATACGATTCATTTAAAAACGATATCGATATTGAGAGTTTAAATTATATGTCGGATAAATTATTCCATATAGAAAATTCGCTCGCTCAATTAGAAGAAAATAATAAAATCGTTTCAAGTAAAATAGATAACGATAAAAAAGAATTGTCGGATTCTTTCAATAATTTATCAAAAGAATTTGAAATATTTAAATCTAATATAAATATAGCGAATGCAAACGAAAAAATTAACGATACTAACGAAAATTTCGCATCGTCTTTGCTTAATGAATATGTTGAAAAAATTTCCACTTTGAAAAATGCATTGGAAAATATAAAAGACGATATAAACAATAATAATAAAGAGTTTAACGATAGAATCGAAAAACGAATAGCGTTCTTTGAAGATTCTTGGTCTGATAAAGAAAATATAAAAAGATTATTTAGCGATTTAACAAACGATAAATTTAAATCATTAAAAGAAAAATTAGAATCTAAATTAAATCTTTCTATAGAGGAAACTTTGGAGCAATCTTTGCAAGAATATAAAGAAAAAATAAACGAAATGGAAAAAGATTTAAATGTTTGGAAAGACAATAATCTTAATTCTATTATAAACGATTTGGATGCGCTTAAAGAAAATATTAATTTTGAAAACAACGATAATATTTCAAATATGTTAAATATGATAGAAGAATTAAGAGAAAAAATAAATCAAAAACATAACGATTTGGCTTCTTCATTTGAGGATAAAATATCCGATGTTGAAAGCAGCATAATGGCTTTTGACGATAGATTAAAAGATATTGAATATAATCAAAGTTCTATAAATGAAAACATGGAAAAATATTCAAATAAATTGGATAATGTATTGAAAGAATATGAAGAGCGTATTAAATCAAAAATTGTTAATATCGAAGACTCTATAAAACAAGAAAATGATAAAGCTATGAATTATGTAAACATTGTGAAAAATAATGACGATTTTAGCAATGTGGAAATAAGATTATCCGACTTGGAAAATTATATAAATAGATTAGACAATAGCAATTTAGAACTTTCAAAAGAATTGGCTAAAGATAAAAACGAATTGATAGAAACTATATATCAACTTAAAAAAGATATGTATTCTAAAATAGAAAAAGATTTTGAAGGTTTAAAAAATAATGTTCCTAATATGGAAGAGCTTACAGATTTATTTGTATCTGAAAAAGAAGGATTAATAAACGAATTTGAAGAGTTTAAAAAAGAAATCTTGGAATATCATATAGAAAATAATAATTTCGCTCAAATATTTGAAGAAGAGAAAACAAGATTAATAGAAGAATTAGATAATTTTAAATCCGCTATTAGAGTGGAATATATGTCTAACGAAGAAAAATTTGATTTGCTTAAAGAAGAATATTTAAATAATATTAATCGATTGTTAGATAATGAAAAAGAAAAATTACATTCTTTATTAGAAAATTCATTAGAAGATATAAATAAAAGAATCGATTCGTTAAAAGATAATTCAATTAATAATGAAGATGTCGAAAAACTTATAAATAAATATAAAGACGATATAACTTTATCGGTTGAAAATACTAAAAAAGAAATTTCCGATAATTCTGAAAAAATTGATAAACCTTATATAGAAAATATAATTGAAAAAGAAAGATTGAGAATAGACGAAATATTAGAATCGTTTAAGAAAAATATAGAAGATAATTATTCAACGGTTGAAGCTATAGCCGAAGTTTTTTCTAAAGAAGAAGATTCTATAGATAATAAAATCGAAAATAAATTATCCGAAATGAAAGAAAATATTATTAAAGAAATTCCTACGATTGAAGATATAAGTCAAATATTTATTGAAGAAAAAGATTCTTTAAGAGAAGAGTTTGATTCGTTAAGAAATGAAATTTTAAACTCTATGCCGACTTTGGAATATTTTGAAAATATTTACAAAGGACATGAAGCGGAAATTAAAAATAATTTTAGCATATTGGAAGAAGATTTTTCAGAAAGCATAAAGAGATATAAAGATAATATAATGAATGAAATATACGATTTCAAAAACGAATTCGTAGAAAAAATTTCCATTATAAATAATTTGGCAAGCAATTTGCAAATTGAAAGAGACAGATTATCCGCAGAAATTGAAGATATAAAAACAAAATACGAAAGCGGAGCTATTTATTCAAACGAGGCTTTAAACTCAATAGAAAGTGACAGAGATAAACTTGTAAGCGAATTTTTAGATTTTAGAAAATCTATTTCCGATTTAATGAAAGAACAAGAAGAAGCTATAAGTTTATTATCGAATGAAAAAAATAATATAGCTCAAAATATAGAAGAATTAAATAATAAAATTTCTTTGGATATTCCTAATAGAGAAGAAATTTCCTCTATGATTGAAGAAGAGAAAAAATATATAATCGATATGTTTGAAAATTTGCAAAACGAAGCTTTGAAAAACGATTTTTCTTACGATTCTTTTAGAGACGATATTATAAAAGTATTTGAAGATTCTAACGAAGAGTTTAGAAAAAGAGTAGAAGCAAGAATAGAGCATTTTGAAGACGCTTATTCAGAACCCGATAAAATTAAAGAATTTTACAGAGACGCTATAGAAGTCGAAGTAGATAATTTAAAAAGCGAAACTTCAAATATACTTAACGATATAAACTTAAAAGTCGAAGAAGCTAAAAATAAAGTCGATATAATAGAAAATGAAAAAGTTAATAATATTATAAACAGAATAGACGAAGCTCAAAATAATATAGACGCTTTAGTAGAAACTATAAAAGCAAATCTTAAAGAACAAGAAAACGAGATTAGAATGTTAGGACAATCTCAAAAACATATATCGCAAGATATAGAAAATGTTCGCAAAGAGCGAGAAGCTTTAATAGAAATGGTTAAAAATAGCGATGTAAATATAAAAAATAAACTTGATAGTTTAACCGAAGCGGTTGCCAATGCGTCAAAAAAAGCTTATGAAAGAATGGCTAAAAAAGAAAATATATTTAACGATAGAGTTAAAGAAATTGAAAATTATCTTACTTCTGTAGAAAACCATATTAACGAAGATTATTTAAATAAATCAAAAGAAACTATAGATAATTTAATAGCGTCTTTCAACGAAGAGATTATTAAAGAAACTAAAGATTTAACTCCTCACATAATGACTGCCGTGCAGAATTTTATAAACAAAGAAACAAGCAAATTTGAAAAATTCTCCGACATTAAAAAATCTATAGAAGATATAGAATTAACGATTAACGATAGATTAAATGAATCTTTCAATATTATAAATACAAAACTTGAAAATAATATGGAAGAATTAAAGAAAAAAATGTCGGAATACGAAGAGAAAATTATAGGCGAGTTTAAAATTTCGGCAAATCAAGAAGGTGCGAGGACGATTGATGAAATAAACGATAGATATAACGAAGAGATGGCAAAATTAAAAGATATGTATCTTACTTCTGAAAAATTCTATATCGATAGACAAGAGAGAAATCATGAATCCTTCACTACCCTATTTGAAGAAACTTATAAAGAATATAAAGATAAAATCAACTCTCTATACGACGAGCTTGAAAATAGCAAATCGAATTTAACTAATTCTGTTAATGAAATGGTTGCAGATTTGCAAGATGCAATGAAGATAAAAGATGAGTTTATATCTTCTGTGGAAAGCAATCAAGCAAAATTAAAAAATGTGGAAGAGAAAATGAATAATTTAGAAAATGAATTTACTCCTTCCATAGAAAGATTAAAATCGATTATAGAAGAAAAAGCTTTAGAATTGCAAAATAAAATAGAAAATTATTCTAAAGATATAGAAGAGCAAGGTAAAAAATTTAACGATAGATTGGAAGAATTATCAAATAACGCCAAATTATCCGTTGAAGGCAAGATTGAAGAATTTGATTCTATAATAAATAATATCTCTCAAAGAATGGATGAAATATTAGAAGGCAAAAATTCCGAATTTGAAGAATTAAAATCTAATTATATAAGTTTGTCAGAATCGTTATTAAATTTGAGAGATTCTATTTCAAAAGCGATTAATGAAAAAATATCGGACGCTAATTCTATTATAGAAGAAAATATAAACTCTATTGAAGAGCAGACAAACGAAAAATACGATAAATATGTCGCAAGATTAAATTCTAATTTAGAGCAAACTTTATCTCTTCTTATGAATGACGCTAAAGAATATGTTCAAAACGCTAAAACCGAGATAATTAAAACTCAAAGCGAAAATTTAGACATATACGATAACAGAATCGAAGGTATGAAAAATATTGTAGACGCTTTGGAAAACGATATAACAAAATATTCAAGTGAAATTGAAGCGAGATTAGAAGAGATTAATTTGAGTTATAATGAAAAAACTAATATTATACTTAAAGATTTGGATAATAGAGCGAACTCTTTAAATAAAAAACTTGACGGTGTCGTTATGGCAATAGATAATTTGCTTGACGAAAAATCGGACGATATTGCAAACGAATACGATATTTTAAAAATGAAAATAGAAGATATACAAAAAGATATCGATAAATATATGAATACTATTAAAATATTTGATAAAGCCGAAGAGAGCGCAAAAACTATAAAAGAAGATGTTTCAAAATTGGATGTTTTAGTAAAAGATACAAAAGTTGCAGTTTCTGATATGAATAAAACTATGTCCGAATTTGAAGGGCTTAAACAAATGCATAAAGAAATATTGGAATATTCTAAAGGCATAAAAAAAGAAAGAGAAAGTTTAAAAGACACTCAAGATAAAGTTAATATTTTAATTGAAATGACTGACGATATTCAAAATAAATTCTTAAATATAGCCGAAAGCAATTCTATGATAGAAAATACCGAAGAGGGAATAAAAGCGGTTATAGATATAGCTTCGCAAATAGAAGATAAACTTTCATTTATAAAAGATAAAGAAGAATATGCGGAAAATATATTATCTCAAATGAATAAAGCGGATATTGAAATTGAAACCGTTTTAGAAAAAGTTGACGGCATTAAATCCGCTATGGTAGATGTAGAAAAGAAAAGAAAAGTCTTCATGGATAAAATTTCTTCTTTAGAAAAAGACTTTAATAAAATAGAGAAAAACGATAAAAAAGTTCAACTATTCTTAAATAAACTTGAAGAGTTAAATATTATACTTGAAGAGATGCAAAATCAAAGAGAAAATCTTAACTATATGAAAAAAGAAAATGATAATATAGTTAAGAATCTTGAAAGAGCGGAATATTTTGTTAGATATTTACAAGATTTGCTTGATAATGCGGAAAAATATATGTCGGATGGAAAAACTACATCCAAAAGAAGCAAATCGAATATAGTCGACAATAAGAAAGAAGAATTTATTATTAAAATGTATAAACAAGGATGGAAAACGGACGAAATAGTAAAAAATTCTTCTTATTCAAGAGACGAAGTTGAAACGATTATAAAAAAGTGGAAAGATAAACAATCGAGAGGATAAAATAGTTAAATAAAAAGGCTTGAGTAATTAAACTCTTGTCTTTTTATTTATCAATATTCTATCAATAAATTTTTTATTAAATTTTCTCTTTATATAATACTATTTGAAATAATTTATTTTAATCATTATTAATCTCCTCTATATTATATCTAGGCATATTATTATATAATATTCTAAATTTTAAATTTCTCCCAAGAGTTTGAAAAACTACTATATCTGGGTTATATTCCGTAATATTCTCATTTTTGAAACCATCCATATGAATAAACTCGCTTTGTTTAAATCCTGTAGCAATATAATCATACATATTCATTGCATAGGAATCTCTTATTATCATAATATTATCTTTACTT
>ENA-ORSC01001270-ORSC01001270.1-human-gut-metagenome-genome-assembly--contig:-NODE-1270-length-17834-cov-3.479611_pt1 | contig 17834 bp, 7 predicted proteins | sample MGYA00242178_ERZ509140 | MGnify/ENA primary metagenome ERZ509140 (study PRJEB26280, sample SAMEA2338681) | human gut metagenome | biome: human gut; feature: human-associated habitat; material: faeces... | reverse complement strand
CGGATACAACCTCGGCGGGGAGCAAAGCGGTCACGTTATTTTCCTTGACCACAACACGACGGGCGACGGAATTTTAACGGCGATCGCGCTGACGAACATGCTGATTTCCGAAAACAAAACGCTTGCCGAAGGCGTGAAAATCCGCCTGTACCCGCAGGAAAACAAGAACGTACACGTAGCAAGCACCAAACTAATCTTTTTCAAATATTCTTTCATCTTCTCATCCTCCGTTAAAAGTTAATACTCAATCCCAATGTATAGGTACGTGCCAACGGGTAGTTACGTTTATCATCCACCCCCAAAGTAGAGTTTACCGTAGAACTGTTAATCATCGGTGATAGCCCTGAATAGCCGGAAATCGTCGCCAGGTTGTTGACCGTGAAGGCAAGACGCAAAGAACGGACGTACTTCTTGAGTTTCTGCACCTTCTCGATTGGTACATTCCAACCAAGCGTCACGTAGTCAAAGTTTACGTAATTGCCTTTTTCCAGCCAATAGTCAGTGGCAGTCTGGTCCTTAATGTTCTGCTTCGGCGCGGATTTCATCACATTGTAGTCAGGGAAGATATTCATGTTCATATACGTCAGTGATGTTCCGTTATAGATTTTATGGCCGAAAGCTCCGTTGATCTGCACCGAAAGATCGAAGTGTTTGTAACGGAAGCTGATGTTCGAACCCAGAATTGTTTTGGGCACGGCTTGCCCTGCCACATAGCGGTCTTCGCCGTCTTCAAGATTGACACCACCACCGTTCAAGTCCGCAATACCATAGGTGTATCCACCGTTCCCGTCGGACACCAGTCCGGTGCTATGAGGCAAATAAAAAACACCTAATGGTTGACCGACCATTTGATAGACGATGTGGTTGTAGCCACCGTGGAAGCCGGCTCCGTCGAGACTGGCAAGGCTCTTGTATTCAGGCGCGGAAATCATTTCGCCGTTGTACATTCCGCTTAATGAGAGAAGTTTGTTACGTTGGAAGGTGACATTGGCATTAATGTTCAATTCCATATCTTTTGTTTTCAGAGGAGTGATACCAATAGCTATTTCCGTACCCCAGTTACGCATGGAGCCGATATTAGCCAGTAAAGTGTTGTAAGTGAAAGGCGGTACACTCACATTATACAGATAAAGCATATCCGTTGTTCGGGAATTGTAGTAGTTAGCGGAAAGTAACAGACGGTTACCAAACAAAGCTACGTCAAAACCTGTATTGAAAGTGTGTTTCACTTCCCACTTCAAGTCGGGGTTCGTATTCCTCAAATCACCCAATGAGACAACGGCAGAGTTGCCTACCGGAACAACTCCGTTCGGCTTTACCAGATTCAGTGTAGTATACGAGTCAATTCCACTCTGGTTACCCGCCAGACCGTAACCGATACGAAATTTCAAATTATCAACCACTGGCAAACGTTTCATAAACTTTTCCTCACTGACTACCCATGCGGCAGATATGGAGGGAAAGAAGCCCCACTTATGATTTGCTCCAAACTTGGAGGAAGCGTCCGTACGGGCATTCAGCGTCAGGACATAACGATCGGCATACGTATAGTTGAAACGTCCCATAAAAGATGCGAGACGGGGTTGTTCGTAGTACGAATTTGTCCCCTCCCACAGACGGACTGCACCGGCTTGCAAATTGTTGTAGCCGAACTTATCCGTGCTGAAATTGCTGACTGTGGTATAATATCCCGTGTACGTCTCTTTCTGGAGTTCGGCTAATGCCAGGACGTCGAAGAAGTGCTTTTTCCAGCCTTTTTTATAAGTCAGCATCATATTTCCGAGGAGAGACTCCATTTTCTTTGTTCCTTTATAAGCCTGCCCGTTCGCCCAAACAGAGGTGGGGAGATATTGCGAATTTTCAACTATATTATAGGTATAGGCACCGAACAGTACCAATTTCAATTCTTTCATCAAATTGAAGGTGAAACGGGCGTGTGTACTGATATGCGAAGTAGCGTCGTCATCGTCCACCTGCATCCATGCCAACGGGTTTGTTATCTGACTGGCGGTAGTGATGCCGTCCCACGAGTTAGTAACGGGATCTTTATGGTTAGGATACGTCGGGTTAAAGGTTGCCGCCGAATAGAAGGTTTTCTGATAGTCAACCAGATTATGATTTTTCAGGATAGAACCGAACATCCCCAGTTCGCAGTCGAAGAAGCCATCGAACATCTTTTGGTTCATGTTCATATTGGAAGTGAAATTCTTCATATCTTCATTCAAAATCACCCCCTGACGATCCATAAAACCAAGTGATACACGGTAGCTCGACGTGCTGGAGCCTCCATAGAAAGCGACGTGATGATTCTGTTGCAGACCTGTCTGTTGTATTTCTTTCTGGAAGTTAGTATTATTACCTTTATCTAAAATAGAGATACCGCGTTCGGAAGCTACGCTACGGAACTCGTCTCCCGACAACATTTTAAGATTCTTGTAGACAGTAGAAATGCCGAAACTACCGTTGTAGGCTACCTGCGTCCTACCCTGCATTCCTTTTTTAGTGGTGACTTCAATCACACCGGAAGCACCACGTGAACCGTATTGTGCCGTTTCGGAAGCATCTTTCAGAATCGTGAAACTTTCGATATCTGTGGGGTAAATGGAAGTCAGCATACTAAGGTCGCCAAACACTCCATCGACAATAATCAGAGGATCGTTACCACTAGTCAGTGAAGTGGTTCCACGCAGGCGCACTGCATCCAGAGCTGCGGGTCCATTCGTACCCCGTTGAATAGTCAAACCCGGTACCCTACCCCGAATCGCTTCCAAAGGATTGGTTACCTGGTCTTTGTTCATTTGTTTCTCCGTAATTTTCTCCACAGAACCGGAGAGGGTTTTCAGACTTCCGGTAGCATAGCCTACCGTTATCAAGGAATCCAAGTCCAGAGGAATGACAGGAATCTTCTGTGCAAATGTATTTCCGCACAAAACTACCAGAAGAAAGCTAAGAAAAGTTAGTTTACCGTGTTGTCGTATCATAACTATCAGTTTTTAAGGTAATAATACAAATATAACAAAAAAAGAAGGAATCTGGTTGAGTAGATTCCTTCTTTTATTGATATTAATAGCCGCAATATGACTCTTTTTTCGAGTTTTACCGAGGGATTTGCTTACTTCACTATGATTTCATCAGTAAATATCCAGCCACCCAGTTCTTTGCCGGCACGCGCCTGATAACGTACATAGCGTCCCTTGACGGTTCCTTCCCACGAAACATCGGAAAACTTGATTGCTTCTTCCTTGTTAACAACAAAGTCCTGATGCTTCAGTTCCGTAAAATTGACTCCGTCATCGGAAACTGAAATAACCACAGACGCAGGCAAGAATACTTCAGCTCCCACTACCTGCATGAAAGCTGCTGTGACTGAATGAATAGTGGTCTCGTTTTCCATATCAACGGTTACATCGAGGCGGTTCTTCGAGATAAATCCCTGCCATGCACCGTCACCGTAAGTCCAGTCGCCACGGATACCGTCGGTCAAAGTCACATCACCTTGTGCTGCATAAGAGGAGTTGTAAGGAGCGTTATAAATCACTTTCTTTCCCAATGCCAGATGCGTAAGGGGTTGTAAAGATTCCGGCCGACTTCCGATCTCACTCTTCAAATCGAAAGTGTGATAGCCTTTCGCCTGCAAATCCGTTACCGCTTTCAGGGCACGTGCATGGAAGTCCGGCCATGACTTACGTTCCGGAGCCGACCAGGCTACTTCCGCCAATGCCAGCATACGGGGATAAATCATATATTCCACGTGTTCGGGAGTCGGGACATATTCAGTAAAGAGATTAACTTGCGCACCATACACAAGTTTCGCTTGTTCCGCCGACAATGAAGTAGAAACCGGATTGTAAGAATAGACTTTTTTCAATGGCAAGTATCCACCAATCGCTTCCGGCTGAGAGTACGGAGCATCCTGATAACTATCCAGATAACAGTAGCCACCCGGCGTCATGATAGCCCGGTGTCCGGAAGTTACAGCTGTAATACCGCCTTCTTCTCCCCGCCATGACATTACAGTCGCGTTAGGAGCCAGTCCTCCTTTCAATATCTCGTCCCAGCCGAGCAGACGTCGACCATGATCGTTCAGGAACTTCTCAATACGATGAATCAGATAACTTTGCAGTTCGTCCACGTGAGAGAGATGTTCGTCTTTCATTCTCTTTTGGCATTTCGGGCAAGTTTTCCACGCTGCCATACCGGCTTCGTCACCTCCTATGTGAATGTATTCGGAAGGGAAAAGCGCCATGACCTCGGTCAGCACATTCTCCAAAAAGGTGAACGTTTCTTCGTTTCCGATACAGAAGTCCGCGTTCTTGTAAGGCTCACCCGCGCAAGAGAGTTGCGGATAAGCTGCCAGCACTTCTTCCGAGTGGGCAGGCATTTCAATCTCCGGAATAATCGTGATGAAATGCTGACGAGCATATTCTACGATTTCGCGAATATCATCCTGTGTATAGTAACCTCCGGAAGCTCCAGGCTCGTCGAAACGGAGGTACTTACGTCCGCCGTTCCACCACGTCTTCCAATTGGCGTCAGTACGCCAGGCTGCAAATTCTGTAAGCAAAGGATATTTCTTGATTTCAATTCGCCAGCCTGCCGCATCTGTAAGGTGCAGATGCAGGCGGTTGATCTTATAGAATGCCAATGCGTCTATCTGTTTCTTCACAAATTCTTTAGAAAAGAAATGACGGGATACATCCAGCATTAAGCCGCGATAAGCGAAACGAGGACTATCCTGCACTTCAACAGAAGCAATGGAATAGCCTGTTCCCGAAGGCTGAGATAATTGCAACAGTGTCTGGATTCCGTAGAACAATCCCGCTCCCGATGTTGCACGGATAAGGATTCGTTCCGGAGTGACGGACAGGGTATAACTTTCGGGAGAAGGCAACTGTTCGCTCTTTTCGGTTATCAACAGAGAAAGTACGTTCTGCGTATCTTTTTTCTTTCCTTTCTTTAGATGAACCGGTAATGCTTGCAGATAGCTTTCCAGAAGTCGAGCTTCTCCACCTTGAATGTTTGTATAAAGTTTTGTTTTCTCTGAGAGTAAAAAAGAGCCCGTACCCTGCTCTATTTTCAGAGGGACAGGGATTACGGACTGTGCATGAAGAGGATGTGCCGCAAAGCACATCCCCAATACCCATAAGAAAAGACAAACTTTAGTGCATCTATTTCTTATATTCATTAATCTACTGTGATTTCATCTACAAACAAGAAAGCAGGATTTCCTTTGCCTCCATGCCATTCCGGTATTTTACTTTCAGACAAGGCAACCACCTTTACATACTGAGTTTTCACCGGAGTGAATGACAATTTATGTTCGTAGATACCATTCTTATCACTTTGTTCCATAGCAGGGTATTCTTCGGAAGCTACTTTGGTAAAGTTCTTACCGTCGTCTGATACTTCTACGGAAAATCCTCTTGCATCAAACACCCAGTCTCCCTTCTCTACGCAAGTAGAAATAGCAACGCTCGAAATCTCGGTAGGTTGCTGAAGGTCGATAGTCATATCCATATCGTTTTTATAGAATGCAATCCAACGACCGGTCTTATAGTTGCCATTTCCTTTCAGTCCGTCTACTAGTGTAGATTCACCTTTAAACATATATTGTTTGTTGACCGGTTGATTAGCTACAATCGGCTTCATGCTGGACTTACTGAAATTGATCTTCTCTGAAATCACACGACTGTTTCCGGTAGGACGAACAGCGATAGCGGAGAAGTCTGCATTTTCCTTGATTTTCAGGACACCTTCATAAAGCGGAGAAGCGGCAGTAGGTTCCGTACCGTCCAATGTATAGTGGATAGGGGCATTGTCAATGGTAGACAACGTGATGTCCAGTGTACCGTCTGCCGGGTTCGGCGTATATTCGGCTGTTACGTTAAACACATGTTTTGCATAATTGTATCCTTCTGCATCATACCACTTAATCAGTTGCGGCAAACGAGACAGGAAGTCTTCATAGTTCTTCTTGTCGGGAGTAGACCACTGGATTTCACACAATGCAGCCCAACGAGGCAATACCATATATTGCGCATGAGAGAAAGTAGGAATATATTCAGTCCAGAGATTAGCTTGCACACCCTTAATATATTTTTGTTCTTCCGGAGTAAGGGAAGTCGGCATCGGTTCGTAACTATATACTCTTTCAAGCGGCAGATAACCACCAATTCCGAGAGGTTCGTTTTCCGTATCTTTCGTCTGATAATAGTCGAAATACAAATAGGTATTCGGTGTCATAATCACATCGTGTTTCTGTTTGGCAGCTTCGATACCACCTCTTTCTCCACGCCATGACATAACGGTTGCATTAGGAGCCAGTCCGCCTTCGAGAATTTCATCCCAACCAATAATCTGACGTCCGTGGTCGTTCAGGAATTTCTCAATGTGATTGATTACGAAACTCTGCAAACGTTCTTCCTTACTATGTTTATCATCCGATTTTAACCCCAATGCCTTGATACGTGCCTGACATTTCGGGCATTTCTCCCAGCGTACTTTCGGGCATTCGTCACCACCCACATGGATATATTCTGACGGGAAGATCTCAATCAATTCAGCATATACGTCTTCGAGGAATTTCAATACCTGATCGTTTCCGGCACAAAGCACATCTTCAGATACACCCCATTGTCTCCAAACTTCATACGGACCGCCAGTACAACCTAATTCGGGATAAGCGGCAAGAGCAGCCTGCATATGTCCCGGAAGGTCAATCTCGGGGATAACCGTGATATAACGTTCGGCAGCATACGCTACTATTTCCTTAGCCTCTTCCTGCGTATAGAAACCACCATAAGGTTTGCCGTCATATTCACCGGAGTTACGTCCGATAACTGTTTCCGTTCTCTTAGAACCTATTTCCGTCAGTTTCGGGTATTTCTTGATTTCCAGACGCCAACCTTGGTCTTCAGTAATATGCCAATGGAAACGATTCATATTATGCAAAGCCATCATATCAATATAAGTCTTCACTTCATCTACAGTAAAGAAATGACGACTCGTATCAAAATGTGCGCCACGATAAGCGAAACGGGGAGCATCCTTTATCTCTACTGCAGGCAAAGCAATCTCCGCACCTATTGCGACAGGCAATGACTTACGCAATGATTGAATTCCGTAAAATACTCCGGCCTCTGTAGGAGCAGTGATTGTAATTCCGTCACCGGTAACTTTCAATTGGTAAGATTCCGGATTTTCGGATTCTGTCCCAAGTGCCAATACAATTGCATTCTCTCCTTCTGTTCCGGCTTCGATAACAAAATCTTTTCCGGTAGCTGTTTTCAAGTAGTCTGCCAGAAATTTCGCGTTACGTTGCATATTCTCATTACCTTCCGGATAGAGAATCTTCACACTACTCTTCAGAATGAAGGGGTTTCCCGAGGCTGTTACAATTTCCTGAGGCATGGGAATAATCTGGTAATCAGCTTCTTGCTGAGCCGATTGACAAGAGGCAAAAAGCCCTGCTACCGCCAGACATCCCGTTAATTTTAAGAGTTGTTTCATAAACTAAAAAATTAGGTGTTAAGTTATTAATAGAATTATTTAATTATAGGTCTCACGAATATGCTTCACAGTCAGAGGCAGTTCCTCCCCTTTCTTTATTTGAGGAGAAGTAATGAGAATCGTTTTACGTTCTCCGGGCAGAAGATCGAAAAAGTTGTCACTAAAACGGGCACCCTGTAATGGTACTTCGATAAAGACGTCTTTTGCCAAAACAGGAGAAAGAAGTGTCAGTTCGCATTCGCCATCTGTCTGCCTCATTTTATAGGAAATAGTCGTTTCGGGCAAAAGCAGTTCTTTGGTCTTTGCAAAGAAATAAACCGTTTCATCTACCACATGTCCGGATTTGTCTTTCAAGGTAAGCAGCATGAAGCAGTGGAGGAGTTCTTCCGAAAGCGGGCGTTTTGTCGAAGACAGTAAGGCGTCAAGTTTTGTCCGATATACACATTGAGAGGTATTTGCAGGAACCGACAAAGATTTCAAGAGCATCGGTTTACTGATCTTTTTTCCCTCAAAGTCTATGACTTTCATTTCTAATGTCATTTTCTCCAACGTATCAAGGCGATCGGAAAGAAGGTAGACACATAAGCTGTCATTCCGCTGAATAGGGTTGATATGAATAGGAGCAAAAGCACGTTTCGCCTGATAATGCAAAGCTTTCCAGTTACCATAATAGTCGATACTCGACCATGAAACGACGGGCCAGCTATCGTTCAACTGCCAGTATAGAGTACCCATGCAATAAGGACGGTTACGACGGTGAGCTTCCAAGCCATGACGCATTCCCTGGCCTTGCAAAACCAGTCCGACGTATACAAAGTCCTCAAATTTCTCAGGTACGATATAGTCACGTTCCATGTAAGTACGGATCAAAGCATTGCCAATACTACTCTTTTGGTGGGCATTCATCACTTCCGATTCGATTTGATAATCTCCAGGAGCTGCGAATGTAGCAATAGTTTTCATCTCAGGGAAGGATTGGAAACCAAATTCGCTCATGAAACGTGGCAAGTCGGTATCCAATGATTCAAAAGGTTTCTGTCCGTACCAAACACCCCAATTATGGCTATCGCCTATTCCCCATGATTCGGGACGTCCCCAGTTGGCTAGATAAGGGGAGCTATGGATATAAAAGCGGTCAGCATCGAGTTCTTTCACCTTGGCGGGAAGTAGTTCACGGAAGAGTTTGTCGTAACCGGACATCATTTCCTGATAGATTTCCGGAGTGTATTTTTTCTGATACCCCCAATATTTCAAGGCTTCCAATATCTCATTGTTGCCACACCACATAGCCAGCGAAGGGTGGTTGCGAAGACGGCGGATGTTGTAGCAAGCTTCCTCCTCTACCCGCTTCAAGAATGTAGGGTCAGACGGATAAGGGGTACAAGCGAACATAAAGTCCTGCCAAACCAAGATGCCGTTTTCATCCGCCAAATCATAGAAACGATCGTCTTCATACGTTCCTCCACCCCATATACGGACTACATTCATGTTGGCCTCTTTGATATCACGGAACAATGTCTGATAGCGTTCGGTAGTCACAGAGGGCAATAGAGCGTCCTGTGGTATATAGTTGGCACCTTTGGCGAACATCGGAATGCCATTCACTTCAAAATAGAAAGATTCTCCGTCCGCATCTTTCTCGTTCACCAACCGGACGGTACGTAAACCGATACGGTGGGATTGCTCGGCTACCACTTTACCGTCAAAGACAACTTGAGCAGAGAAATCATACAAAGCCGGTTTGCCCCAACCATTCGGCATCCAGCGTACCGGAGACAGGACTTCGGAAGGGATATGGATAGAGTTGAGTCCGGGTTGCAAAGTGACAGAACGGCTAATTACAGTTTCTTCTCCTTTTTCAAATGAATAATTAATCCGTATTTCTGCTTGAATCGATTGAGGAAGTATATTGTTTATTTCCAGTTCATTAGATAGTTCGGCAGAGTGTTCTGTCAGCGACAGTTGCTTGATATGATAATCATTAATGGAAGCGGCGTCATAAAAACGAATTTTTACCGGACGCCAAATACCACTAGTTACCATACGGATTCCCCAATCCCAACCGTAACTGTAAGGAGCTTTACGGGAGAACACACTCAGATGTTTCTCATGGTGGTCATTATCCGCCGGATAGTTGAATCCGTTGGAGGCATATTGAGGAAGAGTTTGCCGGATAGGTGAATGGAAATATATATGGAGTAAGTTTTCCCCTAGACGAATTTGTGGCTTTACAGGTAACGAATAACCGACAAACATATTATCGGACTTTAACAGTAAGGAACCGTTGAGATAAACATCTGCATAGGTATCAAGACCTTCAAAGATGAGCTGGGCATCATCCCGCTCCAATTGTTCCATTGTAACGGTAAAAGAAGTGCGGTATTCCCAATCTTCGTTTTCCACCCATTGAATCTTCTGTTCATTCATTCCATAAAAAGGAGAAGGAAGTAATTTGTGGTGAATAAGGTCCTGATGTACTGTACCGGGCACTTCTGCCGTTCGCCATAGTTCTGTTCCTGCTTGAGAAAATTCCCAGCCTGTGTGTAGAAGTACAACTTCTGAATTGTCATTACTCTGTGCATACGCCATGCTGCAACAACATAGTAGTCCGCATGCTATCTGAGCCTTTTTTCCTGTCAAATTCAATATCATAGTGGGGGTATTAGATATTAACGGAGTCAAAGATATTACTTTTTTGTCAATTTTCCCCCATTATTCGACCGTTATTTTTATAATTTCCGGAGTACGGACACCGGGCTTCAATTCTCCATTAATATTATAATATGTTTTATCCCACCCCACTAACGCAGCTCCGGCACGCGCTACCAGCGATGTACGGGCAACTTCCTGCCAGATGTCCAGATTGATATTATAGACCAATATACGGTCATTAAACTTATACCATTCTACCGGATGAAGGAGGTAATCTTTTTCAGGACACCGTAGAGCCGCTAGAAATATGTCTTTGTTTACTCCACCTGTACATAATACCAAGCTATCATTTAATGCAACGGCAGCTCCCCCCCCTAAAGATACAACCTCTCCGTCACTTCCTTTCGGAGTAGCTACAGGCATCCATCGCCGAGATACGGAAGAATAACAGTAACCACTTGTGGAAAGTGTTGCCGGTTTTCCTTCCGTAGAAGGAGCAAATCCTCCCCATAAATAGAAACGGTAGTCGTCTCCCCTACGCTGGCCGGCACAAACGGCTTGTGTACGTGCATCTCCGGGATATTCCGGTAACTCATGCCAGCCTACAGAAAGATTAGTTAAATCGAGTCGGAGGAAGGAATTGGATGGCTTTCCGTTTCTATTTCCTCCGGCTATGAATAGTTGTTCCCCAATTAGCGTCCCACACATATTATCTAGAGCATAAGGTAAAGCCGGTAATGTTTCGATGACGACTTTCCCTTTCTTCTTATTTTTCCCATTCTTTTCGCTTTTCTCATCCCAGCGGATTTTATAAACAGAAGTTAGTGCATCCTGACCGTCAGTTCCTCCTATACAGATGATTCCATCCGAACAGGATACAGAAACGCCATAAGCGGCAGAAACGGGAAGTTCTCCAACTTTATTCCAGACAAACACTGTATCTGGATTCATCTCTGCTACATAAATCCCCTGATAGTATTTCTTTTTTCCTCCTTCATCGGCGGGGATTCCGGGAAAATTACAACCTCCTGCCAACAGCAGTTTCCCATTCAGCATTCCTGCATAACAGGCAGAGACTCCTGATTTAAGTCCTTTCTCCGACTTAGGAAATCCCTCCATTCTTTGTAAATGGAGATCGGCAACAAAAGATTCGGGCGCTTCCGCACGAAAAGTTGACGCGGGCAAACCTGCCTCATTCACCAAATTTGCACGTGTGAAAGGTTGCCAGCCATAACGGATATATCGCGGACGTTTCACTTGTTCGCTATATACTTTTATCTGACCGTTTATTATTTCGGCAACTGCGGGATAATAAACGCCGTCTGTCTCGGCAACTTCAAACGTACGCAAAGGACCACCGTCCGAACTCTTCAACCCCTTGCCGTAATCAAAAGTAACATATACGACATCTTCACAAAAATCGGCCCGACAAAATAAGGGTCCGGAAGGCAACACATCATGCATTCCATAAGTTTTATTCAATGCCCAGCGAGCCAAGCGTTCTCCAACCGGTTTTTTATTTCTAGGATGTACATCCAACGAATCACCATAATCACTTGATACTGCCATACCGGTATTCGGAATTTCAGCCATCATTCTACGCTGGCTGTCACGGAACCACGGCCACGAAGGACGAGCTATACTGGAAAGCTGTACATAATAGAATGGCAAATCCTCATTCTTCCAGTTCTTACGCCAACTACCGACTAAGAGTTTAAAGAGCTTCTCATGAGCTTCGCAATTATGAGCGTTTGATTCCCCCTGATACCAGATCACACCTCTGACGGGATATTGCTCCAACGGCCGAATACCGGACTCGTATAAATAACAAGGTTCATAAGGGTGGCGCTGAAACTTCTCCTTCGAGAGTTTAACATTCAATGCAGCTCTTCCACGTACCCAGTCCTGTATAAAGTCATTACGCGTCCAATCTTTTAATATAGCCGGGAATTGATATTCCAACGTATTCCGGTCAATCCATGATTCGGTGGGTGAACCGCCGATAGCATTACAGATCAACCCCACCGGAACCTTCAAGCTATCCCGCAACATCTGACCGAAATAATAAGCGATTGCAGAGAAATGGGCAGCATTGGCAGGAGTACAAATTTCCCATTCGGTCTCCTTATAATATTGAAGATGATTCAAGGAATCGAGAACGGAAGCGTCCCATTGCACTGCGTCCGTGCGCCAGCGCGCTTTCATGTCATACAAACGTAACTGTTCGTCGGCAGCTTGAGGAATGTCTTTTTTGCCGGTAATAGTCTGCCGTAACATAAATTCCATATTCGACTGACCGGAGCATAACCAAACCTCTCCTATCAAGACATTTGTATATTTCAAGATTCTATGAGGGGTAGAAATTGTTAGCGTATAAGGTCCTCCCGCTTTCAACGGTGATAATTCCACGGACCATTTACCGTCCGGTGCAGCCTTTGTAATCCACTGCTGGCGGTCTATGCAAACTGTTACTTGCTCTCCTGCATTGGCTATCCCATGAACCTTCAAAGGAGTATCGCGCTGAAGAATCATATTATCCGTATAAAGCGGAGATAATTTCAAGCCTCCATAATCTCCGGTGATAGCCGAGTAAACTGTTCTCGCCATTATCGCTGCCCCTTCAGCAGCAGGATGAACAGCGTCCGGCAAAAGATAAGGATATGGATAAAGCGGTTCGTGGAAATCGATTAACTGTACCCCGGCATAGCGTGCCACCGTTTCAATAGCCGTTTGTATCTCTCCATGCCAATCACGGGTTCCCGACAAAAAACGGGTATGGCGGTCGGCAATCGGAGTCATTCGTGCAATGATAATCCGTACAGCGGGATTGGCCTCACGGAATGTATCAATCAGCTTCAAATAATCTTTCACAAAAAAATCACGGTAGTTAGGCCAATTGCGAGGGTCGGTATCATTGATACCCAAATGAATGACAACAATATCTCCTGCAAAATCCAATGCTTTCCGATATTCTTCCTGTCGGGTATAAGGGCGATGTCCCTGATTAAGCAGGGTAGCGCCAGGTTTCCCGAAGTTCTCGACTTCATAACGTTCTCCCAGCAGCTTTTGCAACTTCACAGGATAAGATTGTGTTGCACGGTCAGATAATCCTGTACCATAGGTAATACTGTTTCCTACACATGCAACCTTTATCCGTTGCTGGGCAGACAACACCCAACAAACGAACAGACAGACGAATAATAGTAAAATCTTTTTCATTTATTTCTTCCCAATGTAAGGTTTCACAATCTCTACCCATTTCAAGTAGCCTTTCCCCAGAAGATGCAAACCATCATTTGTATAGGTAGTGTTCATCTTTCCGGTTTGTTTGTCTATAAAATGGGAGTACAAATCTATATAGGTCGCTCCTTCTTTTTCTGCCAAGCCGACTAACCCTTTATTGATTTCAGGGATAACCTGCCAACGGGAAGTATGTCCCTTGAACATATTGTAATGGTCGGTGACCGGAAGAACACTTTGCAGATGTAGCTTTGTTTTAGGCGAATCTGCCTTTATCTTCCTGACAATCATCTCAATACGGGATACAATAGTATCGGAGGGAGTTCCCCTACTCACATCATTAATACCAATCAAAAGAAATATTTTAGCGGGCTTTCCCTTCAGAATAGCATCAAGACGGTCATATACTCCCATACAAATGTCGCCGCTGATTCCACGGTTTTTGACATGTTTGTTCTTGAACAGTTCCGCCCATTCGGCACCGTTTGTGATACTGTTTCCCAGAAAAATAATGTCACTGGAAGTAACAGGCAGTTCTTCAAACAATGTAGCACGCTGGTAGTAAAACGTAGAATATTTGCGTTCTTGTGCGCGGCATAACAAAGACAGGGTCAATATGACCACTAAAAAAAAGATCTTTTTCATGACTATTCTTTTTATTTACTCATTAGCATATCCGTTTTTCATTATAGCATATCTGAGTTTCATTATAACATATTCAAATCTGCTCATAGCATATTTATAAATAGTTCTCTCTCTATAATCGATATGTCACTCTAGTGTTTTATTTGGTGAGTAAATGAGTCCTTCTACCGCTTTCTGTCCGTCAAGAGTAACAAAGACAGTAGTAAACATCCATTTTACTAGCCGGACTTCCGGGCTAACAAACTTCCCTACCGGTAATTTCAAAAGTACTTTATTCCAGCCTTTTTGCAGATGAACTTCCAAAGGCGGGCGTGCCACACAATTTTCGTTGCCCAAAGCTATTTCATTGCTTTTGGTGCGGTGAGTAGCTGTCCAGACAGGCGGTAATATTTCCTGTTCATTTATCCAGATACGGCTTTCCTTATAATCCCATTTTCCCGGCAGAGGAGGAAGATCGGCTTCGGAGCGTCCGTAATTCTGAAATTCAGCCCACAAACCAACGTTTTGTTCTTTCGGCGAATAGACATAGGTGTAGGCGTAGGCCGTATGGTTTTCTTTCGGTTCTTTATAAAATCCGGGAATAAGCGTCCCCCACACGTGGCGTAAATAGATTCCGGCACCAATAGCAGGACGCACATTGTATGTTTTTCCTCCATAGCTGTAACTATCCTGCAAAGTTTCTTCCGGAGGAAAAGCCTTTGCCAGATTTCCTTCGTTCGGGAAAGCATCTGTAATATTCCATTTCACATTTGTCTGGCGGACATACGCAAACGGATAACCGTCAAAAGTATGTTCTTTATGCCACAACAAACGACGTTCAAAATCGGCAAAACTTCTGAATAGTTCCGAATGCTCGTCGGTTGGAAGTATTGTTCCGTTCTTATCGAAATATTCCGTCCCACCACCTTTCCAGGCACGTTCCGCCATAGCCAGCATATTAGGATAGAAATTATTTTCGATAATCATCCCCCACTCGGTACTGACTAACCTGTCATTCCAGAGAGCCAGGATTGTCCCTGCCAAATCTTCGCTTCCTTGTTCCTTATTATAAATACGACTGTTGTACAATGCTATGATATCACCAAAGGTGTCAAAATGATTCAGATAATGAAAACGTGAGTCAATGGCGGGAATCCCTTTCTGCGCCTTTCCACGATAACTCCAAAGTTGAGTCATGTCAATCTCCCCGGGTTTGTAGTGCCAACCCGGATTCCATGAAATTACTTTCTTACCTTTGGAACGTACATAGGACACCATTTCCGGCACAAAACGGGGATTGGTAAACTGCACTTCATCCGTACCGATATGCAAATAAGGCACATCAAACGTTTCACAGACTTCATCCATCAACAATTTCAAAATTTTCATCCCTTCAGGACTTTGCATATCATGGCGGAAAGTACGTATAAATGCAGCGCTATGTCCGGGCATATCTATTTCGGGAATCAGCGTCATGTGATGTGCTTTACAGAATGCAACCAACTCCTTGGCTTCTTCCAGCGTATAATATTTGCCGGGCATGCGGGTGGTATTCGCACTATCGTTCAGCATCGGAAAAATCTTACTTTCCAGACGCCAGGATTGATTCTCGGTCAAATGCCAGTGAAAAACATTGATTTTGAATTTGGCAAGCGCGGCGATTTCACGCTTAAGTTCATCCAGTGAAATGTAGCTTCTTCCAACATCCTGCATAAATCCGCGAACCCGGAAAGCAGGCCAGTCGATGATCTCAGCTCCTTGAATATGCGTTTTTGAATTCCTTTTTTCTGCCAGCTGCCTTAAAGTTTGCATAGCCCAATAAACACCGCGTTCGGTTACAGCCTCAACAATTATCCGCTTCTTTGTGATGCTCAGTCGGTAGGCTTCATCCTGGTTCATCGGTATTTCGGGGAGGGTCGGCAGTAATTTAACTTCAATAGTACCGGTTGCCTTGGGGGAGACGGTTCCTCCCATTTCGGAGATAAGAGTTTCCCACTCCTGTTGAAGCACAGGAGTGGAAAGCTGTACCTTATTCACCTGAAAGTTTAAATGAGAGGGGGTAAACTTTTGCGGCTGGGGGAGCAGGTGATAATCACCTGCTTTTACCACTGAAATTGTGCATAAGTTAATTATAATATATATAAATAATATGAGTCTGTTTTTCATGATTACAGGTCGTATGATAATTCCTATTGTATTATATCTCTCAGCCGGATTGCCTGAAAAGTCATATGAGCGACACTGCTTTCATATAATATGCCGACTGTCTCTTTATCAATCATTGTCAAACAAGAATATCCCCAACCGTCACCTTCATCCAGCATCACTTGATGTTCGGGTAGCCAGGTGATACCTCCATCCAGACTGGCCTTGATCGTGATATGATGACGACCTTTTACCGTATTCGGATTGGAGAATAAAAGAATATCCTTATTTAATGTGTTGTCTGCCGCTTTCACGCTGATTAAACTTGCCATACACACCGGTTCCTGTAAAGCTTTACGGGAAGAAGGATGTTCTGTCCAAGTCTTACCGAGATCCTTGGTAGTAGCGACAGCACGACTGCCTCCACGGTTATCTCTCATATTTAACATCAGTACGCCAGGCTCCACTTCCGCTACCTGAGCTTCTGTTGTATTGGTGCGCGCATAGTTATGGATTTTCCATGTTTCGCCACGGTCTTTGCTATACATAATTCCCGCATTCGGAACACGGGTAGAATCGATAAACTGAATCGGGAATACCAATGTGCCGTCTTGCATGGTGATACCTCGTCCCGGTCCTTGCAAAAGGAAATACCAGGATGGATCTTTCACCTGATCTGTTATATTAATAGGCTCCGACCACGTTTTACCATCGTCCGTACTCTTTGACAATACCAACTGGGCCGTATGATTCATATCCATTCCCGGATAAGAACTCCACCAAGCACGCTGATTACCCATTCCATGTGTCCAGGCTGCTACCACCCATGCTGTGTTGGTCTTGGTATCCACTAAGATCGAAGGGTCGCCAACACCGTTCTGCGCAGCAGGCAAACCGCCAGTTTCACCAAAAGCTAAAGGTAAACGCATCTTCTCCCATGTTTTACCACCGTCTACACTACGGCTCAAACCGACGTCCACATGTTCCTGCAAATCAACACTGCTATTATAACGTACATCATAAACTCCCAGCAATGTTCCTTTATTAGTAGTTGCCAATCCCGGAATACGGAAGGCAGCCGAACCATCGTCACCGGCATGGCGTACCCCTACTCCTACCCTATGAGCTATATTCTCCGGCGAAACCGTATGCATAAGTGCTTCTTTATTATCAACCTTAACAGTAACAATCTTAGCTGACACTTTATCTAGCAAAGAAGCACTCGGCTTCATTTGCAGACTGATCCAAAAATAGTTGACCCCAGGAAACAGCTTTTGACCGGCATTTAACAACACTTTCCGCCCGGGATTATCCACCTGTGTTTTTTTTATCGAATAAGAACGGTTTGCAGCCAATGTCTTTCCCGGGTCATTGCGGGGAATATAAACAACGGGGGCGAAAAGATCCTTGCCATAATTCTGACGCGCTTCTGTACCCCCATAATATAGTTTGACGGATTGGATATTGACAAATTCACATTCTGAATCAAATTGCAAAGCTACTTCGTTTAGTTTTTTATCGCTTTCATCTGTGGTCAAACGCATTAAAAAAAACACGTTATCCTTACGCTCTATCAAGATTGGCAGTTGCGTTTCATGCACATAAACAGTATCTGTAGCCTGCGTAAATACGGGGTATAAACTCAGTAAAACAAAAAGTAAATA
>ENA-ORSC01001268-ORSC01001268.1-human-gut-metagenome-genome-assembly--contig:-NODE-1268-length-17845-cov-3.077010_pt1 | contig 17845 bp, 15 predicted proteins | sample MGYA00242178_ERZ509140 | MGnify/ENA primary metagenome ERZ509140 (study PRJEB26280, sample SAMEA2338681) | human gut metagenome | biome: human gut; feature: human-associated habitat; material: faeces... | reverse complement strand
GTGGTGGTGGGGATGTTGACGAAATCGATCCCGCGCATATAACAGGCAGCGGCAAATCCGGCGAGATCGCCGACCACACCGCCGCCCAGGGCGATGACGAGATCCTTCCGCACAAAATGGTGCTCCTTCATGCACAGGAGCAGCTCCTCCCATACCGGAAAGCTCTTGGCCTCTTCGCCCGATCTGACGATCTTTACCACGCAGTCCGGGCATTGGGCACGTACGAGCTCCACCCATTTGGCAGGCACGCCGGAATCGCTGACCAGCAATATGCGCCGGCCGACGTCGATCTCCTCAGCGATCCGGTTGAGCACTCCGCGTTCCAATACGATGTCATAGCCGCGTTCTTTCAAGTCGACATGCAGTTTCATCTTCAAATATCCCCTTTCTAAACAAAAAAGCATCAACTGTTCAGTGGATGCCTCGGTATCATTCATCATAAAGCAAAAAGAACCATCGCTCACATGGCTTTATGATGCATATTCATCATCAAAATAAAACTTGGCAGGATTTCTCATCGTCATCACTCCATTGCCAATATCATAATATAGTGAAAGAAATATTGCAACTGTTTTCACGAAAATGAAACAATTTGTTATCTATTTTCATCCGGCCGATCATCGGAAGAAGGCGCGCTTGGACCGACAGAGAGCCAGGCGTTGTTCAGCGCCTGAATGCGGGTCCGGATCATCTTGTCCGCGATCTTTGCGTGATCAAAGAAATCGAAGCCATGAAAGGTGCCGCGCACTTGTTCCAGTTGGATGTCCGCTCCTGCCTGACGCAGCCTTTCGGCATACATGACGCCCTCATCGCGCAGACAGTCAAACTCCTCGGTTTCGATATATGCGTCTGGCAATGCGGAAAGATCATTCGCCTGCATGGGCGCGGCATAAGGCGGCGAACCATCCGGGCAGTCTCTGAGATAGATCTTCCACATCCGCTCGTTCAGCTTGGCGTTCCAGAATGGCGAATCCTTGAAGGCGTGCATGGATGGAGAAGACATTCGAAGATCAGTGACCGGATAGATCAGCAGCTGAAAGCAGATCGAGATATGGGCATGGTCTCTTGCCCACTGTGCGCAGAGCGCTGCCAGGCATCCGCCGGCACTGTCGCCGCCGACTGCGATCCTGTGCGGATCGATGTTCAGCTGAGCATGATGTGTCCAGACATAGTCCAGTGCTGTGCAGCAATCCTGAAACGGGATCGGATAAGGGTGCCGGTCACTGGTGTGGTAATGGACAAAGACGACGGTGCATGACGCCTCCTTGGCATAACGCATCACGATCCTGTGGATATACGGCGCATCTTCAAAGCAGAAGCCGCCGCCGTGAATGTAGAGCAGACAGGGAGATGGCCCATGATGCGGCCGTTCATAAACGGTCAGCCGGATATCTGACACATGGATGACGCGTCGCTGAAGCCCTTCGCCGGGCTCTGGAAATGTCATCCTTCGGATCATCTGGTTGCCAGCGGAGGCGCTGCGTACAGAGAGCATCCTTCCGGGCAGGACGAATAAATTCATCGGCATTAGGCTGTGATGGATGGGATAACGGAGAACGCGGTATCCGCTCCAGCACAAAGCGAGCGCAGCCGCTGCGGCATACTTCTTCTTGCGCATGTCATCACCTCTTCTCTGTCTTCATTTTACGACAAAAGCTGTTTCAGAAAAAGGTTACAATAAAGATTCATTCCTGAAAAATATTTCAATCCATGCAGAAATCAGCGGGAATATAGTGTATAATAAAAGCCAGGGTGATAACATGAGCATGCTGGATGAAGCAAGAAAACAGATCAATGAAATCGACGCGCAGATGGCGGAACTGTTTGAACAGCGGATGCATGCTGTGGAAGACGTGATTGCCTATAAACAGGAACATCAGATGCCGGTCTTGGACAGCGGACGAGAAAAAGCGGTCATCGAACGGAATCAGGAACTGATACAGGATGAGCGATACAAAGAGAGCTATCGGCAGTTCATCACGCATGTGATGGAAGTCAGCCGTGCTTATCAGAAGAAGGTCCTGAATCAGGATGTCGTGGCCTATGGCGGAGCCAGAGGCGCGTTTTCTCACATTGCGGCCATGAAGTGTTTCCCGCAATGCGAGCTGAGGAACTACCCGACGTTTGAGGAAGTGTTCCAGGCGGTGGTCAACGCAGATGCCGCATACGGCGTGATTCCTTTTGAGAATTCATATACCGGAGAAGTCGGAGATATGCTGGACATGCTGCTGGAATATGATGTATCCATCCAGTACATGTATGATCTGAAGATCTGTCAGAATCTGCTCGGCGTACCGGGCGCATCTCTGGAGGATATCCGTCAGGTCTATTCCCATCCTCAGGCGCTGGCCCAGTCATCCCTGTTTCTGCAGGGGCGCGGGCTCGATCTGATCCCATATGGCAACACCGCGCTTGCCGCGCAATATGTGGCTGAGACGAAAGACCCTTCCAAAGCGGCGATCGCATCGATCGAAACGGCAGAGCTGTATGGCCTGAATGTCCTGGTCAGGGACATCAACACATCCTCTCAGAATGCCACGCGTTTCGTCATCATCGCTAAGACACCGAAAGAATCAGGAAACCGGTTCAGTCTGCTGTTTACGGTCAGACATGAGACCGGCGCGCTGATGCAGGTGATGCAGCTGATGGCCAAATACGGCATGAATCTGGAGAGCATCAAGTCCAGATCACTGCATGATCAGCCCTGGGCATATTATTTTTACTGTGAGATCGTCGGAGATATTCACAGTGCGGAAGCCGCTCATCTGTTAGAAGAGATGAAGCGGGAATGTGCCATGGTCAAAGTGGTCGGAATTTATGACAGAAAGGAAAGCGAGGAGACAGTATGAGATTTGTAAAAGAACAGGTGGATCTGAAACCGATCGTCGATACGGTATTCGCCATCGTGAAAAAGGCAAAGGAAGCAAAACAGGAGATCGGCGAAGAAAACGTCGTGGATGCGACAATCGGTTCCCTGTATGATGAACATGGTAAGATCGTCGCTTTCGACAGTGTGTTTTCCACGCTGAAGCAGCTGCCGAATGAAGTGATGGCCGCATACGCAGGAAGCTTCACCGGCAATCCGAACTATCGCGAGCATGTGTATGATTGGGTGGTCGGAGACAGAAGCGCTCTGCCGCACAGCGTCATTGCTACTCCGGGAGGAACCGGCGCCGTCAGCATCACGGTTTCCGAAACGCTAGACGAAGGCGAGACGCTGATCATTCCGGAGATCTGTTGGGGATCTTACAGCCTGATGGCTTCTATGGATAACCTGAAGACAAAGTCATACGCGCTGTTTGATGGAGATCATTTTAACATCGCCAGCCTGAAAGAGACGTGCGAGGAAGTCATGAAGACCCAGAACAAGCTGGTCATCGTCATCAATGATCCTTGCCACAACCCGACTGGATACTCCCTGTCTCAGCAGGAATGGGATGAAGTGATCGATTATCTGAACGAATGCGGCAAGAAGGTCCCGGTCGTGCTGCTCAACGATATCGCATATATCGATTATTCTTATCGCGGCAAAGCGGCAAGAGATTACATCAAGACATTCGATCGGATCTCTGAACATGTATTTGTCGTGATCGCCTTCAGTATTTCCAAGTCCATGACTTCTTATGGCATGCGCTGCGGCGCGGCGATCCTGATGGCGCAGAAAGAGGAAAGCGTCCGCGAAGTGGAGATCGTATTTGAAAAAGCAGCTCGTGCGATCTGGTCCAACGTCAACAATGCGGCGATGGAAAATTTCGTCACTGTGGTTACGGACAACAAAGCGGCATATGAAGCAGAAAAAGATGAATATGTGGATCTGTTGAAGGAACGCAGCGATATCTTCACCTCAGAAGCAGACGCCTGCGGACTGGAATACTATCCATATAAGGAAGGCTTCTTCGTTACCGTCAAGATCGAGGACAACAATGTGCGCAATGCCTACCATGAGGCGTTGATGAAAGAACATATCTATACCGTGATGGTGAACAAGGGCATTCGTGTAGCCGTATGCTCGTTGCCGGTAGAGAAATGCAAAGGTCTCGCAGCGCGCATGAAGAAGATCCTGGATGAAGTAACAGCAGCCTGATCAGAAAACAGAATGAACGATACAGCAGATGAAATGAGGAAACGGCTTCATTTTATCTGCTGTTTTATTTATACTAGAAGAAACGAGGTGAGGACATGATCTTGTTTGTCAGCGGCAGATGTGATATACCAGCGTTTTACAGCGAATGGTTTTTCAACCGGCTGAACGAGGGGTTCGTCGATGTGCGCAATCCATATAATGAACATCAGATCTCCAGGATCATCCTGGACGGCAATTATATCGACTGCATCTTGTTCTGCACCAAAAACCCGATACCGATGCTGGATCGGCTGGATGAGATCCGTTTTCCGTATCTGTTCCATGTCACGCTTACCGGATATCATCGGGATATCGAGCCGGGCATACCGGATAAGCGCGCCATCGTTCAGGCAGTAAAGAGACTGTCTGAGAAGATCGGCAGAGAGCGGGTCATCATTCGCTATGATCCGATCCTGATCACACCGAGATATCAGCCCGCTTATCATGAAAGGGCATTTGCCTCGCTCTGCGAACAGCTTCAAGGCTATGTGGATACATATATCATCTCTTTTGTGGATCTCTATAAAAACACGAGGAAGAATGCGGCGCGCATTCAGTTGAATGAGATCGATGAACTGCAGATGAGAGAGGTTGGCAAACGGATCGGCCAGACAGCGGCCAGATATGGCGTTCATGTGCAGACATGTGCAGAACAGGTCGATCTTGAGACATATGGCATCACGAAAGGATTGTGTGTGGGAAGAGATGAACTGAAGCAGCGTCTGGGCCAGGAGGTTCGTTTGCCAGCCGGAAAAGGCGTCAGAGACACTTGCGGATGCCTGCCGACCGTCGATATCGGGGACTACAATGCCTGCGCGCATGATTGTGCGTATTGTTATGCCAATTATGATGAGCGGCGGATCCGGGAAAACATGAAGACGCATGATCCAAACAGCTCTGTGCTGCTCGGATATATCGGCGTGGAAGACCATGTGACGATCCGCAAAGACACCAAAAAGTGGTAAGACATATAATCTTAACAGATATTAAGAAAAACGATAGATATCTTAATTCAACATTTGATGCTGCCAGTATGACGGCTGAAAATGTAAGGTATTTCCGCTCGAAAAACGAGCCGATGGAGCAAAATGAAAGCGTTACAACTCGATTTTTGCCAATCTAACAAAACTTTTTAGCCGAATTTCATCTAAATTAAGATTACAGCCCAAATTGCCGATTTTCTTAAGAATAAATTAAGATTCATGCGCTAAACTAAATAACGTAGAAAGGAGGGGAGATTGATATGAAGAAGAAGTTAATCAAGGCAGGAATTGCCAGCGCGATGATCTGTACGGTACTGGGAAGCACCGTTGTTCCGACATCTGCGAAAGAAGTGCCTGTGGATACAGCCAAGGAGGTCACAAAAATTGCGGAAGAAGTGACACCTAGATTCATGTACACACAGACACGGACTGTTTCGTCACCACAATTTGATACGGTTGTCGTCTTTGATACATCTTTGATACAGTAGAAACAACAACAACCTCATCTAAATGGAAAATAGTAGGGATTCAGGATGTATACTTAATCTCAAAGGGAATTAATATTCTATCTTGGAGTTATGAATATCATTATTATGATAATTATCAAGGATGTGAGATAGATATTAATTATACATTTGTTGCTACTGGAATGACGCATAATGCGACAAAGACAGTAAAAGTACACGTCTAACTTCGGACCTGCAATGAGTCCTCGTGATTATGTTTGACTCCTAAAATATACCTGCCCTCATGATATAATGAGGATGTTCGTTCACAACTGTCACAAACATATACGAATTGCAGTTTCTGGGAGGAAAATTATGAAAAGGAGGATAAGGATATTGTGGGACTTGAGGAAACGAACATTTTGTTTGTCGAAGATGATATGGCTGCGTGCAAAAGTCTTCCCCCGATTTTAAAATCTTACGGATTTAAGGTGAACACAGCAAATACATTTAGACAGGCCATCCAAGAAATAGAAGCAAACACATATGACCTATATCTTATCGATATTAATATACCGGGAGGGGACGGGTTCGATTTATGCCGTATCATTAGAGAGAAAGAAAATACACCGGTCATCTTCGTCACCGGAGTAAATGACGAAGCAAGTATAGTATTTGGCCTAGGACTGGGTGCCGACGATTACATCACTAAGCCTTACACCCTGCAGGTTCTTCTTGCCAGGATCAAATCAGTGCTTAGAAGGAACAATCGTAATTTAAACAAAGCGCGAAGAGTGAAAAGCGGGAATCTGGTTATAGATTTTGACCAATGTGTGGTCCTTCTGGAAGGCAAAGAGCTTTCCGTCACGCCGACGCAATTCCATATTCTGAAGCTGCTGATCAGAAATCATGGAGTCACGCTGACGCGTGAACAAATTACCAGTATCCTGTGGACACACAACGACGAGTATATTGAGGATAATACCCTAAGAGTGCATATCAGTAACTTAAAATCCAAAATCGGAAATTTTAATGGTCAGCCATATTTAGAGACCATTCGAGGAGTAGGATATCAATGGAGAGTAGATGTTGTCTTATGCACCGATTGAAGAAGGCAGTGAGGGCATCATTGGTTTTGCTATCGCTGCTTTTTTATGTGTTTGGCTTGCACGTTCATTATGTGAATCGTACAGTAACGGCCATTGGTGCATTAAAAGATTCTGAGCCTGAAGTACAACAACAGGCGCTTCACTACATCATGAGTGGAGAGACGAATACTCGTGATGGCGAATACGTTTTAATGAAGAACGGATATCACAGAGGTTGGAAACGATTCCTGCTGCTGGATCCGTATGTTATCGTCTATACTGCAATTTACATCACAATTATTTTCATCACGATCAAGATGATCAAAAAATCCTCTCAGAAAAAATCGTATATGTTGGAAGACGAACTTAGCTACTTGAAGGAAGAGCTCGAACATTTTCTGTTCAGTAGTGAAATTACCAGAAAGGATCAGTACGAGGAATGTAATTATATTCTGGATCGACTGGAACAAAGAGTGTACGATGTGAACGAACTAAATGAAACTGAATTGAATAAAATGATCACATTCCATCAGGATATCATTCATCAGATTAATACGCCGTTGAATACGATTAAACTGATCATTGATTTTCTGTCGGATCAAGGTGCGGTAGATTCTGAAAGTCAGAAGATACTCAATTATTCCATTAACAAAGCTGCAGGACTGGCACATGTATATATGCGCGCATCAAAGATGGATGCGGGCAAAGTGAAATTTACTTATGAAAAGATCAGTGTCAGAGACTTAACAGAAGAAATACTAACTATGCTTAAGACGCACGCTGAATTTAATCAGATCACGCTGAGCAATTTCTGTGATGATTCTTTCATATATGCGGATTCAGCCTGGATGAAAGAGGCCATTTCAAATATAGTGAAAAATGCTATCGAAAATGCCGGGATGGGAAATAAGGTACAGATTTCATCCTGTCAGGAAGATGAGAAAGTGCATATCTATATTGATGACAGTGGCAATCCGGATGAGATTATCGATGAATCGGTATTTGAAAGATATGAATCATCTAAAGCTGGAATAGGAATCGGACTGCATTTATGTAAGCAGATCATTGAGTCACATCTAGGTGACATATCGGTTACACGGAGTCCGTTATTAGGCGGGCTCCGTTTTACGATTACTTTGCCAATTCAGAATCAGAAAAAGAAAGTTGAACTGGAGGATTTACAATGAGAACAGTATTAGAAGCTAAAGATTTGCGGAAAAGCTTTGAATTGACCAAAGCAGTACAAGGCATCTCATTAACCGTGTATGCCAACGATTTCATTGCGGTATTAGGAAAAAGCGGCTCAGGAAAGACAACATTATTTCATATCCTCGATGGAATTACTCGTCCTGATAGAGGAGAAGTTTATGTGGCAGGCCAAAATATCAGCAGAATGAGAAAGAGAGCATTTGTAGAGTTCCGCAGAAAGAACATGGGATATGTTTTTCAGGACTTTAAGCTGATACCAGAATTTTCTGTTGTGGATAACATTACGTTTCCGGTGGATTTGGACAGAGAGAAGATTGATGAGTTCTATTTGAATCTGTTATTGGAAGAATTAGAAATCAAAGCGTTGAAGGACAAATTGGTAAGTTCTTTATCTGGTGGTGAACAGCAGCGAGTCGCCATAGCGCGAGCATTGATTAATAAGCCAGAAATTATAATGGCAGATGAGCCAACGGGAAATCTGGATTCCTATAATACAGAGAAAGTGATGAACTTAATGGTTAGGTTGCAAAAGATGTTTAGTCTGACTGTATTAATAGCTACTCATGATTATGCCGTTGCCAAAAGTGCAAAGCGAATGCTGTATATCCAAGATGGAAAGATACTGAAGGATGCGCAGCGATATGAGTAATGTAAAAAGGATAAAAAAGCTTATTCTATCAAATAAAGAAACTAAACGGTTATATCGTAGAATGCAGTTCCTTGCAATATTTATGATTGTCTCGTGTTTAGTCATTATTGCGATAGCTAAATGGGGTGAATATGATCAGAATAAAAAACGAGAAGAGATATTTGGAAGCTGGGATGAAGTGTTTTTGAACGTAGATCAGGAGGATTTGAATTACTTTCGGAAGAACGCGTTCTTGGAGCAAATATCTGTGCAGTCCATACAAGAGAAGATATTTCTTGAAGGAGATCAAAGAGTAGTCATTGGGGCATGTGATGAGAATTTTCTTGAAATGGGCAATATTGAGCTTTTGAAAGGAAGGATGCCAGAACATGAAAAGGAGATTTCGATTGAAAAAGAGTATTTAAATATCCTTGGCGTTTCAGACGTAGGGGATGTAGTACCTGAAAACTCAAAAGTAGAATTCTTGAAAGGATATAGGGTGATAGGCATAGTTGAGAACTATTCGAAGTATTGGAAAATGATAAATCAAGATATTAAATATATAAATTGTTTTGTTAGCAATGCCGTGGAGAATGAAAACCAAGTTTTTATAAAATACGGATTATGGAGTAATGATGATCCGGAAATTAATATGATTTCTTATAGAAAGAATGTGTCTTTTGCTAAGTTTAAACTAATGAATTATTTTATGAGAATTATTGCCTTGATACTTATTTGTCAATTATTACTTGCACATAATATCAATAAGGAAATAAGAAGATTTGAAGAATACAATAAAAGTATTGAAAACACTTTTCTGCTCGCCTTACTGTTTATAATGTTAATTATTTTCTTTTTTAAGAATTCTTTGGCTTTGTTTTTGTCTATATTTATAATAATTCTTTGGTTGTTTTTAAGCGGTGATAGGTTCGAATTGATTTTTTATAAAATATTGAGAGTGGTTTTATTATATGTACTTTTTCTAATTGTAAGTGAAACGTTGATATTTCTAGCGGAGAACCAATGTATACAGTTTCAGAATATTGATAGTTATAAACTCGAAGATTTATCGACATTAAAATTTAATAGTGAGTTAGTCTTTTTCTTTCGGAGCGAAATTGGTGGAAAAATATATTTACATCTGAATGGCGTGATTTTTAAATATCTTTGTATCTTGTTTTCAGTTTTGGAGTTAATACTGATATTTACTATATTGTATATTTTTAACAACGAATTATATAATAGAAAATTGATTAATAAAAAATCATATTTATATGTTAGCGGGTATTTTTACTTAAATGAAAAAACATTATATAAATTAATTAAAAGTAATAATGGGAATGGCCAATTAATAGCGGATTTCATTGTTTTGCTTGTGTTTAGTTACTGTAAGTATTATGAATCTTTACCTTTAGAAAATCATATCGCTAATGCCTTTATATGTATGGCCATCATGGTATGTCAAATAAAAATTTCTAATAAATTTTTATTTCATCAATACAAAAAGGAATTTATGAATTGAATACATAATAATAAATGTAAAATCCCCGTAAACACTTTGTTAAATTTTCATTGCATTCCAGAGACCTTTACGCTATCATTGTAATGATACTGTGTCTTCTGCGCTTTGTTGCCGCAAGGAAGGACAGATAAAGGAGACTGAGAGATGTTTAAAAGCATAGCTTATGTAATCAAAGAAAACATGACTAATCTGTACAGGATCTTCTGTATCGCCAGATACGAGTTGCTTGCAGATATGCGTGATTCCAAGTTTGGCTTATTCTGGAACTTTGCTTCTCCGGCTATTCAGGTCATTACCTACTGGCTCGTATTCGGTATCGGAATGCAGCGGAGCGGTTATGATGGAATTCCCTATCTTCCCTGGGTCATTGTGGGCTTTGCCGCATGGTGGTATATTTCCCCATGCATCACACAGGGTTGCAGTGCGGTCTTCTCAAAGAAAAATGTCATTACGAAAATGAAATTCCCCATCAGCATCTTACCGGCTACGGTATGTGTGCGGGAGTTCTTCAATCACTTGTGCATGATGGCCATTACGGTCGTCCTGCTGATTCTGTTTGGATATTATCCGTCAGTCTACTGGCTCGGTCTGATCTACTACGCCTTCTGCGCATTCATGTTCCTGGAGGCGCTGGCGCTGGTCACATCCGTGCTGACCATGATGTGGCGCGACGTCAAAAAGCTCGTCACTTCTCTGATGAGGATGCTGATGTACCTTTCACCGGTTCTCTGGCCGGCGGCTTTTTCAGGTATTCCCGTCATGTCCTTCATCATGAAGCTCAATCCTGTATATTATATAGTTACAGGGTATCGTGACTGCATGTTTTTTGAAAAATCCATCTTGGCCCATCCGGCGCTGACCGTTTATTTCTGGATCGTCGTGCTTGTGCTCTTCGCCGTGGGCTCTGCTCTCATGTACCATTTTAAGCGCAAAATGGTCGATATGATCTAAAGAGGTGTGCGGTATGTCAGATAAACACAACAGTAAATATGCGGTAGAGATGCATAATGTATCCAAGATCTACACACTGAAAACAAAAGATAAGACCAAAAAGAAGGAACGGTTTTACGCGCTGAAAGATGTTTCCTTTCAGGTAGAGAAGGGAGATGTCGTCGGTATTCTGGGAACCAATGGTTCAGGAAAGTCCACGCTCTCCCTTATTCTTTCAGGAATCTCCGAACATGATGGCGGAGAGATCATCGTCAACGGCGAACAGACGCTGATCTCGATCAATACCGGCCTGAATCAGCAGCTGACCGGTGAAGAGAACATCAACGTCAAAGGCGCGCTGATGGGCTTCTCTAAGAAAAGGATCCAGGAGATCAAGGAAAGCGTCATCAATTTTGCAGAGCTGGGCGATTTCCTTTATCAGCCTGTAAAGAAATACTCCAGCGGTATGAAGTCACGTCTTGGGTTCTCCATTTCCCTGGCGCTGAATCCGGATATCATCATCGTCGATGAAGCCCTGTCCGTAGGAGATAAGGGGTTTGCGCAGAAATGCATGAAGCACATGAAAAAATTGCGCGATGAAGAAAACAAGACGATCTTCTTCATCTCTCATTCCCTGAATCAGGTACGGGATTTCTGCAAGACAGGAATGTGGATCGAAGGCGGCGAATTGATGGAATTTGGCGATATCGATGAGGTCTGCGATCATTATTCCGCGTATGTAGAAAAATACAATGCCATGAGCGAAGCAGAGAAGAAGAAGCTGCGCGATGCGAAATTTGCCAAGCGGTTGATCAAAGAACCTGAGAAGAAATCAATTTGGAAAAGAATCTTCGGATAAGGAGCGTGTACGATGAAAAGAGTAATCACTTATGGAACATTTGATCTGTTTCACATTGGTCATCTGAACCTGCTGAAAAGAGCGAAGGCGCTGGGTGACTATCTGATCGTCGCCGTATCAAGCGATGAATTCAATCTGCAGAAAGGGAAAGTCTGCAAGATCAAGGATACAGACCGCATGCAGATCGTAGAAGCGATCAAGTATGTCGATCAGGTGATCCCGGAAACGAGCTGGGATCAGAAGATCGAAGATGTGAAGAAATATGATGTTGACGTATTTGTCATGGGCGATGACTGGAAAGGAAAATTCGATTTCCTGAAGGATTATTGCGAGGTGGTCTATCTGCCGAGGACAGAGGGAATTTCCTCCACACAGCTGAAGGAAGAACTTAGAAACAATCAGTAATCTCTGAGACGAGGAGGCCAACAACATGGGGAAAAAGATAAGCATTGTCGTTCCGGTTTACAATGGAGAGGCGTTTTTTGAAAAAAGTCTGCAATCGTTGCTGGCGCAGACGCTCGAAGATCTGGAAATCATCATCATCAATGACGGAAGTACGGATGGGACACAGAAGATCATTGATACATATCAGGAACGATATCCTGATAGGATAAAAAGCCGGCTGGTGGAAAACGGAGGAGCAGGAAAAGCGCGTAATTATGCGCTTGACCTGGCCGAAGGTGAATACATCGGCTTTTTTGACAGTGATGATTTCATCGCGAAAGACATGTATGAAAAGCTATATGACAAGGCTGTCCGTGAAGACGCGGACATCGTGGTCTGCGGGTATTATGTGGCGACCAACACTTCCCTGCGCTCTTATCAGAAGGGAAGCATGGAATATTATGGACAGAGCATATACGATCAGCCGGATATGTTCGTCTATGGCGTTCCCTATCTCTGGAACAAGATCTTCAGACGGTCGATGATCGAAAAAAACAGCATTCGCTTTCATGATTTCCGAATCTTCGAGGATCTGGAATTTACCTACCGCCTCTTCTTCCTGGCGAATCGGATCGCCAAGGTCGATGAACCGCTTTATTACTATATGAAGCTGAATGCCGACTCGCTGACCGCGCGGTTTACGGATCGCTTTTTCGATATCGTTCCAGCCATGAAGTCGCTGGTTCAGTTTGCCAGAGATCTTGGCGTGTATGATCAGTTCAAGGATTATCTGCTGTTCATTTATATGAACCATATGTATATCCGCATGAATGCCAATGTGTCATTCAGTGATATGAAGCTGAAGTATCAGTATATCGATGCATGCTTTGACTATATGGAAGAGGAATTCCCGGACTGGCGCAGCCACGACTATTACTTTGAGAACAAAAATCGGAATAAGAAGCGTTATATATCACGCGGCTACTGGAAGAGGATGTCGCTGGTCATGAAGGTCTCCAAGAAGTTCAGAAGGCTAAGAAGAAGAGCAAAAAAGATGATGAAGATGATCGTCAAACGCAAGCCGGGCGCAAAGTACCTGCATTATGTGGAAACGTGTCCGGTGCAGAAGAATCAGATCCTTCTGGATTCTCAGCATGGAGAAGATCTGAATGGTAACATGTTCTATCTGCTGAAGGAACTGCAGAAGACGCAATATGATGATTATGAGATCTATGTGACCGTGTCCAAGAAGCGGCTGGAAGAGTTCAACAAAAAGCTGAAGTTCTATGAGATGGCTCATGTGAAGCTGCTCATCAAAGAAAGCAATCAGTATCTGCGTGTGCTGGCCACGGCTGGCTATCTGTTCAATGATACCAGTTTCCCGACGTTCTTCATGAAGCGCAGGGAACAGGTATATTTCAATACATGGCATGGCACACCGCTGAAGACGCTGGGCAAGAAGACACGTGAGGACTTCTATAATATCGGAAATCTGCAGAAGAACTTTAACGCTGCGGATTATCTGCTTTATCCAAGTGAGTATATGATGCAGCATATGGTCGAGGACTATATGCTGGCCAATATCAGCCATAATCAGGTCGCATTGATCGGCTACCCGCGCAATGCCGTTTTCTTTGATGAAGAAAGAAGGCGGCAGATCCGCAGACAGCAGGGACTGGAAGGAAAGGAAATCATTTCCTATATGCCGACCTGGCGCGGTACGCTGAATAACCAGGATAATGATGATTATGTGGAAGATCTGCAGCAGAAGCTGACGGAGATCTCCGGAAAGCTGAAAGATGATCAGGTGCTGTACCTCAATGTCCATCCGTATCTGAAAGACTATATCCAGATCGGCGGATTTGACAATGTGTTCATGTTCCCGAAAGAATATGAGACATACGATTTCCTGAACATCTCTGATATCTTGATCACGGATTATTCCAGCGTGTTCTTTGATTTTGCCTGCACCGGAAGAAGGATCCTTCTGTTTGCTTATGATAAGGAAGAATATATGCGTGAGCGTGGACTGTACATTGACTTTGACCAGCTGCCGTTCCCGATGGTGGAGACAGTTGACGCCCTGATCGATGCGATCAATGATCAGACACCTTCCACATATGATAAGTTCATCAACACTTATGCACGTTATGACAGCGCTGATGTCAATGAAAAGATCTGTGAACAGATCATCTTGGGCAAGGAAAAAGGCATTCGCCTGCTGGATGTCCCGGATAATCAGCGGCCGAATGTGCTCTGTGTCGCCAATGACCTTTCTTCCTATTTCCTGAATGAAGAATTTTTCCGTCTGGCCGATAACTGCGACACGGCGCGCTACAACTATTATCTGACATTCATCAATGCCAATCTGTATAAGCATAAGCGCGAGCTGCTTCGTCTGCCGCAGGGATTTGAATATTACGGACAGCTGTTTAAGTTCGTGCACGCTTCCTTCATGGATCGTGCGGTGCTTTGGGCATTGCCGAGATTCAGCTCGGTCTGCTCCCGCTTTGCCAAGCGTCTGACGCATCTCTTTGAAGCAGAGCGAGACAGACTGTTCAATGAGATCGATTTCTCTTATACGATCGTGGTGGGAGAGAAAAAGAACATCCGTCTGTTGCTGTTTGCGCAGATGAAAGGGAAAAAGATCCTTTATGTTCCATATGAACGTGAGTTCAATAGCAATATCAGCCCGTTGATCTATCGTAAATATGATCAGATCCTGATTGAGAATCCGAAGCTGGCGGAAGAAGCGATGAAGAAATATCCGGACTGCGCCATCAGAAAGATCCCGCGGGCAGCTTCATTGGATGAGCTGATCGAATTGTAGGTGAGAGCATGTATCGAATTCTGAAAAAGGTGATCACGTTCTGCGTGCGTCTGGCATACCGGATCATCTATCATTTGATCCCAACGCAGAAGCATACCGTCTTGTTCATTGCCTTTCACGGCAGAGGTTGTCTGGATAATCCGCTGGCCCTGTATGAATATATGGACAGCCAGGAGCGTTTTGCGGACTATCGCTTTGTCTGGGCGCTGAAGGAGCCGAGGACCTTTGACTCTCCGCGTACCAGATCTGTCAAGTATTTGAGCCTGAGCTACTTTTTCTGGCTTGCGCGAAGCAAGTATTGGATCAGCAACTGCAAGCTGCCGTCTTATATCTTAAAAAAGAAAGATCAGGTCTATCTGCAGACCTGGCATGGCACGCCGCTGAAGCGGCTGGCGCATGATATTCAGATCTCCAGCGATGCCAAGTTCTACCGCTCCGGGCTGAATGCGCAGGAGATGCAGTCGACTTATGATGATGATGTCAAAAAGTATACGTATATGATCGCGCCGAATTCGTTCTGCACCCGTGTGTTCCAGAGCGCGTTCGGCATTGAGAAGGAACGGCTCATCGAAACAGGATATCCGCGCAATGATATCCTGATCAATGCGGATGAGCAGAAGAAACAGGAGATCAGAGCGCGGCTTGGCATTCCTGAAGGGAAAAAGGTGCTGCTGTATGCGCCGACCTGGAGAGACAATTCTTTTGTGGCTGCCGGATATACTTTTGAGCTGCAGGCGGATTTCCGCAAATGGAAGGAAATGCTCGCGGATGAGTATGTGCTGCTGTTCAAGCCGCACTATCTCATCATCAACAAATTCTCTGAAACGGAAGAGCTGAACGGCTTTCTGTACAATGTGGATGCATCCAGCGAGATCAGCGATCTGTATCTGATCGCGGATGTGCTGGTCACGGATTATTCCAGCGTATTCTTTGACTATGCCATCCTGGGTCGTCCCATCTATTTCTACATGTATGACCTGGACAGCTACCGCGAAGAGCTGCGCGGGTTTTATATCGACATCTACAGCGATCTGCCTGGCGATATTTACGAGGATGAAGAGGCGATGCTCAAGGATATTCGCGAAGGAAACTTTGATCGGGAACGTCTGAGCCAGTTCAATGCGCGGTTCAATGAGCATGAGGATGGTCATGCTTCACAGCGTGTCATCGACATCGTCTTTGGCGAGGAACGATCATGAAGCTGAAAAAGCTGATCCTCAATATCGTGCTGAGCATCTGCAGCGTATTTGTCCGGCTCAGGCCGATCCGGAAAGATCAGATCGCGTTTGTCTCGCTGGAGAGCAAGGCGCTGGAAAGCGATCTGAAGCTGATCCATGATGCGCTGGAAGGCCGGGGATACCGGCTGGTCAATGTCTTGACCAGCTTTGAGAAAAACAGCCTGTGGATGAACTTCCTGTATTTCTTGAATACGATCCGGCAGATCTTCGTCATCAACACATCCGCGCTGGTCATCATCAGTGACAACAATTACGTGATCAGCCGCTTTAAACGCAAAGGCGTCAAGGTGCTGCAGGTCTGGCATGCGGCCGGCGCGATCAAGAAATTTGGCAACGCCATCCATCGGGAATACCCGATCGCCAATTATGACAAAGTCATCTGCAACGGCGCATACTGGAAGAAGCCGTACAGTGAGGCGTTCAATGTCAGCGAGGAGCAGGTGTCGGTCACCGGCATGCCGCGTCTGGACCATTTGCTGGATGATGCGTTCATCCGCTCTTCCAGAGAGAAGCTGTTTGCGCAGCATCCGGAATGGAAGGGGAAAAAGCTGCTGCTGTATGCGCCGACCTTCCGGGGCAATATCTATGAGGGCATGAAGCAAGTGCCGATCGATCTGCATCGGCTGATGAAGAAGCTGGGCAGCGGTTATGCGCTGCTCTACAAGCTGCATCCGCTGCTCAAGCATGAGGAGCTGAGCGATGACCGCCGCATCTATAACATGAACGATGCGGACCTGCACGAGCTCTTCTGCGTGGCAGATGTGCTCATTTCCGACTTCTCTTCCATCATCTTCGATTTCTCCCTGTTGGATAAGCAGATCTGTTACTATGTTCCGGACCTGGATCAGTATATGGAGGAACGAGGCTGTTTCGTGGATTATGTGGAGCTGACGCAAGACTGTCTTGCATCAGATGAGGATGCGCTTGCCGAGCTGATCCTCAGTGGGAAAAACGGCCAGTCCGCAATGGAAAGGCATCCGTATATGGAACATCGCGACGGACATAATCTGGACAGGGTATTGGCCCTGATCGACGATATGCTCAACTGAAAACGCATGAAGAGCTTTTCTGCTTCATGTGTTTTTTTTTTGACCGCCAAGCAAACTAAACGGCCGGTTGTCCAGATGCATTGAGGGAAACGGTCAATATAGCGTACCATCTGCATCCGGGCAGATCTCCTATGCAAGGAATAAAGATCAAGCATCCGTAATGGGTGCTTTTTTTGCTGATGCGTCGCATGGTGAAAACTATCGCTGCATAAAACGGCTATGTAACGAAATTGTCACCTACCTAACAATAGTGTGATGGACGCGGTGAAGATTCTCGCGTATAATTAGCTCTGAAAGAGACGTAAGGAGTGAAAAAAATGGCATTCAATACCCCGGTTTTCGTCGTGTTCTTCGTGGTCGTGCTGATGCTGTATGCGCTGATGCCGAAACGGTATAAATGGATCTGGCTGTTAGCTGCCAGCTGGTTTTTCTATCTGTATGCGAGCGCCAAATTCTTCATCTTCGTACTGCTGAGCGGAGCGAGCGCATGGGCAGGCACGCTGTATATCCAGCGGCTGCATGATCGAGCGCGGCAGCTGCGCGCATGTGATCGCAG
>ENA-ORSC01001262-ORSC01001262.1-human-gut-metagenome-genome-assembly--contig:-NODE-1262-length-17867-cov-5.496912_pt1 | contig 17867 bp, 14 predicted proteins | sample MGYA00242178_ERZ509140 | MGnify/ENA primary metagenome ERZ509140 (study PRJEB26280, sample SAMEA2338681) | human gut metagenome | biome: human gut; feature: human-associated habitat; material: faeces... | reverse complement strand
TAAAGGTAATACCGACATATCGCATTACATGATCTACATAAGATGGATCTCCATATTCTGATACATTCAATTCTTGTTTTTTCATATCTGAAAAGTGTTGTGCATTGTATTTGGAATAACCACCAAAATTAGAAATTGTCCAATCAATATATCCAGATTCATAGTTGTATTCTTGCAAAGCTAGATAGATGTGTTCTGTATCGGATAGATCTTTTACATTTGCCTTTTTAACACAATCCGAAAAGGTATGTGTGCCAACATCTATGGAATACTCCGGTTCTGTAATACCATTAGGAACTCTAGAAAATTTTGTATTGTATCCTGATTCACTAGCTTGCATAGGATCATTTCCTTTACCACCCGATTCCTGCATCATTATTGCTTGAAGTAAAGATACATGCTCTTCTATATCGTATTCTATTGCATGCAAATTTTGGTTGAATGGTGCAGAGTTTCCAATAAAAGTGGTGCAGTGGTTTTGGAATAATGGCACATCGTTTACGGTAGTAATGTTTCATTAAAGAGAATAGGTTCTTCTTCCTTTGATGCCTTCATTTGTTTAAACATAATACTTAAAAATTGTTTTTTTACTTGATCATTGACTAGTACTTCCACCGGTTAATCCAAGATATCTTTGTAGTGTTTAGATGGAACAACGGTAGGTTGTTTTGTATCTAGATTAATGTAGGAATAAGTCATGCGACTGATATTGTCACAGGCTACTTTGATTTTCATTTTTTGAAACAGATCAAATTGTTTGTTCAAATTGAATCATCTCCTTTCTTGAAATTTGAGTAATAAAAAAACGAGCTGTTGCTCGTCATAATTACAATTCTTTCTTTTTCGTTTAATGTTTCTAATGCTTCGGTTAAAGTTTCTTGCAAACTATTTGTAAATACTTGTTGATAAGGAAAAGGAAAATCTTTATCTTCTATAGCCGAATTTATATTATAAGAGTTTATATCGTCATTAGAATCTTTATAAATAATATCCGAATTATATATTGCCCGAGTAAACATAGTTATTGACGACAATATTTTTCTGTCTATTTTCATTTCTTTTGCTATCTCTTCAATTGTAGGCTCTCTGTTTAATTTTTGATTTAAATATTTCGATATTTGAACGCTCTTTTTAATTAATCTTGCTATATGCATAGGAAATCTAACTATATGTTTTTTGCTTGATATTTCTTTAACTATGCTTTGTTTTATCCACCATACGCCGTAAGTTGAAAATTTAAATCCTTTTCTATATTCAAATCTTTTTACTGCTTCTATAAGTCCTATATTTCCTTCGTCTATTATATCAATAAAAGGAACTCCGCTATTATAATATTTTTTTGCAACGCTTATAACGAGTCTTAAATTAGATTTTACCAATTTATTTTGTATCGCTTCTATTTCTCTATCAAGTAAAAAAGCTTTTTCGCATCCTTCTTCCAACTCTGCTCTCTCTTCTCTGCATGCTTCGAGTCTCTGCCATAAATCTAATTCTTCTTCTTTAGAAAGTCTGCGAATTTCTCCCATCTGTTTTAAATATATACCCAAAGGACTGTTATATTCTTCGTTGTTATTAATATATTCTTTATGCAATTTATTTAACCCAAATTAATAAATATAAACTATTATATAATAATAAACGATTTTAAGAAATTTTCAAGTTGTATTATGATAATCGATTTTTATTTAGAATATTTTAAACTTCTTTAATATAAACTTTATTCATTTTAGCGGGTTTTATAGGATTATCGTTATAATCTCTATCTAAAGCGACTATTTTATCGGCGACATCCATTCCGCTTATAACTTCGCCCCAAACTGTATATTGTCCGTCTAAAAAAGTAGAATCTGCAACGCAAATAAAAAATTGAGAACCTGCACTATTTATACTTTGACTCCTTGCCATAGAACAAATTCCTCTTTTATGCGAAATATCATTAAACTCCGCTGGAATAACAAAATTTGGTCCGCCCGTGCCATGCAAAGCTCTATTCGGTTGTTTGCTTAAAGGGTCGCCGCCTTGAATCATAAATCCCGGGATAACTCTATGGAAAAGCGTTCCATTATAAAAGCCTTGATTTGCTAACTTTTTAATCGCTTCGACATGTTTCGGGGCTTTATCTGGAAAAAACGCTATCTCTATAGTTCCAAAATCAGTTTCTATAAATAAATGTTCGTTTGAAGTTTTAGGTTTTTGAGCTATAAGCACAGTCGTAAATACCGCTATAGACAAAACCGCTATTATAATTATTTTTAATTTTTTTAACATTAAAATCCCTTCCCGCTAATTTTATTTATTAATCATAAAAAACGATAATATAATTAATAATCGTAATTTTTTTATTAAAATTTATATCGACAAAATTATTTATTTATACTTTCATAACTATTTTTTGAGTCGTAAGTTCCTTTTCTTGTCTCGCCTTTCAAACTCGGTATAGTTAATATTTGTCCTTTTATTATAATATTAGGGTCTTTTATTTTATCTTTATTTGCTTCGTATATTTTTCTCCATAATCTTCCGTCTCCATATATAAAATCATAAGAAGCAATAAGCCATAAAGAATCCGTATTTTTAGTTCTTTCCACAACCGTATAATATTGAGGGAATTCTCCCGTAAAAATAGTTTCTTTTGTAGTTTTAGTCTCCGCAGTCTTCATGCCTTTAGAATCCGTAGTTTCCATTGTATTAACAAGAGCGATAACATTTTTTGAATGCATTAAAGAATTTGAATAATCTTCAGCTTTCAAAGAATAACTAGCATTTGACAAAGATTTTGAAGCTTCGTTATATATATCGGCTTTTGAATTATTATAACCTTTTTCTTTAGCTTTATTTAATGATTCTTGAGCTTTTGCATAAGCAAGAGGCGCTTCCAATTTGTCCAATTTACTAACCGCAAAAGCTGCAGTCGATGAAGCGTTAATCCAATCTTCCTCTCCCAAATAGATATAAGCGCCATTTTGCAAATCTAAAATTTCCGTATCGTTATCGTCTCCGTTGGTTAAAACAGATTCTTTTATTAAATATTCTCTTCTTGAATCTATAGAAAGCAAATTATAACCTAATTGAGATTTTAAAGCGGAATCCTCATATTTAATTATCGTGTTGCTATAATCGTTATCGTTTGAAGCTATAGAAAATATACTTTGAGCGGACTCTATATCATCAACGGCTAACTTGTAAAGTTTTGAAGTTTTTTGATTAGTGTTGCCGCCTATTCCTTTAAATAAACTTAATTTTCTTTCTGCATCGATTTGACTATTTAAAAGAAATCCGTAAACTTTATATTTAGATATAAATCTCTGCGAATGTTCTTGACTCTTTTTAGCAAATTCTATACTCTGTTCATAATCTCCATTTTCATGCGCTTCTATTGCCAATTCTCTATATCTTTGAGCTAATTTATAATCTTCTTCTATAGTAAGAGATTGTCCATAAGCCAAATATGATAAAGAAAAAATAAATAAAAATAATAGTTTTTTCATTTTAATTACTCCAATTTATAAATTAAATTTAAAATCTAAAAATTAATTATTATAATTATTAGTATAATATTTTTCTATTTCTTCCATCTCTTTAATTTTTAATTCCGCTTCTTTTATGCTTTTTGAACTTTCGTCAAATATTCCTTTTGTCGAAAAATAAGCCTTATTATGCAGCTTTTTAGCCTGCAAGAAATAATTAACCGCTTCCTCATAATTATTCGTTCCAAAAGCTTCCACTCCGTTAATATAATATAATTCGGCAAGCTCGTAATTTTCCTTATCAATTTTATAAGCCTTTATATCTTTTGAATATACTCTTTCTAAAGTAATTTCTTCTTTTAAAGTTTCGGCATATTTTGGAAGTCCTTCATTTAATACGGTTTGATAAGAATTAGACGCCGTAGTCAATAAGTTAGCAAGTTTTTTAGATTCTTTGCTATTATTATCGTCTATCAATATAACCGCTTCGGAAAAACTCGCTTCCGCTATATCGAACTGCTCTTTTGAATAATCTTGCAATTCATACTTAACCGCTTTTTCTCTCAAACTTGAAGCGTCTTTATACTCTTTTAATGGCATAGTTTCGCCGCAAGATATTACAAAAATCAAAATAAAAATTAATAATTTTAACTTCATAAATACTCCTATAGTATAATGTTAAATGTTATATCAATGATTATAAAAGTCAATAGTTTTATTTAAAAAAAATATTTGAAAAATATTATCATAGTGGGAAACTTACCAAACCTAAATCAATAATATTTTAATAATTTTTTTTAATTTAACGCTTGACATATTGTATAATCTATGCTAAAATTATATCATAAATAAATTAAAATAGAAAGAGTAACGGAAAAATTAATGATAACTAAAAATACTATAAATTCGTTAAGCAAAGCAAAGCAAAGCAAAGCAAAGCCATAATTATATCTTAAATAATAATTTTAAATTTTATACATTTCAATTTTTAAAGGCATTTAAATTTTTAAGTGTCTCAATTTTATTGCATAATTTAGTTAAATCTTTTTTAACTTCAATCAAATTTACTTTCGATAGCTTATCAAGGAAAATAAAAAATCCTTGTTTAGTTATAAATAAAAATTTTTTAAAGGAGGATTTCACAATGAAATCTAAACAAATTATTATTATGCTCTTATCGTTTATTATCCTGTTTGCGATAAGTTGCAAAAATGACGACAAAACGGGAAACGTAGGAGGCGGTAGCTTGAATATACCTACAGCTTCGGGTAATCCTGCTAGTGTAGGAAATGTTACATTAAAAGGCAATCTCACTCGCACTGGAACAACAGGACAAGGCGAATTAATTGCACCAGATACTACTTATCCAGATTTTCAAGTGGTAATAGCAAACAATATGGCTACAGCACAAACTATTTTAGGAGCGCTTGCTTCAGGAAAACAATTATTTGGCGATGGTAATGTAGTTGCGGCGAGTGGCGAATTAGTAGAAGTATCAGAAGGAATTACTACCACTAGTAGAGAATATATAAAATTAACTTTAGATAATGCCCAAAATCCTACGAAGGCAGAAGTCGAATATATATTTGGTAGTTCTAATAGTGAAGTAAATTATACGGTTACATATACGGTAACTATAACTAAACAGTAATTATAGAAATAAAAGAAAAGAATAATTAAAAGGCATCGTATTTTATTACGGTGTCTTTTTTATTATAGTAATTACTTGGTTTTTGTCTGACTTTGTCGCTGGCTAAAGCCCTGTCAATGACAATATTTTTTTAGCTATTTTAAGCCGAACGAGGCTAAAAACCTACAGAGTGAGCGAAAACATGATAATTCACTTTTACATGTCATTACGAGCGATAACGAAGCAATCTACTATTTATAAAGTCAATTTTAAAATAAAATTTATAATATCTATAGTAAAAAGCATCAGATTTTAATAAGTCATCTTATTTTAATCTATAAGATTTTTCACTTCATCCCAACTTAATTTATTTATATCGTTCACACAATCGCCAACAACATTATCTATAAGTTTTTTCTTTTTATTTTGAAGTTCTAATATTTTCTCTTCTATAGTTCCTCTTGTAATTAATTTATAATTTGTAACCGCTCGTTTTTGTCCGATTCTGTAGGCTCTATCTGTCGCTTGATTTTCAACTGCGGGATTCCACCATAAATCGTAATGAATAACAGTGTCCGCTTGAGTCAATGTCAAACCCGTTCCAGCCGCTTTTAAGCTTAATAAAAATATCGGCGCTTCTCCGTTATTGAATTTATGAATCAAAGGCATTCTATCTTTAGTCTTTCCGTCCAAATATAAATAATCAATATTCAATTTTTTCAAAGCCTCTCTCATTATATTAAGCATTTTTGTAAAAGAACTAAAAACTAAAATACTATGTCCGCCTGCAATCGCTTCTCTTATCATTTCAATAAATAAATTAAATTTTCCGCTTGAGCGAATATCCTTTCTCAAATCCGAATGCAATAATCTTGGATGACAACAAACCTGTCTTAATCTCGTTAATGCAGAAAATATTTCTATATGCGATTGAGCGAATCCTTTTCTTTTAACCGTTTCAAATATTTCAATTCTTGCAGCTTCAAGTATCGACATATAAAGTTCTTTTTGTTCTTTAGTCAAATCGCAATAATTTATAACCGTATGTTTTGGAGGCAAATCTTTTAATACATCGTTTTTTAATCTTCTTAATATAAAAGGAGCAATTCTGTTTTTTAGATTTTCTAACGCTTCTGTTGAATCTTCGTTTCCAGAAATTATTGGCGCTTCATAATCTTCCAAAAAATCTTTATGCTTTCCTAAAAATCCAGGCATTAAAAAATCGAACATCGACCACATTTCGCTTATAGAATTTTCTATAGGCGTTCCGCTTAAAGCGAGTCGTTTTTGAGATTTTAAACTCTTTACGGTTTTAGCGTTTTGAGTATTTGCATTTTTTATATGCTGCGCTTCGTCAAGCACGACATAATTAAATTCTTTTTCGCTTAAAAATTTTATATCTCTTCGCAAAGTCGAATAAGAAACAATCGCTATATCGTAATTGTTGACCGCTTTTATTCTTTTCATTCTCGATTTTAAATTTCCCGTCAAAGTTATAACTTCAAGCGAAGGAGCGAATTTTTTTATTTCGTAATACCAATTTGCAACGCAGGAAGTCGGCGCTACTATTAAAGAAGTTAATTTTGAGCCGTTTTCTTTTTCTTTTAAAATTGACGCTATTGTTTGAAAACTTTTTCCAAGTCCCATATCGTCCGCAAGAATTCCGTTTAACGACATATCGGCAAGTTTTCTAAGCCATTTATAACCGATTAATTGATAATTTCTAAATTCTCCTTTTATATTTTTCGGCGGATTTTCGTCATAATCAATTTTTTTTATATCGTCTATAGTTTTTGCGGCGCTATCGTCTAAATTTAATTCTATTCCGCTGTGTTTTTCAAGCATATCGGCAAAGTATGGAGCGCTGAACATTGGAATCAAATAGCGATTATTTTCTTTTTCTTTTATCTCTTCAATCGGATTTTCTTTAAACATTTTAGCCAAATAATCTATAATCTCCAAATCAATCGGAACAAAAGAACCGTTTTGAAGTCTTATATATTCTTTGTTTTCAGTTTTAACCGCTCTTATTATATCCGACAAATCGTAAATTTCTTTAACTCCTTCAAAAGAAAAATTAATTTCAAAAAAATTTATATCTTTAGTCAAAGATGCTTTCATTTTTAAAGGCTTAACATTTAGTTTTAACGATTTAAAAGATTCGCTATAAAAAAATGTCCATCCTTTATCTTGAAGCATTGGAAGAACTTTATAACATAAATAAAATATTTTTTCATCGTCCGAAGTAGAAAAAGTATAATCTCCCGCTCTATTCAAATATTTTGAAAGAGTTTCGCAAAAATAATTTTCTTTTTCAATATCTCTGTAAATTTCTTCATTATCGAACATATAACCGCTTGTAAATTTATTCGTATAAGGGTCGAGCGTAAAAGAACCGTATTTAAATTTAATCGTAGAAAAAACATTCGCTCCGTCATAATCCAAATAAACTAAAGCCTGAACGGGAAATGCAAGAATTTCGTTTTCGGATATATCTTCGGGAAGTTGCACGGAAAAATCTTTTTTTAGATTTGGCAAAACTCTTGAGCAGAAATCTTTTATATAATCTTTATTTATTATAATCGAATTTTTAAATATATTTTTTTTTATTTTCGCATAAGACGGTTTAGTTTCGTAAAAAATATCTTTATAAAGTATAAAATTGCAATTCTCGCCGAAAGTATAAATTTTATTCAAATCGAAATCTTTTATATTTATATTCAAAATCAAATCTTTCTCTTCGTTATAAAAAGTATTTAGAGAGAGATTTAAAATTTCATCGGCAAATATAATCACTTTGCTTTCGAGCCTTATATTTGAAATATCTTTTAACAAACTTAAACATTTATTAGCGCCGTAATCTTTAAACCATAATTTTCCGTTTTCTTCGGTTTGCAAACCGTCGCCGTAAATATTATTTAAAAATCTTATTAATCTTGCCTCTCCTCTGCTAAAATCTTCAAGTTCTATTTTATATTCTTTATCTTCTATATTTTGTTTTTCTCCGACAATGCATGAAAATAAAAAATTTTCAAGTTCGTTTATTCTCAATTCTTTTTTGCATTCGTTGTCGATTAATTTTAATGAAAGCCCAAGAATTTTTTCGTTGCCTTCGCCTCTAACCGAAAGCAAAATTGAAAGCCCGAAATATTCTCTATAAAGATTATCTCGGTAATTTTCCATTAACGGCGCTCTCGTGTAATATAACCAATTTTTTTGTTCGTTTATATTTTTATTTTTATCGTTAAATTTCTTTTTATCAAAATTCATTGAATCATTATTCGATTCTTTCAACATTTTTATCCGCTTTGTAATTCGATTATTTTTTATAAATTATTAATGTGTTATGTTAATTTTAATTATTAAAAAAGTCAATATAATATATTCTTTTTTGTCTTGTTAAAAAAGAACAAGAATTTTTGCCTCCTTTTTTAAAAAAAATCGATTGCTTCGGACTTTGTCCTAATCAATGTCTGGAAAAATATATTGTTTACACTCTGCCCTATTTTACCAATTTTTTTCAAATAAAAGCTTGATATATTTTTTCAAAATGTTATTATGTTTATAATATTAATTTTTAAGGAGAATTAAAATGTTTACTAAAATTTTAAAATCATTTATTCTAATTTCTTTTTTATCGTTATTTTTGATTGGATGCGTTAATAATGCAAGCGAAGAAGTAAGCGAAATTCATCCGTCTTTTATACCCGCAGTTTATAGTTTAGACGATTTGGTAATCACTAACAGAAATCAAGTCGCTGGCGGAAATGGCGATTTAGTCGTAAAATACGCTTTCGTTAGAGATAACGCTCCAAAAGATTTTACTACAAAAGAAATGGGATATATGACATTAATGCCTGGCGATTCTGTTGGACTTCATAAACATGAAGGAAACGAAGATAGCTATTTAATAGTATCTGGAGTTGGAACTTATACCGATGAAGACGGAAGTCAATACGAGGTTAAAGCTGGCGATATGACTATATGTCGTTCTGGACATAGTCATGCTTTATCTAATAGCAGTCAATCGCCTTTAATATTTTTTGCCGTTTTATCAGGAAAGTAATTTACTAAACTTAAAATTATTATAAAGTAGTTTAATAAGAGATAGAATAAAATATTTATCCTATCTCTTTAATTTATCATTTTTCAATATAAGCGTAATTAAATTTATATCTTCCCAAAGGCTCGTCAGTATAATTTTTAAGTTTCGGACTAACAACCAAAAAATCTGTTCTGTATATAAAAGGAATAATTGGCACTTCGTCAAATAATATAGCTTCCGCTTCTCTCAACGCTTCCATTCTCTTTTCGGCATCTATTGAAGTTCGAGCATATTCTATTAAATTGTCGTATCTTTCGTTTGAAAATCCGCCGTAATTAAAATCGCTGTCGCTTGTCATTATTTGAAGCATTGTCAAAGGGTCGTTATAATCTCCTGTCCAACTTGCTCTAACCATTTGATAATTTCCAGCTTCTCTTAAAGGCAAACTTATTTTTGACTCAACCGTTCTTAATCTCAAATCAACATTTAAATTCTTTTTCCACATATCCTGCACGGCTTCCATTACCGTAGTATAAAATCCAGCTCCGACATTTAATTCTATAGTAGGAAAATTTTCTCCGTTTGGATATCCAGCTTCCGCCATTAATCTTTTTGCTTCTTCAATATTTTTTGCATAATTATTAATGTCTATATAATCTCCGCTCTCTTCTCTGAAAGATTTATTTAAACCTTTTACAACAGGAGGAACGAATCCGCCAGTCGCAATTAATTTTCCATGTCCAATATTTCTTGCTATATAATTTCTATCTATCGCAAGAGATAAAGCTTTTCTTACTCTTTTGTCAGATAAAGCTTTGTCTTTAGTATTAACATCGATATAATAACAGCCTATAATATCGCTTACCGCCATAAGTCCGTCTTTAATCAAATTTTCAATCTCGCCAATCGGCGGAGCGGTGATAGAAAAATCTACATCGCCCGTTCTAACGGAATTTAAAGCTATATATTCGTCAGCCATTAAAACGAAATTTATTCTTTTAGCGACTTGATTCTTATAATCCCAATAATTAGTATTTATTTCAAAAGCGATTAATTCGTCAGGTTTTCTTTCAACCATTTTATAAGCGCCGTTTCCAATATAAGTTTCGGGATTCCAAGTCCAATCGTCTCCGTAGGTTTCTATAATATCTTCTCTAACGGGAACATATATTCCGCCCGAAGCGACTATATCTAAAAAATATAAAGTAGGAGCTTCCAACTCTATTATTAAAGTATTTTCGTCTGCAGCGATAACTCCTAAAGATTCAACCGATTTTAATCCTTTAGTTATATCTTTAGCGTTTTTTATATATTCCATTAAATAAGACATTGGCGATGCAGTTTTTGGATTAACCGCTCTTCTGAAAGAATATAAAAAATCTCCCGCAGTCACTTTTTTGCCATCGCTCCATTTTGCATTATCTCTTAAATGAAAAGTATAAACTAAATTGTCTTTGCTTATCTCCCATTTATTTGCTACTCCTTCGATTATATTATTATTCGTGTCTTTATTTAGCAAACCTTCAAAAGCATGATTAATATATATAAAACCGTAAGAACTACTATTTAAAGTTGGGTCTATTGTTTTTAATTCATACTCCAAGTTTACCGTTATCTCATCTTTAATCTCTTTTTTGTTTTCTTTAATATTATTGCAAGACGAGAGCAACATCAACAATATCAAAGTTTTTGTAAAAAATTTGTAAGTCATAAAAAACTCCTTTGTCTAGGCTTCCTAAACCTGACATTAATTAAGATTTTATTTTTATAACCGTTTGAAATGTAGTTTAATCTTGTTTTTGATTTAATAGAATTAATAAATAAAACAAGACCAACTTTAGAAAAGAATCTCATTTTATTTATTTTTATAATATGAGAGTTATTCCCTACGCTGGCATTACCCAAACAGGTTATAAGGGTCGAAATATTTTATTTCCTCTCAGCCTTTTAAAGCTCCCCTATTAATTAATATTGTAATATATTTTAATTTTTTGTCAACAGGTTAAGTAATTATTATTTTAATTAAAATAATAATTAAATCCCAAATACATATGCGTTCCGAAATAGTATTCCTTATACGAAATCGATAAATCTCTAATCATTGAATTATAATAATTATTCATTGTGCTTGAATAGTAAAAAACTAAAGAAAAATTACTTTTTTCAAATCTGTATTCTATAGATTTTAAGGTTCTATAAAAATTAAGATAAGTCACAAAAGTATTTACATTTTTATTATAAGCGACAAAAACATATACATCCAAAATTAAATCCAATATCGGAAAATTCTTAAACCACATTGCCGAACTTACCATAGGAAAACTTAATATTTTTAAATTTTGAGAATAATCGTTATAATTTATAGTTTCAATGCCTATTAATTCTTTTTCTTCCATAAAATACATAGGCGAACTTGAAATATAACCGTTTAATTGACTTACGCTTGAAATCGTAATAAATATAACAATTAATAAAATCTTTTTTATAAACATTAATTTACCTAATAAATATATCTTATTTACCATATATTATATAAAAAATATTAAAAATTTAAAGCAAAAAATTCTATTGCTTGACATAATCTATATGCTATTATATCATATTTTTCGGAAAATCATACTATTAATATTAAATTATAAGTTAGGAGTTAATATGTTTAAAAATTTTATCTATTATAGCGTCTTATTATTATTTTCTATAAATTTATTTCTTTATTGCGATGAAACTAACGGCTCGTTAAAATATAAAATGGATAATTATGAGGAAAAAGTAAAAACGAAGTGGGAATATAATCCTTTTAAGAATTATGCAACGGATAGATATTTTTCTTCTTGGCTTAATCCAAACGCTTATAATAGCAAATTTTGGTTTGGAGATATTTTTAATATAAAAGAAATGTATCCGAATAAAAATTTTAATTTTGACAAAATGATATTATATTATCATCCGACTTTAGCTACAGAAGTAACGCCTATAAGTTTTAAGCATAATGAAAAACATAGATTTAAAATAGGAGTCGGATATTTGACGCATTTTTTCTTTTCGCATTACGGAAAAGGATTTAGTCAATATTACGGAAAAAGTTTATTTTACGGAACTTATACGCAGACGGAAGTATTTTTTGATTATATATACAATAATTCTTTTAAGTTTAGATTTTCTCCTTTAAGGCATGTATGCTCTCATATAGCGGGCGATATATTGGGAGATGATAAGTTATACGATAAATCTACGGAAGAATTTAAAGATAATGGATTTGAGCAGATGCAATTTTCCGCTCATTACAAATACGGATGGTTTGCTTTTTACGGCGGAGTAGCTTTTGCAATTACGGGTTTAAAAAAATCAAATTTGGTTGATTTGTTTAATATTTTTTCTGGAATAGATTTTAGAGTTCCAATTTGGGGCGAGATTAGTTTTATTTCGGGAGTATATTTAGGAGTTAATCTTGACCAAATAAATACGATTAAAAGAACTATTGACAATTATATAGCTTTAAGAAGTTATAACGAATGGACGCCTTCAATATCCGTAGGAGCTGGCGTTGAAATTTACAGAATTATAATTGGCGTAAAATATCAATATGAACGCTCTAAACAATTATACGCTTTCAAAAAAACGGAAAGTAAATTTGGACTTGAAGCGAGTTTATATTTATAAAATTAATATTCGCCTTCGGAATTATTTTCATAATATTTAAAAACATCGTAAGGAGTAAATATTCCCAAATCGGTAATTATCGCGCTTACCAAATGCGGCGGAGTATAATCGAAAGCGGGATAAAATCCTTTAACTCCTTCTCTTGCAGTTTTTACTCCCATAGCTTCCGTTACTAATTTTTCGTCTCTAAACTCAAATTCTATATCTTCAAATCCTCTATGACTTTTATCGGGCGCGCCTGTCACAAAATAAGGAACTCCCAAATATTTTGAAATAATCGCTATTTGATAAGTGCCGATTTTATTTACAACCGCTCCGTTTAAGCAAATCAAATCTGCAGCGGAAGTGAATATATCGACTTTTTTCTCTTGCATTGTATAGGCTATCATATTGTCTGTTATAACTGTAGTATCGGCGTTTTGCTCAAAGGCTACGGTTGCCGTTAATCTTGCTCCTTGAAAATACGGACGAGTTTCAGCGCAAATTATTTTTATATCTTTATTTTGTTTTTGAAATTCTTTAATCATAAATCCGACTATCGACTCTCCAAAACATTGAGTTAAAATCGTTCCTTTAGAGGGAAACATTGAAACCAAATATTCAGCCATTTTTTTAATTTTCGCGTATCTTTTTGTGGAAAGTTCTATTCCTTTATTAAAAATTGCCTCTATTATTTCGTTTGAATCTTTGTTTTTATTTATCGCGTCAATTCCCGCACCTAAACAATTTTTTGTTATAGACATCATTCTTGCGCTTGTAGTCGGACGAGAGTTTGCCAAAGTATCGCAAGCGTTTTTAAGAAATTTAATTTTATCTTCGCCTTGCAAATTTTTAGATTCATATCCAGCCAAAGCCATTCCCATTGCAACAGCCAAATAAGGTCCCGCGCTTTGAGTCACCATATCGGCTATTGCTTTAGAAACTTCTTTATAAGTTTTGCATTCTACAAAATTAATTTTATTCGGATAAACTCGCCTATCTAATATTTTTACGATTCCCTCTTCATACCAAGCTATATTTTCAAATTGAAGCATAAAAGCCAAATCTTTATCGATTCTTTCCATAGATTTTTCTCTTAAATTAATTTATTTTCTCTCTCAAAAAATTCTTAAAAATTTTTTAATCATTAAATTTCTATTTTATTTTCTAGTAATACTTATAGGATTTTCGTCTCCTTGAGGGGTAAATGTTCCTTTAGTGAAACTTCTAAAAGATAAAGCATCGCCTTGTTTAGTCTTATAACTTGTCTCGCTAATTTTTGTTATATCGGATGCAGGATTTTTTTTGTCACTACTATCGCTCATAGAACCGTCAGAGTATATCGTAATAACAAGAGTGTCCTTTCCCTCTTCACACCATTTGCCCGCATAATAGGATAATGTTATCGAGTTCGACAATGTTATCGGGTTTGGCAATGTTATCGGACTTGAATTTGACTTACAGCAAATATGAAATAAGGATAAAAAGAATAATATTATTATTAAATTTTTTAGATTTTTCATTAATTAACCTCCGCAATGAATTACAAATTAAATTTTAACCAATTTGTAAAATCCGCAACTTTTATTAGTTTTTCTCTTCGCATTATAACTTCTTTTCCAATTTTGAGCAAACTATATTCAATGTCGGCTCTCTTTTTTTCGTCAGGAACGGATTCTATTTCTTTAACTCTCGCACAACCTGTTGTTCTTCTTATTATTTCAAGTCCGCAAATTCCGAAAGAATATTTTAAAACATTATCAAGATAATATTTTTTAAACTCTTCATTTTTTGCCGAAATGTCTTTAATGTATTTTTTAAATTTAATTAAAAATTTCTTTTTGAATAATTTTATTATATCGTTTATCGCATTATAAATAAAACGCATAAATTTTTTATTATTCGTAATATTCAAATGATAAACATAAGAAAAAATAAGATTTGCAATTAAAGTTCCCAAGTCGTAGCCAATCGGTCCATAAAATGCAAATTCGCAATCCATAACTTTAATATATTTGTCGTTTGTAAAAATAGAACCCGTATGCAAATCGCCATGTATCAAAGCTTGAGGATTATTCATAAACTCGTATTTTAATTTTGCAGCTTCAAATTGCAATTTTTTATTTTTATAAAATTCTTTTTCAACATATTTTTTTAATCTTTTTGAAAAAACATTTTCTTTAAGCAAATTAAAAAAAGGCTCTGTAAAAACCAACTCCTCGCTTATTTTACATAATTCTTTATTAGTATATTTTATAACTTCGTTTTTTTTAGAAAATGCATCTGTAAAAAAATCGGCGGTTGATAAAGTAGTTTCTATTATAAAATCGGTTATCTGTTCGGGCAGATGATAAAGAATTTTTCCTTTAATCAAAGCGTCTCTTAATATAATGCAATCTTTCAAATCTTCCATTATAAAAAGTTTCATCGTTTCGTCTATATAAAAAATTTTAGGTGCAAGTTTTGGGATTTTTTTTCCGTAATAAGTTAAAATTTCAGCTTCTCTTTTATTTCTGTTAATATCTAAAATTCTACCCGAAGAATTGCTTCTTGCATGAACTCCCGCTTGTTTTATTATAACGGATTTTTTATTATTTTTAACTCTATAAACATAATTTAAATTTCCATCTCCAATTTCATTGCAAATCGTATCTTTAGAATTAAAATATTTAAATTTTTCTTTAGCGTATTCTAAAATATCTTTTTCATTCATTAAAAAATATTTATTAAATTTATTCATTTAAATTAATCCTATGTTTTTATTATTTATATATTAGCATAAAAAATATAAATTTAAATAGAATTATAATGATTTTATTAACTCAAATTTATTTATATATTATTAAGCCGTATTGTATTTTTAGATTTTTAATTTATAATTTTAGACTGTTAAAAAATGCAAATTGATAAAACAAGACTCTATTATTTAAGGATTTTTTATGTGCGGTATAGTCGGCTATGTCGGAGAAAATAATTCTGTTGATATTCTAATGAATGGACTCTATTCTTTGGAATACAGAGGATACGATTCGGCGGGAATTTCAATAGTTGAAAACGATAATATAATAACTTTCAAATCGGAAGGAAAAATTGAAAACTTACAAAATATTATAGATAAAAATAAAAAAATAGAATCAAATATTGGAATAGGACATACAAGATGGGCGACACATGGAGCGCCTTCCGATATTAACGCTCATCCTCATTCTACAGCGAGGCTTTCTTTGGTTCATAACGGAATAATAGAAAATTATAAAGACATAAAAAATAATCTTATAAATAAAGGTTATAAATTTATCTCAGAAACCGACACGGAAGTCGCTGCAAATTTGATAGATTATTTATATAATGGAAATCCTTTGCTTGCCATAAAAAAAGCGATTGAGATTATAGAAGGTTCTTACGCTTTTGCAATTATTTTTAAAGACAAACTTGATAAAGTTTACGCTATAAGAAAATGCGCACCTCTTATTGTAGCTTTGGGTAAAAACGAAAATTTTATAGCGTCAGATATTCCCGCGATATTAAAATACACGAATAAATATATTTTAATAGACGAAGAAAATATTGCAGAATTACAAAAAGATAAAGTTATTATTTACGATAAAGATTTGAAAGAAGTAAATGCAAAAGTAAACGAAGCTAATTGGACTTTAGAACAGGCTGAAAAATCGGGATATGAGCATTTTATGATTAAAGAAATTTACGAACAGCCTAAAGCGATTTTAGACACAATAGAGCCAAGAATTGTGCATGGAATTCCCGACTTCAAAAGAGATAATATATTAGACGAAAATTTTTGGAAATATTTTGAAAGAGTTTATATTGTAGGCTGCGGAACTGCAATGCATGCGGCAATGATTGGAAAAAGATTGATTGAAGATAATTGCAGAATTCCCGTAGAATGCGAAATTGCTTCGGAGTTTAGATATAAAAATCCTATTATAACCGATAAAACTCTTGCAATATTTATTTCGCAGTCGGGAGAAACCGCCGATACTTTAGCCGCTTTAAATTTGGTTAAAGAGCGAGGATGCAAAAGTTTGGAGATAGTAAATGTAAACGGCTCTTCAATAGCGCGAGCCGCCGATTATGTTATTTATACTTACGCGGGACCTGAAATATCTGTAGCTTCAACAAAAGCTTATTCCGTTCAAGTTGCTATAATGTATTTAATAACTTTTAAAATATCTTTGGCGCGAAAATTAAAAAACGAAAAAGAAATAAAAATTCTTATAAGAAATATGCTTAACGCGATTGATTCTATAAACGATTTGCTTGATATGAGCGATGAAATAAAAAATATTTGCGTAGATTATAAAGAAGTTAATAGCATATTTTTTATGGGAAGAGATTTAGATTATTATCAGGTTATGGAAGGCGCTTTAAAAATGAAAGAGATTAGCTATATTCATTGCGAGGCTTATGCTGGAGGCGAGCTTAAACATGGAGTAATATCTTTAATAACCGAAGGAACTTCTGTAGTAGCTTTGGCTATTCAAGAAAAAATTTTAAATAAAATGATAAGCAATATAAAAGAAGTTGTTTCAAGAGGAGCTAAAGTTTTATTATTCGCTAAAAAAGGAATGAATATAGACAAAGACGCTTACGATAAAATAATATATTTGCCAAATATTGAAGATATGTTTATGCCTATCGCTTCAATAGTCGCTTTACAATTACTCGCTTATCATACCGCCGTTATCAGAGGTTGCGATGTCGACAAACCAAGAAATCTAGCAAAAAGCGTTACCGTTGAATAATTAATTATTATATTCTTATAGACTTTATTATTAAAACAAAATATAATTAAATTTTAATTAAACTTACTAATTAAGGAGATAATTATGATAGTAGTAATGAAACCAAACGCAAAAGAGGAATATATAAACAATATTACCGAAAGATTAATTAACGCGGGACTTGGAACAAATAAAATTGTCGGAGTCGATTGCACGGTTATCGGCATAGTCGGAGATACTTCAAAAGTAGACAGAGAGTTAATATCCACTTTGCCAGGAGTTGCGAGAGTTTTAAAAGTTCAAGAGCCATTTAAAAGAGCAAATAGAGCCTTCAAAAAAGAAGA
>ENA-ORSC01001255-ORSC01001255.1-human-gut-metagenome-genome-assembly--contig:-NODE-1255-length-17918-cov-4.720148_pt1 | contig 17918 bp, 15 predicted proteins | sample MGYA00242178_ERZ509140 | MGnify/ENA primary metagenome ERZ509140 (study PRJEB26280, sample SAMEA2338681) | human gut metagenome | biome: human gut; feature: human-associated habitat; material: faeces... | reverse complement strand
CGCTTGGCAATCCGCCGAGCCACAGGAGTCTCATCCACATCGTATTTTTTATGGAAGCAGGCAAACGTATTGGTCAGCGGATAGAAGTACTTCCGTGCACCAATGCCATTCTTCGCCAGCGCATCAAACACTTCATTACGGCTGGATCCAAACAGCTTTTCGTCAAATACAACCGGGAAGTAGGCGTAATTCGACTTTACTTCCGGCTGCTCCACATTCAGCTGCAATCCATCCACACCGCTCAGATGCTCCCGATAGCGTTCGACAACTGCCTTACGTTTTGCAATTTCTTCATCCACATGGCGCAGATTGCAAAGGCCCATCGCTGCACAGAATTCATTCATCTTGGCATTAGCACCTACAGCATCCACTTCTTCCGGGCCATGAATACCAAAGTTTTTCAGTTCATATAGCTTACGCCCCAGCTCTGGGTTCTTATAGCAAACTGCACCACCTTCGATGGTATTGAACACCTTTGTAGCATGAAAGCTGAAGCAGGATGCATCACCAAAGTTTCCGATGCCCTGACCCTTATAGGTCTCACCAAAGGTATGAGCTGCATCATACAGTACCTTCAACTCGTACTTGTGTGCCAGCCGCTCGATTTCCTCGATGTTGCATACGTTGCCATACACATGCACCGGAACGATAGCACAAGTACGGTCAGTGATCAGCCGTTCCAGCTTGGTCACATCCATCGTATATGTAACCGGATCAATATCGCAGAACACTGGCTCTAAACCATTGCGCACAATCGCATGAGTGGTAGACGCAAAGGTAAACGGTGTGGTAATGACCTCCCCCTGCAGATTCATCGCCTGCAGAGAGAGTTCCAGCGCCATGTGCCCGTTGGTCAGCAACTCCACGTTTTCCACTTCCATATACTGCTGAAGCTCTGCCTGCAGGTTCTTATGCTCCGGTCCCATGTTGGTAAGCCAATGGCTGTCCCAAATAGGACGGATTTCTTCGGCATATTCTTCTAATGTTGGCATTGATGATTTCGTAACCAAAATTTTATCGTCCATTATTATTTACCTTCTTTCCAAAGATCAACCTACAGATAACTAAACAGAGTACGGCAATTGCAAAGAGAATTAAACTATATATCACTCCAGCATTCTTCAGGACAAACATTGGCGAAAAAGACACCAGGAACATATCCATAAATGAAAGGAATATCCATGCAAATCCAAAATCTTCCAATACACCGGATTTAAACTCCGGATCTGTAACTCGAAGAAGAATCACACCCGTTGCCATAACGCCTGTAGATAAGCCAAAAATATAGATTCCTCGTTCAAACCAGTAATTTCTAAAGAATCTAGGTGAAACGATCCAAAACCATGCAATAACAAAGGCAAAGCCAACAACCGAAATAACTGCAATTGGAACAAGGTATTTTACAACCACACTAATATTAATAGATGCAACTCCAAATGCAACCAGATAGTCTGTTGCACTGCTTCCAATATGCGTAATAATTTTCTTATCCACAAATTCATCTAATCGAACGATTTTCAGAATTCCTTGTAACATGATGCTGCAAAGCAAGGCCAAACCATATACAGGGAAAGATACTGCTGGAAATAGAGCCTTCAGGCCAGCATTTATTCCATATGCCATACCAACTGCTACCAAAATCAATGAAAAATGCCATGTCAATGTATCAATAGACATTGCATTGACTGTATTCTCACCAAAAGCACTTCTATCATTTTCTTTTACAAGACCTGTTAACATTTCTTCTTGAAGATCTTCTACGCTTTTGATGATTGCAGTTTTTCCTTTTCGTGCCCCGATATTAATCATCGTTACTCCGCCAAGAATTCCTCCCAACAGCCCAATTGTTGCAAATGTCTGGCCAATACTTATTGCCTCTTCCCATCCATTGTCTACAAGAACACTACCAATTGCAGCAGCCGTACCATGACCTCCTACAAAACCAGCTGGGAGCATCAATCCAAAAGCTGGATTTATTTCTTTAAAGAATGCAGGAAGGATTGCAACTCCAAGAAAAATAAATACTCCAAATTGTGTAATTTCAGCCGCCGCATTAACCAAAAAGCTGTCACCTACTGAATGGAACATATTCCTAAAGGAAACTTTTGTCTTGTTTCCAATAAACATTGATCCAAATACAAAGGCGATCAAAATGCCTGCATAATTCGATATTTCTGAACTGAATGGGATAATATTAAAAAATTGTTTGCCCGCAAAAAGTCCTATAAATCCTGCAATTAGAGCGGAAGGAATATAAAGTCTTTGAATTAATCGAACTTTGCTACGAATTATTTTTGCCATTAGAAGCAATGCGGACATCCATGCAACATCGTACAACAAACTCAATTCTGTAAAATCCATCTAATTTTCCTCATTGTATCTTAATGATGCGTATTTTCATACTCCACATTTACATCGACAGCAGTAATATATTCCTCATATTTTCTTGCGATTATCATGTTATGCTTAAAGTGCGCATCTTCGATTTCTTTTCCCATAAAGCATTTCATATGGTTTTCAATGTAATCGTATCCACCCATACAGGAAAATTCGCACCCAGCAGAGAATCGTGGATTACACTCCACCAAATGATATGTTCCATTCTTATCGAGGATATATTCGAAATTCACATCACCCAAAACACCTAATTTATCCGCCAAAATTTTCGATGCTTCTTCCAACGCTTTATCTTGGTACACATATACTGTAGTAGAGCAGCCATGCGGTGTCGAAATCAGCTCTCGCCGTGTCATTGCAACAACCTTATGCGGTTTTTCCTGACGAACGATTTCTACCATAACAAGGGGGCCATCAATAAAAGGCTCGACAATATAAGTATCTTCATCCGCTACAGCAGAGAACTTTTCCCATTCTTCCTGATTATAGATGTACTTCAAACCTTGACTACTGCGGCCATTATAAGGCTTGCACACCACAGGAAAATCCCACTCCAGTTTCTCTATATCACGGAGCATCAACGTGGGGATTGATTGTGTCCTCGGGCATTCTTCTGCAATGAAATCCGCAAGCTTCTTCTTGTTACGGATAATATCAAGCGCTTCTTTGGGTGAAATACATAAAACAACTCCATGTTCGTCAAACCATTCCCGGTTGACATTGAGAAGATCGATCTCATAATCAATCATAGGCAAAAGATAATTAATTTTTTCTTTAAGACAAAGTTCCTTCATAAACCTCAAATAGTTTTCGTTATCTGACACTGGTGGTGCCTGATAAAAAGCATCCATCTCACAAGATTCTACGATCCATTCTTTGGGATAGATATTACATCCTACCACACGGAATCCCATCCGCTTCAAGCTTTTCAATGTTATATCTGTGGCAACCGATCCAGTTGATGTAATTAGCGCTGTCTTCATAGCTTATTCTCCTTTTTAATAAATTCAATCTCGCTATTCATCTTGCAATAGAACGGATAATCCATCCATCAAATCTACCGCCAAGTACTTTATTCTTGTTCAATACAGATTAATTCAAGATTCCCTTTGAGGCACAATCGTGTTTTTCACTTTTTTTAAGGCCTGCTTAAACTTCCCATAACGCACCATCAATATAAAACTTTCCACCTTGCGTGCCCAAAATATAACCGGGTAATTGTATCCCATCATCCGGTTGCGTTTCTTCTCATATTCAACATCAGGAATAACATATTCCGGATGCTTTAATGGAAAATTCATCTCATAGAGTTTTGCGTTAAAAATCTTACGAATTCCCCTTGGAAGCATTTGGATGTCATTGGAATGAGCCGCACTCTCAGAGCAACCAATATTGCTAATCATATTATATTTAGGAATAATTTGAAGTTGGTTTAATCCGTACATTGCAAATTCAATAAAAAATTCATCTCCCGCCACATGCCCCTCATACTCAGATGATTTTGCATATGCACAAATTCTTTTCCACGCAATCGGGTTATGTTTTGTCCTTTGTTTTAACAGCTTCATAATATATGGATCTTTACCATACATAAACTTTCCAAATTGATCGTATGTTCTTTTCCACAATGCTACGCCCCAGATTGATCCCTGTCGCGAGAAAAAGTAATCTGACGCAACATCGCTTGACACTCCAAGATGATTCATTCCACAAATACAGCAAATTCGTTCATCATCTTTATATTTTTCAAGCAATTCCGCGCAAAAACGAAAAAAACTGACTGATGGAATTTGGTCATCCTCCAATGAAATACAGCGATCTACGTGTGCCCACAGAATTTTATCCCGCATAGCACCCATCGTATATAGGCCATAGTTTCTATCAGCATAAATCTTATAGACCTTGCAGTCCCAATCAATCTCCGTATCGAACATCTTGCGATGCTCATTGATAATTTTCCATTCCTGTTCATTTCGGCCACCGTCAGACTGAATAAACAGAATACTGGGTCGTGCTTGTTTGATAACGTCAAACTGCTTTCTTTGACATTCTGGTCGAACCCAAATATTCACCTTCACCGGAACATCTACCAACCAGGGCTTCTTGTCTGCCATCTTTCCTCCCATATCCTTTCTTTCTCCGTCAGCTATAGAGGCCCAAATCAAATAAGTACCTATCCTTATACTCATCTTTTTTATAGTCCAGCACAAATTCCGACCCACTAGCTAAACTCGAAATCAAATAATCGCATCTTCCAAGTAATATTAATCGCACCAGATAGTCCCGGCCTCTTGTATATGCATCTCCCTCCAAAGAACTTTCAAGATAATCTTTCTGATTATACTCCTTGACAAAATTATCGTCTGCGGAAAACACCATCGAGCCATATCAATTTTGTATTTGCAGATAGATTTCATAATCTTCTGTCACAACATATATCTTTTTGATCACATGCAGTTTCAAAAAATCATCTATCTTATCGCAAAGCTGTTCAACTGTAGGCTGAACATGATGTCCCTTCGGTCGTAGACTTACATAATCTGTTCCACGAAGGAACACGCCAAGTATGCCCCCCCCCCCATATCATAGGTTGCAAATAGTTTCTGATATTTTTCATCTGCAAGCTCTTGTACATTGGCTTTTATCGGGCACATCTCATCAAAAAACTTTCTTTTCCATTCGTCATCTACATGATCTCTCGATATTTTCCCAAATGTCCACCCATTGAGAACAACATTTTTCTTTTGGTTAAGTTTTGCTTCTTTCAGTTTTAGCGGCTGCTTAAAATAGTATTCCCATGCATTGTTTGTTCCGTCAATCAAAGCATCTATGTGATATTGGCACAAATCTGTACTAAAATCCACAACCGGTACATAGCCCTTATCAACGGCATACTTCATCTCATTCATCACATAATAATATGTCGAAAGAAGGCCTTCCTGACGGCCACGAGAGCGGATGACGTAATACGTTTTTTCAGGATCCTCACTTCCGTAATGTTTTCTCTGTTTTCTCTCATCAAAATGAAAAAGCATAAGATTCAATTTCATTGCAATATTTGTCAACGCCGACAGTCCAGGCACATTCTTCATCATTAAATAAATTTTTCTCTTAGGATTCATATATTTCCTCTCAACTTTACCCTTTTATTGATATATCCGATTATCCATTTCCACTCGTCTGAGCTATGATACACAGTGAAAAGCATTGCTATAACTATCAAACCTGTCAGGAGTGCCTTTATAATAACTGCAATAAGTCCTCTTAAAGATATAAGGGATACAAGCCAATATGCCATTAATACAGTGACTACAGTGAACACACCGTTCAACAATTGCTTCGTCAAATACTCACTTAGACTGTGCCCCATTTTTTCAAAAACAACTTTTCCCTCGTACCAGAAGGATGTAAAAAACCGTGAGAGACCTGTCGCAAGTGCCACGCCTGTAACTCCCATTCGGACTCCAAGGCCAACCGATAAAACAATATTTAGGAATGCCATAATCGGATATACTTTTTTTGTTGCCTCAAATAATCCCATCGTTTGTCGATATGTCACAACTGTGTTCATTGCCTGCTGGAAGTAAAAAGTAATCATCAGTGCTGCAACCAAAGACATCTTTTGAATATACCCATCACCAATCCATACTGCGATAAAATCCTGAACAATACAAACGTACTCCGCAACGCAAAAGACATTCATACAAAAAATCAGGAAATCAATTTTTTTATAGACTCCATAAGATTTTTGGGTATCCAGTTCAGCATTCAGATTTCCTACACTTGCCTCAATGCTTGTTACAATAATATTATAAATGCTGTTCAGATACACGATCAGCATGTAGTAATTTGAATAGTATCCAACATAAACCGTACCAAGAAGCATCGAAATAATAATGCTATCCGTTTGATTTAAAATTACTGTGCTGATTTTTGTCACGCACATGGCTTTGGCATTTTTGTAAATTCTGCTTGTTTCCAGCTGAACCTTTGAAGCTTCTTTTGAAATATGCTCCAGATATGGATACATCTTCAGTGACGCAACATGCAACGAAATGTTCTTTATAACTGTAAATACAACTTGAATCACAAGATATCCCAAGAAATCTTTCGTGACCACAAGATACACACTCTGACAGATATACATCACAAATTTTGTAATGATCTCCGCAAGATTGATTACATACCGTTTTTGGTCTGCTTCAATGACCATTGTCCGGTAGGCCACAAAATAACTTGCTACCGAATCTGCCAAATAAAGGACATAGTATATCAGAAGATCTTGCTGATTCAAATCACTCTTTACGATATATTTCAAAAATGGAATCAAAAGCAGGCCAACGGACAGTATAACCGCTATGATTGCTGTATAGATCTTTTTAAACAAAAGAACCAATGCTGCTACAGTTTCTTCGTCATTGTTTTTCAGTGGCTTATACAGTTCATACGTCAGCACACTGCCAAATCCAAGCTCTGCCAAATTTAGCAGGCTCAGAATATTGCTGTACAAACTGCTAACGCCTGTATACTCAGCACCAAGGATTCGGATAAACAGTGTCCGAACAAGAAAAGTTGCTCCAAGGAGAAAGACTTTACTTATAACTCCAAATGCCAGATTTTTTGTTACATTTTCGGTTCTACTCATAGTTTTTTCTCAAATTATTTCCACTTTAACTGTCTCAATTACAGGTCTAATAGTCTTTATCGATTTCGTCTTGCAAAAGATATTTTTTTTCAACATTTCGAATCTTAAATATTTTTTCTTCATTAAATATAGATACATATTTGTAGGAAAAAATATTTTTATCATTATAATAATTTCCTTGTTCAATATACGAATTAATATTTTTTGCAAGCATCATCGTTTCAAACGCTGTCAAGATCAGAATTAAAATCCTTTTATTTAATTTTTTTGATTTTTGAATTCCCATAATAAAGAGGTATACTTCAACAAATCTCATTATTCCACTAAGTCTTGTAGCAATACTTTCGTAGCCAAGAAACAGCCCATACGAAGACATTGTAATCAAATAGCATTTATATAACCGAGAGTACTCTTCCGTAGAATCTCCTTTTTTTTTGACTATCGAAAACATATATGTTGCAAAGCATATTCCTGTCAATCTCTCTGCGATAGCAATAGGTCGGATACTTGTTCCTGAAATCATATAGTAATTAAGTGCATCAATACCGAATGAGATAAACACTCGTTTTACACTCGGTACTGTAAGTAAAACGCCAACACCCCACATCAGTATGCATATATACCGAACTTGCTTAATGCCAATTCTATCCACAAAAAAAAGCGTCAAAAACATCAGCGCCGTTCCATGTATTAAAGTGCATATCACCACCCAAAGGAAAACTTTTCCTTTTTCTTTCTTTTTCCATGCAGGTAAAATAATTCCCAAAAAAATAGCAATAATCAATCCTTGTCGTATAACCGACATAAAGTATGTCATATAGAGTGTCGGGTATGCAATAATGAAAATTTCTGGTGTACGTATTTCGAATTCTTTTGCGAATCGAAAAAGAAGACCTATTTCAAAAATCGATATTATGAAAATGAATCCCTCAAATGGAATGTCTAAATATCTAAATATATTACATAAAAATAAATACCCAATTTCTCCATGAAGACCGCTATAGTTGGAAAAGGAAATATTTTCACTTGATATACTATAATATATTGTTCTATAACTAAAATAATCTGTTCCTTGCCCAAATCTAAGAGATAGCATGGTTGTTAAAATAAGCGCGATTACTATAAATTCTGATTGCTGTACTTTATTTGGAACTCTTAAAAAATATTTTTTTGTTCCTAAAATACATATCCCTATCCATGCCACTATATATAGGCTCATATACCATTCCTCTGCTTTTGTAAATGCGATATCAATTCATCTGACACACCAGTTTTTGCTTTTCTGAAAAATACCTTTCCACTTTTTATAATATTGTCATAGTTTTCTTCTGTCATAACTCGGACAAGCGGATCATAAATCAAATAATGCAGTGCACATAAATTCTCATATGACTGTTCCTCATCATATATTTTATCAACATTAACAGCATATGATGAATTACAAACAATTGTTGGAATAACAAGTTCACTTGGCGCATACGCTGATTTGAAATACTTATGCAACCGGATATCATTTTCAAGCTTGTCAAGTACCATCATTGCACAATCGTAAGTCAGTCCCCAGTAATCGCTTCCAAAATATATTTTCCAAATCCCCCCTCATTTCCATAATTTAACACATCTTGTTTTCTGCCTCCGATTTGATATAAAAACCTCCCAATGATTCTATTTTTTATCCCTCGTACGATTCGTTTTACTCTATCGGATTTTATATTATAACCGAATGTCCAGTAGCGTTTAACCTTCATGCTTTGTTTATCATTTCCGGTTATACATTCTGCTCTTAAGAATTCACGCTCAGCTTCCTTCTCGAAAATCTTTTCTATTTCACGCACCGACATTGCTGGATAGTCAGTTCCCGTTAAACATACGACACGATCATACGGTCCTGTACGTCTCACCTCTTGCAAAAGTCGCTTCTGATATTCAACCTGTGAATATCCACCCCAGGATACTCTTACTCGATTTTGGAGAAACACAACATTTCTGTTTTCCTTCAGGATTGTTATAAAAGGATTAATCGAAACATTTTTATCAACATGGACAAAAAAAGTTTGATTTCCAAATGCATCTACTAATCGTTTTAAATTTTCGGGATCTGTATAAGCCGATATGATATATGCAATCCTCATCATATTATCCTATTTTCCTTTTCAGCTCATTGATATTTCCGCATGTAACCGTATTACTATTTGGGGTGTAAAGCGTCTCTGCACAACCTCCAACATTATATGTAACCACCCTCGTTCCACATGCTTGTGCTTCCAAGTTGACAGTCGGGTAGTTATCTTCATAAGTAGGATTTACGAATATATCCGCTGCCGTATAAATTGCTGCCAGTTCCTGCGGACTGTTGGTACGTTGGATGCCCTTGATATTTTTCGGGAGGTCTTTAATCTGTTTTTCACTCAAGCCGACCAGCACAATAGCATATTTACCATCCAGCATCTGCGCCAATTTATAGAAGTCAAACAAGCCCTTACGATCCTCCCAGACGTTAGCAACACCCAGCACAATAATCTTATCCTGTAAGCCATAGCGCTCCCGGAAGTCGCTGGGGGTCGGCTTGAAGATGCTGGTATCAATGGTGTTGTAATGCACCTCGACGGGATACTCTTTCAGAAAACTCTGGCGTGTCAAATCGGCAAGCCACTTGCTGGGAGTGATGAGGGTCATGTTTTTTACGTTAGTAAACGCTTTGCGCTTGCGCTCAAAATTCTTGCCGACATTACCCATTGCGAAGCAAGCCGGGTAACGGCGAAGCTGAGAGCAGTACGAACAATGGCTCTTCCATTGCTCGCACTTTACCATGGTAAAGTACGAACAATGGCCCGTGAACGCCCAGCAGTCGTGCAGTGTCCATTTCACCTGCATTTCTGGATGCTTTTTGATCCAATCAAACAGCATCTCCACATTGATGTAGTAGCCGTGAAGATTGTGCAACCACAGTAGATCCGGCTTATACTCCTCCGCCCACTTCAGGAACTCTTTGGTCGCATGTTTAGAACCAAACCCATGCGTATCAAAAAGTCTCGTTTGAAGGGCATGAAGTTTCACATCAAAATCAGATCCAATGTAGTGCGCAAACCGCTGATATTTTTCAGGAACATCAGGCCACCTACCAAAGGCGACTTTTACTTCATGTCCCTCAGCTTCCATCTGTTCTGCAATTTGAGCACATATTTTACCGGTACTTGTTGTACCGAAGACTTCGTTGATTAACAGAACTCGCATTTCGCAACCTCGTCAATTATGAAAGCAGATACTTCGCAACCTCGATCAGAATACTATCTATATAATATGGCCACCCATATCCATTCCTCTTGAAGTTGTTGCACTTCAACCGTATCCTGTTCTTGGTTTCTTTCCAATTTTTTTGTGTGCTCATACCACCAAAGTTGAAATCTGCCAGCACTTCATTCAATGTTACAATTTTTGCATTTTGATTTCGCAACCTTAAAAAAAGATCATAGTCATCATACATTGAAATCAGCGCATATGGATTTGCTTTGTAGAGCTCTGCCCGGATAAAAGTCGTTGGATGGTTCCAATATCTACTGCTCGCAAACCAAGAGTTTTTAGCGTGCTTGATAATATTTCCAGTTGGCTTTATGATTCTGAGGTCTGCCCAAAATACGTCAAACTTCTCTTTTTCATAGGTTTCTACAACACGCTGAAGCGCGTTATTCTCATACCAATCATCACTGTTAATCTGGCCGATAATTTCGCCTTGTGCTAATGCAACACCTTTATTCAGCGCGTCGTACATGCCGCAATCAGGTTCAGAAATGATACGGTATGTGTAGCCTTTATCGTCAAATTGTTTTTGATAGGACTTTGCAATTTGGACGGTTCTATCCTTAGATGCACCATCAATAATAAGATATTCGATTTCCAAATACGTTTGGTTCAAAACAGATTCTATCGTTTTTGCGATTGTTTTTTCACTATTATAGGCAACAGTTACTACTGATACTTTTATCATTTCGACATCTATCCTCTACATTCTTTACGAGAGAGTACATTCATCGTCTGTATTTTTCAGCATCCAGCACTCACTCTCTTTTAGTAGCACGATGCTCTCCTGCCGGAACTTCGGGTCAACCTTTCCATCAACCACGCCATGTCGCCCCAGAACCACCAGAACACTCTTCCAGAGCACCTTCAGGTCAAATTTCAGGCTGACATTCTGGACATATTCACGGTCATAATAGACTTTATCGTAGATATCCACGGTATCCCGTCCATTTACCTGTGCCCAACCGGTAATACCAGGCCGCACCTGATATACACCATACCACCGCCGAAGAAACCGAATCTCACGTTCCGTGTACACCAGCGGACGGGGGCCAATGAGGCTCATTTCGCCTCGGACCACATTCCAGAGCTGCGGAAGTTCATCTATACTAGTATCACGTAGAATACGGCCAAGCTTTGAAATATATATTTCGGGGCTTTCCAAATCACCCGTAGCTACATTTTTAGGTGCTGTGCTCTTCATGGTTCGGAATTTTATAATGTTAAAGCAATGTGCATCTTTGCCTACACGCTTCTGTAAAAAGAAGATTGGCTCATACGGCGCATTGATTTTCTGCGCAACACTCACCACCAGAAGCAAAGGTGATAGCACAATCAGTGCTGCCGCTGCAAGAACCCGATCTACTACTGACCGCATTTCCAAGTAGTGCTTTTGTCTTTCTGTTATGTGGACATAATGTTCTCCAAACTCCACAAAATAATTCAGATTTTCCTTCTCCAAAGTTGTTTTCTCCCCGTTCAGACATCATTCTGCCTTCGCAGAACCCACTTTTTCTCCAAATTCCATCGCTGAATCGTTCAGCAGTTTCTCCAACTGTTCTTTTTGATTTTCACTTAATTTTTCCGACCTGCTTTGCAGCAACCGCTTCTGGTTGTATATCCACCGGCCAAGCCAGATGCCATCCGCAGTCTTATATTTCGCCGGAATCTCCAGATTTCCATATTGCTTTTTATATTCCTGCGCCAGTTCGTACCGGTGCTGCCACGAGTCCGGTTTCTCCCACTGCATTCCGATGGCATCCAGCAAGGCAATGCGCTCTTGTGATAAGATTGCATTGCTCTTCTCCGGATTCCGATATGCATACTGCTGCCGCCGCACCCATTTTCCAAGAGCATAGCCCTCCGGTGAAACATAGGCCACCGGGACATCAAGGTCTCCATTTACCTCAAAATAACGCTTGGCGGCACCATAGACCTCGTTCCACTGTCGGTCATTACGGTTTCCCCAATAGATTCCTATTTTTTCCAGACGGCCGATTTGGTCTTGGGAAAGCATTTCTTTTGCATATGCCGTCCTCTGATTCAAAATCCACGCACCCAGCTTTTCGCCCTCTTCAGTCGTGTAATTGACAGGAACATTCAAGTCGCCGTGCCTGGCGGCATAATTCATAGCAAGTGTATATCCCTGTTCCCATTTGGCATCAAATACGCTCCATATCATTCCCATCTGATCCAGTTGTCGAATGCGCTCTTCCGTCAGCTTTCCATCGTTTCGGCGTTTCCGCGCATTGTTGATCCACTTTCCCAGAGGATAGTCATCTTTCGTTTTGTATTTCGCCGGGACCTGCAAATTCCCAAACTGTTCCCGAAATTTTCTCGCTTCTTCCAGACCACGTTCCCATGCGGCATCGTTGCGATTTCCCCACTCCATCCCGATGCTGTCCAGCCGTGCGATTTGCTGTTCGGTCAAGTTCCCCGGAATCTGTCCCGCACGAACACGGCGCTGGGTCGTCAGCCATTCGCCAAGGCTCAATCCCGCCGGTGTGGTATAACGCTTTGGAATATTCAGGTCGCCATGCTCCGCATAGTAAATGCTTGCTTCCGAAAAATAATGGTCCCAACTAGAGGACAAGCTTGCTTGCAGCCGCTCAAACAGCACCCGGCAGTCATGCACCTGCTCAACAACCTCGAACCGCTCGGTGACGATCTTATCGCCCTCACCATTGGCATAGAGCCGATGAACAGCCTCCTGCATCTCGCCTTGCAGACCCGCAATGCTGCATAGTCCTTCGAAGTTGTTGACAACATCGAGGATAAGTGGAGCGGAATTATCCCCCGCAGTTAGTGCGCGGCCAATCTGCTGCTTGTAGATGATGGGTGAAATGGTGGGCCGGAACAGGATGACACCTGAAATGCCTTCTACATGAACTCCCTCGTTGAGCATGTCGATGCAAAACAACAGCTTCAGGCGGTCACTTTCATCGGCCTTGAAGTCGGCAAAAGCCTTGTCTGTACCGGGGTCATCCGAGTAGGCTTCGTAGACCGCCACTTCCGCATTCACCTTTGCAAACCACTCCGGCACATGAGAGATCATTTCGTCCATGTGCTCCTTGTTGGCGCAGAACACGATGTACTTTCCGGATTTGTTCGTGATATGATGAGCGAAAACCTTATCTAATCCATCTGCCTGTTCCAAGGCACGGCGCAGGGCATCCAGATATTTTTGATTCACATCCTGAATGCCGGGAGAGCGCAGATTATCCACTCTAGTCTGATAGCGAGCCAAGTCTTTCTGATATTGGTAGACCGTTGTTACATAGTTTGGAGTAGGCAAAATACCCCTGACGATTGCTTCGCCAAGGGTCATGTCGCTCGCAACACGGCCATCAAAAAGCTCTTCGGCCATGTCACGGTTATTATCCAGATATCGGATGTTTGTCGCTGTTAAGCCCAGCAGTTTTGCCTCCGGACATAACTTTAAAAAAGCCACCGTGCTTTCACCCCAACATTCCGCACCGGCACGGTGGAATTCATCGAGTATAACATAGGCAGGTTTCTGCGCTGCGATATCATCCAGTTGCGCCTGGGTGCAGCACATCAGTTTGGCATAGGTATAAAAGTGAACGTTTGCCAACGGAAAATCCGGGTCGTTCCTTTTCAGGCTCTCCAGCTGTGTCTTGAAGATATATTCACTGGGCGAAAGCCAGATCACAACCTTCTCCGGGTTGTCTTCGATCAGCTTGAACGCAATGTAGCTCTTTCCAGTGCCGGTCGGGTGGACAATGGCGGCCTTGCCATACTGCTCCATCATCCGGACTGCCGCATGATATGCTCTCTCGTTGTGCTCAAACAGACGCAGTGCCACCTTGTTCACCCCTTTCCGCAATTCAGGGGTATCCTTCACATGGAAAATGGAGGGCCATGAGCGAAATATAACGTTATTCCATTAGACTTGGCGTTTTCCTGCCCCTCATTGACACCTGATGTGAAAATATCCGATTCATCTCCCGGCGCTTTCGGGTCAGGTCAGAGTGCACATAGCGCTGCAAGGTGATGTTGGCATTGGCATGTCCCAACAATTCGCTGAGGGTCTTTACATCGCACCCCGCCTGCAGGCAGGTCGTTGCAAAGGTGTGGCGCAGCGCGTGCGGGCGCACTTGACGGACAGTCGCCTGCTTCAGATACGCTTTGATGCTTTTCCGATAGCAGCGGGGTTCGGTGGGCTTGGACTCGCTGCCGGACAGGAACCATGCAGCATTGCTGGCGCTTCCGCGCAGCTTTTTCAGCATAATAAGCAGTTGTTTCGGGATTGGAATTTCCCGGCGGGAGGTGCGGGTTTTGGGTGTCTGGATGACCACCTTTGTATGGCCGTTTCCACAGGAAATTCTGCAGACCGTCCGATTGATATTCAGCGTGCCGAGTTTCAGGTCAAAATCGCCCCATTGCAGGCCGCAGATCTCACCAATTCGAAGCCCCAATTCCAGCCCCAGTAGTAAGCCGATTTTGCGAGGCGTGGGGTTCGCCTGTACATATTGATGAAGTCGCTGCTGTTCCGCCGGGGAGAGAGGCGCAGAAATTTTGTCGATGACTTTTGGTAGCGCAACTTCCAGCTCCATTGGACGAATCAGGCGTAAATGAGTGGCATATTTGCAGATACGTCGCAGCATCGAGAGGCATTCCCGGGCAGAGGAGTTTCCTAGTGGCTTGTGTGCCGCATCTGTGGGCGTGATGATCTGCTGCATGGCCCGCTCCAGAAAGCTTTCCTCAAGGGATGCAACGGGCACTTTGCTCAAAACCGGAAGAAGATATTTGTGCAGTGTGTACGAATAATGCGCATAGGTGGATTCTTTTATACTGTTCCGCAGGTAATGCAGCCATACCTCGGCCAGTGCTTCAAAGGTCAGGTCGGTTTGATTCAGGTTGTAGAACCCCGCCTCCGCTTTTCTCTGGATTAGTACCCGTTTGACCTCCGCATAGGCCGTTCCGTAAACGTAACCCCACTGGATCTTCCCCTCCGGTGTGCGCGCCTTGATGTACCTGCCTTCCCACCGACCGTCCTTACGCTTGCGAATGTTTTCTCCCCGTCGCGCCATCGCTGTTTCCTCCTGCTGTTTAGACCCTCATCTGACCCCTTATTTTCTCAATCTTCGTTTACAGCTGGAATTATTATACAAAACTGGGCATGACACAAAAACAATCCGGCCTTCGCGATGTTTTTTCAGGGTCAAATGTGATACATTTATGATGATTTCTATTGAATCCCAGATATAACCATGATAAAATAAGATGAGATTATAGACAACGATGTCAAAGGAACGGTATCCTCCATTTTCCATGTGGAGGATACTTTTTTCTTTTTTGAGCAACCTCCTTCTTAACACAAAAAGGCCCCTGCCCATCACATTTCTGTGAAAGGCAGAGGCCTTCCTGTTGATAGATTTTAATGTTTCAGCATCCGGGCAACCGCTTCATCCGTCAAAGGCTTCCCGTTTTTGCTGAGAAACAGGTTCTTGTGGCGACTAGGGTATTCCTTTAAATAGGCATCCCGTAGGGTACGATACTTCATCAGCTGCTTGGACAGCGCAGGCGACTTTGGCACCACGCGTTCCTTGCTGCCTTTGCCATGCTTGACCAGAATATAGTCCGGTTTGATGTCTTCCGGCTCCATCAGATTCATCTCGTTGCAGCGCATCCCGGTGTTGAACAGTAACATAATACAGAAATTCATCGCGGAGATCCTTCAAACACATAAAAAACACCCTTTCTCTCATGGAAGAACCACAAAAGAAAGGGTGCAAAAATCTCTAAAATGGTTGCCGTACCAAATCAGGCTTGTTCGTAGTTGAGCAAGACAAACTCCAGTCGACAAATCATTTAATTTTTATCGCAGCTACGAGATCAGCAGTTCTCAGCGAAGTACTTAATGGTACGGACCATCTGAGAAGTGTAGGAGTTCTCGTTGTCGTACCAGGACACGACCTGAACCTGATAGGTGTCGTCGTCGAGCTTAGCGACCATGGTCTGGGTAGCGTCGAACAGAGAGCCGTAACGCATACCGATGACATCGGAAGAAACGATCGGATCCTCGTTGTAGCCGAAGGACTCAGAGGTAGCAGCCTTCATAGCAGCATTGATGGACTCCTTGGTGACATCCTTGCCCTTGACAACGGCAACCAGGATGGTGGTAGAACCGGTGGGAACGGGCACACGCTGAGCAGAGCCGATCAGCTTGCCGTTCAGCTCGGGGATGACCAGGCCGATAGCCTTAGCAGCGCCGGTGCTGTTGGGAACGATGTTCTGTGCGCCAGCACGAGCACGGCGCAGGTCGCCCTTGCGCTGAGGACCATCCAGGATCATCTGGTCGCCGGTGTAAGCATGAACAGTGGTCATGATGCCGGAAACGATGGGGTAGGTCTTGTTCAGGGTGTCAGCCATGGGTGCCAGGCAGTTGGTGGTGCAGGAAGCAGCAGAGATGACCTGATCCTCAGCGGTCAGGGTCTTCTCGTTGACGGAGAAGACGATGGTCTTCAGGTCGTTGCCTGCGGGAGCAGAGATAACGACCTTCTTTGCGCCAGCCTGGATGTGAGCCATGCTCTTCTCCTTGCTGGTGTAGAAGCCGGTGCACTCCAGAACGACATCAACGTTCAGTTTGCCCCAGGGAGCATCCTTTGCGTCCTTAACAGCGTAGATCTTGATCTCCTTGCCGTCGACGATGATGGAATCCTCGGTAGCCTCGACAGTGTGCTTGGCTTCGCCGATCTTGCCGCAGAAGGAACCCTGAGCGGTATCGTACTTCAGCAGGTGAGCCAGCATCTTGGGGCTGGTCAGGTCGTTGATTGCGACGACCTCGTAACCCTCAGCGTCAAACATCTGACGGAAAGCCAGACGGCCAATGCGGCCGAAACCATTGATAGCAACTCTAACAGCCATGTTAATAGTACCTCCTAATTATTTTACCCATAATCGGATAAATCACGGTATCTTTATTTTAGACCAAAACGCAGAAAGTTTCAAGTGTCTGCCAAAAAATTAACAAGACATTTCTATCATTTTTTGCTTTTGTACGATTTTGCTTCCTTTCACTCGCCAGTTTTAGGCAATTGCGCCAACAGCGTGCCAGCACTTTTGTCAGCTCTGTCTGTTCAGGCAGGCTGCAGCGCACACTCCTCCAATGCTGCCCACACAGCAAAGGCCCAGCCCTGCAAAAAAGTCAGGCATCACAGCAAGGCCCATACCATTGCCTGCCAGCAGCGCAAAGCACTGGGGCAGCTGCCAGCACAGGCCCAGCGCAAAGGCGGCAAGCCCGGCTGCGCACAGTGTTTTGCCATTGTCCGGCTGCGGGATATGCAGTGCCCGAGCCAGCGCCGCCAGAAACACCAGCACTGCCAGCACCTGCCACACTGCAGCTGTCGGCTGCACCCGGTGCCAGCTGGAGCTGTTCTCCATAAAGCGCATCAGTACGTTCCAATAGAACAGCAGGCTTCCTGCAACGGCAAGGTACAGCCCGCCAAAGGGCTTCTTCCACGCGTCAGGGCTCAGCCAGCAGCGGCCCATCGTACTGAGCCACACAGAGCACACGCATTCCAGAATACACCGCACAAAGCCGCCCAGACCGGAA
>ENA-ORSC01001232-ORSC01001232.1-human-gut-metagenome-genome-assembly--contig:-NODE-1232-length-18117-cov-2.846307_pt1 | contig 18117 bp, 15 predicted proteins | sample MGYA00242178_ERZ509140 | MGnify/ENA primary metagenome ERZ509140 (study PRJEB26280, sample SAMEA2338681) | human gut metagenome | biome: human gut; feature: human-associated habitat; material: faeces... | reverse complement strand
AAAGGGCATAAAAACATATGTTTTGTGCAATTTTTAATTTTCAAACACGCTCTAGAAGATATCCCTTTTGAGGAGTCCATAGAGGATGTCAGGTCAGAGCTGAATCCTGAGATGGCTATGGATCAGCAGGAAGCGAAGCGTCTTGTAATGGAGATTCTGGACCATCTGCCAGAAGATCAGCGAGTGGTTATCGGTATGTTTTATTACGAGGAGATGTCCGTGAAAGATATCGCGCAAACTCTCGGAGTCAGTGAAAATACCGTAAAAAGCCGACTGTCATATGGGCGCAGAAAAATAAAAGAGCAGGTCCTGGATCTGGAGAAACGTGGAACGAAACTTTACAGTGTTGCACCGTTTGTATTTTTCCTGTATCTGCTTGGAAAAGCCGACAAAGTATCAGCAGAACCGATGGCGCAGAAAGCTCTGCCGGATATTATGCAATCTTATTTCCGGGAGGCATCCGGGCGTACTGCATTCCAGGCAGGGGTTGCAGGAAATAGTTGGGGAAATAATAGCAGAAATCCAAATAACAGGTTATCAGGAGGTGCTGAAAGTTCAGGACAGACCGGACGTAGTTCAACAGGTCCAACGGGATATGATGGATCAACAGGGAGACCACCGGGGATAGGAAGTCCTGGTCCGGGTGCTGCAGGGTCAAATACAAACGGATGGGCATCCAATGCGGCACATACAGCGGCCTCGACATCGTCAAAGGCAACAGGGACCATAGCAGGAACTGCTGCGAAACATGCAGGGGTGAAAATTGCGGCAGTGATCCTGGCTGGTTCTCTGGGGGCAGGCGGTATCACCTATGGAGTTGTAAGAAATATAGATAAACTGCCATTTGTTCATCAACAGGAAGAGGAAACGCAGGAAAAAGAAACAGCAGAGACTCAGAAAGAAAAAACGACGGAAGCTGAAGAAACTCCAAAAGTAACCCAGGCAGTACCCAGGACAGTGAAAGCCACCGGTAAGAAGGAAGAGAAGTCCTCTGAAAAAAAGGCGAAAAAGCTTTCAGAGGAAGAACTCTACCGGACATTTTATGACGGATATGTGAAGGAAGAAAACCTTCAGGTGCTCCAAGATGGTTATGTAGCGGATTATGATTTCAATACAGGTTATGCAAATGATCTGCTGTTAAGCGCTACGATGGAAGACTTTGGAGGAGGTGGAAATAAAGAACTGCTTCTGATCCGGACCAAGGCGAAGGAAAAAGATGAGAACAGCAGTAATTATACAGATGTAGAACGACCGTTATATATGGAACTTTATGGGATTGATGATCAAAAAGTAGTATTACGGAAGGAACTGGAAATCCCGAATACAGATCTGAATACCTATGAAGATAGCATTGAAGAGAAACTTGAACTGCGAAAAAAAGAAGGTTCCTATTATTTATACAGATCCGGACGATGGTCACCGGCTCATGGGGCAAGTGATTATCTGGACACTTTTATAAAAATGTCAGAGACCGACATGGTACAGGAGTGTAACCTCAGATGGTGTTTTGGAGCTACTTATGGAACATGCCAGATTAATGGACGGGATTTTTATACCGGTAATAAGGATTCGGATATGCAGCAGATTGAGAATCAGCTTGAAGTTTACGGGATGAATGGCGGTCAGGAATTAACAGGCCCCTATTTATTGGATTTTAACAGAGGGGCAGATCTGGACGCACAGACATACAGCCAGCGAGACAATGTAATATTACAGAACTGTTTCGCCACACAGCCTGCAGTTGTCTCACCGACATTTACTCCAATACCAACGATTGAAATACCGCAGGAAGAGACTGGGGGTACGGAGTATTATTCAACAAATCTGAGTCGTGAAACAGGAGGCCCAGATGGCAATAGTGGTTATTATGTACCAGGAACAACACAGGTAGAATATAATGCGGACAATGATACGCTTACATTTTATGCGTCATTTGTGAAGTCAAATGAAATCCCAATAGATTTTACGCAGGAGAATTTTGTTGAGTACGGGCAGAAAACGTTTCAATTAACAGCGGATACAAAGTATTATGGAAATGAGCAGGATGATTATTTCCCATGGACAAAAGAATCTGCGATACAAACGTGTGTATCTGTAGGTCACCTTGGAGTAGTTCTTAAAGTAACAGACGGAAAAGTTGAAACAATAACTTTTTATTCATAAAAAACAAAAATTTTTTTCATCTCCCTAAAACCTTCCCCTTCCCTGAATCGTCTAATAATCAGAAAGGGGAAAAACAGGCGGGAATTGCAGCATACAGGGAAAGCTGCCAGAAGAGGATATGATAAAAAAATCATATACATTAAAAAAGAGAAAAGGAGAGAGAAACTATGGTATGTAAACATTGTGGAACTCAGAACCCGGACAGTTCTACATTCTGCCAGGGATGTGGAGCGAAACTTGGAGGCTCCGGTACAGCCGGAAGCAATGGCGCCGGAGGAAATAATTCTTACGGCGGAAACACAGCAGGCTTTAATGGAAGCACCGGAGGTTATGCAGGAAATAACGGAGGATTCCAGGGAGGCAATTACAATCAGAACAGTAATTTCAACAGATCACAGTTACCGAACACCGCTTCTATCCCGGAAGAATATCAGCCAATTTCCATGTGGGGATATTTTGGATATGAACTTCTGTTTTCTATCCCGCTGGTAGGATTTATCCTTCTTCTGGTATTTTCGTTTGGCGGAACAAAAAATAAGAACCTGAAGAATTTTGCCCGTTCTTATTTCTGCTTTACGATCGTTGTTATTGTTCTTTCCATTATTTTCCTGGGAAGTACAATCGGAGCTGCAATGCGGTATATGTAATCAATAAAAAGTAATATAAAATCCGGTATCATGTCTGGGGTTGATCAAAACCCCCGACATGTGCCAGATAAGATTTCCGTAGACAGAATAAAGGACACATACATATGAACGGTGAATTAAAAGATTTTGTCCTGAGAAAACAGGATGAACATACAAAAAACCTGGCATTATTTAAAACATTTGAAAGAATACGGTATTTTGGAAAAAACGTATTCATCATAGGCGGTATAGACGATCCGGATGACAGTGACTTAAGCGGACCAATTGAAAAGGTCATACATGTGGCTATCCTGCTGGCCTGTCTGTTACTGATCGGTGGAAAGTATTGGATCATAAAGGCACTTATCGTATATGCATTGATTCATTATATTCTGCAGAAACTGGGAAAATATTTCATTGATACTTATAAAGAAAAGCTGGATGAAATTGCAAAAGAATGTCAGGAAAGACTGAACAGTTTCTGTCAGGAACAATATCAGAAATATGAAATTGTATGGGGCAATGAATATGGTGAAATTTTATTTGATGGTCTGATGATAAAAAACGGATGTTTTGAAGCAGACCTGGGAGTGGAATGTGGCCCAATTGATATTTATTGCTTAAGTGATGCAGTTGCCGGTGAGCGATATAAAGCAGAAAAAGCACAGAAATATCCAAATGGAAATAATGTGTACATTGATATGAAAAAGAATATTGCATCAACAGAGTTTAATAAAAAAATGGGTGTTCTTACATTACCGGAAAAAGAACATGAATGCATGAAATTTTTATCGACATCCTGTCAGCTTGCTATCGTGCAGGCAGCAGGAAATAATATAGTGAGAGAAATCCATATCTGGCAGGGAAAACTTCATATAACGATGATGCAGGCTTTTGGGCGTGCGGATGTAAATATTGCAGTATATGCAGAAAATGCGATTGTAAATGCATTTGGAGCAGTTGAGTATTCCTGCAGCCAGATACAGCATCAGGAAGAACTGGTACGCTCCTGTTATCAAAGCTTAACTGAATAAACTGCGGAGCAGTTATTTGGCCATGCAGTGAATGCATATGATTTTATCTGCCTGATACAGGAAGTAAATACATGAATACAAAGCGGAATAAGAATAATATCTGCTTTATAAATAAAAGAAAAGGGAGGATCTATGATGTATTTTTTAATTATTGTCGCTGCGATCGCAGTATACGTTATCATGACAAGAAACAAATTTAATGAGCTTCAGCAGATGATCAAAAACGGAGTATCTGATATTGGAGTACAGAGTGAAGCATTGGACAGAACTCTGGATAAACTGATCGATATTGCCAGAAACGGTTATCAGAAAGAAATCGAAGGTATTGCACAGCTGACAGCAAAAGACAAACTTGACAGACTGTTATTCCTCGGACAGAAATATCCGGATCTGAAAAGTATTGGAGAATATTCCGCGATTGCCAGAAAGTCGGAAATGCTGGATAAGAACCTCACCGCAGCCCGTCAGCTGGTAAACGGAAATATCCGTGAATATAATACAGCGATCAATAACTTCCCTGGAACCATCGTTGCATCTATGTTTGGTTTCAAAGAAGAAGCGTTCATTGATGCGGAAAATTACGAAAAGAATAAATCACTTGAAAGAAGAAACCTGGATCTTACAAAATAATTTTGAACGAATCAATCAGTCAGACAGCGAATATGGATGCGTTTATATGTCTGACTGGCACAGGAGAGAAATATGAATTGCAAAAAGTGTGGTGCAGAAAATGTTGATGGCGCAAAATTTTGCTGCAAATGTGGAAGTCCGTTAGACACCCCTGAAAAGAACACAAAGATAAATTTTTCAGATATAAATGTAGAAAAAATATTATCCAATGATAAGATACCGAAACAGGTAAAGGACATTATAAATAAAATCATGCAGCTTCCCAGAAAGGTTCTGATTGGAGCAGTAGCAGGAATTGTTGTTCTGATCGTACTGATCGGAGCTGTTCGCAGTCACGGCAGGACAATAGATCTGAATAAATATCTGACCATTAATACCAGCGGTTATAATGGATATGGATCAGTCACGGCAGAGGTTGACTGGGATTCTTTTGAGGAAAAGTATGACTCTAAAATTTCATACAAAAAGAAAAACCTCCTGAATAAGCTGGAAAGGTTCTTATGGGATGACCGTTCTCCAATGAATTTTCTGGAAGGAAACGTAAGTGTAAGTATCGAGAATGATGGAACTTATTTTTCCAACGGAGATAAGGTGGCATATACATGGAATGTCAGTGATGATCTTCAGGGAGCTCTGAATTATAAGCTCAAATATAAAGATGGTACCATAAAGGTTTCCGGACTTGAAGATGCGAAAAAAGTTGATGTTTTTGACGATGTATCTGTGGATTTTGAAGGACAGGAACCGGAAGGCACGGCTACCATGACTTATCAGGGAAATGAACTGGATGATTCTTATTTTCAGTATGAGCCTTCAGAGGGCCTAAGTAATGGAGATAAAGTTACCGTAACACTGAGCGAGGAAGGAGTTGCAAGCCTGACCCGGGATTATGGTGAAGTGCCGGAAGAGACAGAGAAAGAATATACAGTTTCCGGTCTTGTATGTCCACTTAAGAGCCTGAATCAGATTGACGATGATTCCATGAAAACTTTAAAGAAGCAGGCAGAAGATGTTTACGCTTCTTATATGGGACAAAACTGGGATGAGACATCTACTCTGGAATCTCTTACATATCTTGGAGATTATCTGCTGACAGACAAAAATGACAGTGATGGAAATATTTTGTATCTGGTATATAAGGCAGAGATAAGAAGCCAGTATTCTGACGAAGAAGATGGTGATACAGATACTACTGATGATATTTACTGGTACATCAGCTACAGCAATGTGATGCTAAGTGACGAGGGCTTACAGCTGGATCTTGTGGATTACAGAACGCCAAGCGAAACTACGGAAGTAGAAGGCAAGGGATATAACTGGAGTTATTATGGATATGATTCTCTGGATTCCCTCTATAAAGATGTAGTCACATCAAATATGGATGTATATAATCATGAAGATAACGTAGAAGACAAATAACAGACAAAAATCAGGGGATTGCTTAAATGCAATCCCCTGAAATCGTATATATTGAAAATTATTTCGCTTCTGTCTCAGCGCCTTCAGCATCCTCGTCTTCTTCAGGAGCAGCTTCGTACTCACCGATGTGAACAACAACCGCATCCTCAGGTGTGATGAAATGAACCTGTTTGCCTTCCGGAATCGGGAGATCTTTTACATGGATGTCACGGACATCAGTAGGATAGCCATTGAAGTCGATGACGATGGTATCCAGCAGGTTGGCTGGATCTGCTTTATAGTGGATTTCCTCCATCTCCTGTTCAACAATACCCTGAACCAGTTCTGTATGCTCCAGTTTGACAGCTACGGTTGTGGATACTTTTTCACCGGCAACCAGTGCCTGGAAGTCCAGAGCCATCAGCTGTTTCTCAATTGGATTATAATCGATATTCTTTACCAGGGCGTCGACTTTTTCGCCTTCGATGTCCAGATAAATCTGAGTTCCTTCTTTATTTGCTTTAATGAATTTTGCTGCCTCGGCACCGTCAAACTGAAGTGCTACCGGCTCTTTCATTTCTTTTCCACTAAGAATTCCTGTGACGTAACCCTCACGTCTTAATTTTTTAGCCTTTACATTTGGGTTTCTCTTCTCTGCTTTCAATGTGATCATGTCAAATTCCTCCTCCTGATGCATGGATTCCGGTAATGTTGCTGTTCGCGCTGTTCGCAGTAACACGAATTCTGCATTTCTTTTTTGACTGTGATTATTATAGCACTTCTCGACCGAAGTGGCTAACAAAAAGTTAGAAAATTTAAGAGAAATATTTTGTATTGTTTGACTTATACACGAAACTTCAATAGTAAAATTAGACAAAAACATAGCTGAGATTTGAGATTTTACAGAAAAAATTAAAACAACATGAAAAATTGCACAAATCAAGCGGCGATGAAAGCCCCAAAATTGCCATTTATTTTGTATAGAAATGAGTGATGAATACAAAATCTGATTTATTTTCTGACCCAGGAATGGAAAAATGAGGCGAGAGTCCATGTTTCGGACATGATTGGCGAGAATTGTTCTAATTAATGCAATAGACCAGTACAGATCAGGAACAGGATTCTGAAGAATACGGTCGAAATTTTACCCAGGAGAAAGAATTTAACGGAATTGCATATAATTCCCGAAATAATTTAACACACAATTCACAAACCCTTAGCGCAGCTACGATATCTGAACATCCGGAAAACTTCTATACTAAGAACCATGCGAGCGAGGAGAGAAGAGAAAGGAGATAAGTGATGTCAGAAATTGCACTTAGAAATGTATGTAAGCAATTTGATTCGGAACATTACGGTGTAAAGGATTTTAATCTTGATATACATGACAAGGAATTTGTGATCTTCGTAGGTCCGTCCGGATGCGGAAAATCCACAACTTTGCGGATTATTGCAGGCCTGGAGGAAATCACAGACGGTGAACTGTGGATCGACGGAGAACTTTCCAATTATCTGGAACCAAAGGAAAGAGGAATGTCCATGGTGTTCCAGAACTATGCCTTATATCCAAACATGACTGTTTATGGAAATATGGCATACGCCCTGAAGATCCGCAAAATGCCAAAAGATGAGATTGATAAAAAAGTCCATGAGGTGGCAAAGATCCTGGAGATCGAGCAGCTTCTTGACCGGAAACCGGCAGCTCTTTCCGGTGGTCAGAAACAGAGAGTTGCCATCGGAAGTGCCATTATCCGGAAGCCGAAAGCTTTCCTGATGGACGAACCTCTTTCCAACCTGGATGCGAAACTCCGTGCACAGATGCGTGTGGAGCTCGTGAAATTACATAAACAGCTGGATACCACCATTATTTACGTAACACACGACCAGACAGAGGCCATGACTCTTGGGACTAAGATCGTGGTCATGAAAGATGGTCTGATCCAGCAGGTGGGTGCACCACAGAGTATTTATGACAATCCGGTAAATCTTTTTGTAGCAGGCTTCCTTGGTTCCCCATCCATGAACTTTTTCCAGTGTACCGTAAAAGCAGAAGAAAACAACCGCACAGCCCTTCTTCTGGATGACGCAAAAACTGTGAAAAAAGTTTATCTGGATGGCACCAGAGGAAAACAGATCGCAGACAGATATAACGGCAGACACGTGATCCTGGGAATCCGTCCGGAAGATATCTACGAACTTGAAGAGGCGAAAAAACTCGGAATTGAAAATGACAGCGTAGATGTGGACGAACCTGTAGTAAACCGGGAAATGCTTGGAGCGGAAGTGATCCTCTATTTTGATGAGCAGGGCAAAACCCTGGCAGTCCGCCTGAATCCGGAGAACCAGACCAAGGTCGGCGAAAAAGTTTCCTTATATTTTGACATGGATAAAGCCCATGTGTTTGATCCGGAAACCGAAGAGAATCTTTTTTACAGGGAGGAAAAATAATCATGGGAAACAACAGCAAAAGTAAGATCACACCGTACTTATACCTGGTACCCTGTATGCTGATCTTCGGAATTTTTCTGTTTTATCCGTTTGTAAAAACAATCTATTTAAGTCTTTACAAAACAAACAAAATGGGACAGGCAAAACTGTACGTTGGCCTGGACAACTATAAGGAACTGCTTCAGTCCGCATCCTTTATCAACAGTCTGAAAGTGACACTGATCTTTGTTCTGATCGTGGTGATCGGCGGCATGCTTCTTGGCCTGATCGCTGCAGTACTCTGTAACAAAGCATTTCCGGGAATCCGGGTGTTCAGTACTTCCTATGCGCTTCCAATGGCCATCGCATCCAGCTCTGCGGCAATGATCTTCCAGATCATGCTTCATCCGGCAGTTGGTATTGTAAACAAGCTTCTGGGACTTGATATCAACTGGCTGAACGATCCAAAGACCGCACTGATCTGTGTGGCAATTCTTACAGCCTGGCTGAACAGCGGAATCAATTTCCTGTATTTTTCCGCAGGCCTTGGAAACATTGACGAGACCATTTATGAGAGAGCTTCTGTAGATGGAGCCAGCAGTGTGCAGCAGTTTTTCAGCCTGACACTTCCAGGGCTTTCTCCGATCATGTTTTATACACTGGTAGTAAATATTATTCAGGCCTTCCAGTCTTTTGGACAGATCAAGATCCTCACAGAAGGCGGACCTAATGAATCCACCAATGTTATTGTCTATTCCATTTACAGGGACGCATTTTTCAACTACCGGTTTGGAAGTGCGGCAGCCCAGTCTGTAATCCTGTTTATAATCATTATGATCATCACACTGATCATGTTCCGTATTGAAAAGAAGGGAGTAAATTACTGATGAGTCAGATGGAAAATGTGGCAGTTCCCGCTGTGGGAAATCTGTCAAAAGAAGAACTTCTGAAGCTGAAAGAAGCCATGAATGCAAAAGCACTCACAAAGAGAAGAGCAAGAACCGCCCTTCGTGTGGCTGCCAATGTGGTGTTCGCGATTCTGATCCTGCTTCCTTTGCTTTATGCGATCAGTATTGCGCTGATGCCTTCCAATGAACTGTTTACAACAGAGTTGAATCTCTTTCCCAAAAATCCGACCTTTTCCAACTTTATCAATGCATTCCGTACCGTTCCGCTTCTCCGTTTCATTTTGAATTCCTTTATCATGGCGGGATGCATTACCATCGGACAGATCATTACCTGTTCTCTTGCTGCTTTTGCGTTTTCTTTCCTGGAATTCAAAGGAAAAGGTATTCTCTTCATGGTTGTGATGGCGACTATGATGGTTCCAGGAGAGGCAACGATCATTTCCAACTACCTGACCGTATCAAGCTGGGGCATGCTGGATACTTACCAGGTGCTGATCGTGCCTTATCTTACATCTGCAATGGGAATTTTCCTGTTCCGTCAGTTTTACATGACTTTCCCGATCTCACTGTATGAATCGGCAAAACTTGACGGCTGCAGCAATCTGAAGTTTATCGTAAAGATTCTGCTTCCGCTGACAAAATCCGCCATCGGAGCCATGGCAGTGTACACCTTCATCAATGCATGGAACATGTACATGTGGCCACTTCTTGTGACAGGTTCCAACAATATGCGAACCGTTCAGATCGGCATCAGCATGCTGGACAGCGTAGATTCCCAGTCCATCACCCTGATGATCGCAGGTGTTGTCATGATCATCATCCCGTCCATTTCCATCTTTATCATTGGACAGAAACAGCTGATCCGTGGAATGTTCTCCGGAGCAGTCAAAGGCTGATACCGGAGAGAACAATAAACCCGGAGCACTTTTTCCACAGGGGAAAAGATATTGCAGTGCTGCAAGGCCTGCAGTTCATCTTATATAGAAAGAAGAAAGAAAAAGAGAAAATTTTTCAAGAGGAGAAAAAAGTTATGAAGAAAAAAATCATCGCAGCATTTCTTACCGCAGCAATGACGATCGGGTCACTTTCCGGAGTGACTGTATTCGCCGCAGATGCCGGCACAGATGAAAACGTGGAGATGGCAGATGCTTCCGATGTAGACGGAACAACCATTACTTTCTGGCATTCCATGGGTGGTGTCAATGGCGAGGCGATTGATACACTGGTAAAAAAATTCAACGATGAGAACAAATATGGAATTACGGTAGATGCTCAGTATCAGGGCGAGTATGATGATTCCCTGAACAAACTGAAAAGTGCACAGATCGGAAACATGGGTGCGGATCTTGTACAGGTATATGAGATCGGAACAAGATTTATGATCGATTCCGGATGGATCGTTCCCATGCAGCAGATGGTAGACGCAGACAATTATGATGTATCTGAGATTGAGCCGAACCTGGCTGCTTACTACACTATCGACAATGAGCTTTATTCCATGCCGTTCAACTCATCCACACCGATCATGTATTACAATAAGGATATGTTTGACAAAGCAGGTATCACAGAAGTTCCGGACAGCCTGGAAGGAATCGGCGAGATCGGACAGGATCTTCTGGACAAAGGCGGCGCAGGTGAAGTAATGTCTCTTGGAATCTACGGATGGTTCTTCGAGCAGTTCATCGGAAAACAGGGCCTTGAATATGCAAACAACGGAAACGGAAGAAAAGACGCAGCTACTGCTGTAGCATTCGATGAGAACGGTGCTGCAAAGAACATCCTTACCGCATGGAAAGACCTTAACGACAAAGGTTTCGCACCGATCGTTGGAAAAGGCGGCGATGCAGGACTTGCAGATTTCTCCGCAGGAAAAGCAGCTATCACACTTGGTTCCACAGCTTCCCTGAAACAGATCCTTCAGGATGTAAACGGAAAATTTGAGGTTGGTACCGCATATTTCCCGAAGATCAAATCCAGCGACGAGGGTGGTGTTTCCATCGGTGGTGCATCTCTCTGGGCATTGAACAACAACGATCCGAAAAAACTTCGTGCAACATGGGAATTTGTAAAATTCCTTATTTCTCCGGAATCTCAGGCTTACTGGAACGCACAGACCGGATACTTCCCTGTAACTGTAAAAGCTCAGGACGAACAGGTATTCAAGGACAATGTTGAGAAATATCCACAGTTCCAGACAGCGATTGACCAGCTTCATGATTCTTCCGCAGACTATGTAGGTGCTCTGTTAAGCGTATTCCCGGAGGCGAGAGCTACTGTGGAATCCGAGATCGAGAGCATGCTCAACGGAAAAGAAGATGTGGATACAGCTGTGAAGAACATGGCAGAGTCCATCAACAAATCCATCGAAGAGTATAATCTGGTGAATGAATAATCGCAAAAAGCGCGGAAATTGAAAAAGAAAAATAAATATTAACAGTCAAAAATCCCTGGAAAAATTCCGGGGATTTTTGCCATATTTACAGAGAAAAACGGTGCGAACGGAAAATATCAGAATAAAAATCAGAGGAATCTCTGGACGTAAGAGTATATATTGGCTATAATGGTATGGTTAATAACAACTCCTAAGGAAGGGAGAAAAAATCTGTGAACAGAAGTAAAAGAGAAGATTATAAAAGATTTGTGGTGTTTTGTCTGGCGAGTCTGATCATTATTGCGCAGACAGCAATCTTTGCTTATGTATGGTATGATTTTTACAGCAGCCTGATCCTGAAACCATTCTGGAGAAAAGGTAACTGGGTGCTGATCCTGATCTATGCACTGATCTATCTGCTGTTTGCCAAGCTTTACGGAGGATTGAAGGTAGGCTATCTGAAAAGGATCGACGTGTTTTATTCGCTGACTTTGGCAAGTATCTGTACCAATGTTGTAACGTATTTTCAGATCACTCTGATCAACCGCTGGTTCCTTGCAGCCGGTCCTATCATAGAAATGACGCTGGTCCAGATTGTAGTAACCATCCTCTGGATCTGGGGAAGCCGCTTTATTTATTCCAGACTGTACGGAGCCAGAAGACTTCTGGTTATCTACGGTGACCGTGATCCCGGAGATGTCATCCACAAGATGAACACCCGAAAGGATAAATACGATATCAGCGGCAAGGTACACATCCGCGAAGGAGAAGAGAAGATCCACGCCATGATGGAAGATTATGAAGGCGTGATCATCTGGGATCTTCCGTCCCAGATCCGAAACAAGTATCTGAAATACTGTTTCTCTCATTCCGTCCGCTGTTACATGAGCCCGAAGATTTCTGATATCATTCTGTTGGGAACGGACCGGATCCACCTGTTTGATACCCCGCTTCTGATGTGCAGAAACCAGGGACTTTCCATGGAGCAGCGCGCAGCGAAGAGACTTCTGGATATTGTTGTTTCCGGCCTTGGAATTATTGTATCTTCCCCGATCATGCTGATCATTGCCATTGCGGTGAAAGCCTATGATGGCGGCCCGGTATTTTATCTTCAGGATCGTCTCACTTATAGGGGAAAAGAGTTCCGTATCCGGAAATTCCGAAGCATGTGTGTGGATTCCGAGAAGAACGGAGCACGTCTTGCATCCAAACATGACTCCCGTATCACACCGGTGGGACATGTTCTCCGTAACCTGCATCTGGATGAACTTCCGCAGCTGTTTAATGTATTTGCGGGAGATATGTCTCTGGTAGGCCCACGCCCGGAACGAGATGTGATCATGCAGGAATACGAGCAGGAGATCCCGGAATTCCATTACCGTCTTAAGGTAAAAGCAGGACTGACCGGTTATGCACAGGTCTATGGCAAATATAACACCACACCGTACGACAAGCTGAAACTGGACCTGTTCTATATTGAGAATTATTCATTCCTTCTGGACATCAAGCTTCTGTTTATGACTGTGAAGATCTTTTTCCAGAAAGAAGTATCCGAAGGTGTGGATGACGATCAGAAGAATGCCCTGAAAGATTCACAGGATAAATAGGAAATAATACGAAATCAAAAAGTGCGTGTCAGGCTGGTTCTGGCGCGCATTTTGTAAATAAAGAAAAGGGAGGTCGTTTTTATGGAAAAACCACTGGTTTCTGTGATCATGCCGGTTTATAACGGTGAGAAATATATTGGAAAAGCAATCGAGTCCGTGCTGGCACAGAACGTTCCAACAGAACTTCTTGTCATTGATGACTGCTCCACAGACAAAACAGAACTTACCGTAATGAAATATATGGACAGCGGAAATATCCGTTATATCCGAAATAAAGAAAATATGGGAGCCGCCCGTTCCAGAAACCGGGGAGTAAAAGCTTCAAAAGGAAAATACATTGCCTTTCTGGATGCGGATGACTGGTGGGAAAAGGGCAAGCTGGAAGCACAGGTAAAGACGATGGAGCTTACCGGATGTGATATCTGTTCTACCGGGAGAGAGCTGATGCAGCCGAATGGACACACCACAGGGAAATACATCCCGGTAAAAGAACGTATTACCTATCATGATCTTCTGAAACATAACAGCATTAACTGCTCGTCTGTGCTTCTTAAGAGAGAAGATGCCCTTGCGTTTCCGATGACTCACGATGACAGTCACGAAGACTATATTACCTGGCTGAAGATCCTTCGGAGAGGCGGTCTTGCAGTGGGGATCAATAAACCGTATCTGAAGTACCGGCTCAGCGAAGGGGGAAAATCCAGAAACAAACTGAAATCTGCCGCAATGACTTATCAGGTGTATCGTTATGTCGGATATGGACGTCTGAAAAGCCTGCTCTTTTTTATTTCCTATGCAGTTCACGGAGTATGGAAATATCGTTAAAAACAGGGATTACAGGGAAAAAATATCGTCCTGTATAGTTTTGGAAATGGAGAATAATTGTGGCAAATATTAATTTTTTATTTCCAAATTCATAAAGGTATGTTATTATTTATTCATACTTTCATCAAAATTAAGTAAGAATCTCTGACCTGATGAAGGAACAGAGGGAATTATCAGTAAGAATATTACAAGGTGGAAACAAATGAAACAGAGAATGGAAAGTCAGGGGGTACCATATTCCTACCTGGTTGATAACATTAAAGTATTATTGATTTTTCTTGTTGTATTTAACCATCTGATCGCTTTTCAGCTGGTTAAAGTGGACGTTGTGGTGCGTTATGTATGGTATGCCATTACTATTTTTCATATGCCTGCATTTGTATTTATGTCCGGATATCTGTCCAAGAAGCCGCAGGATGTGCTGAGAAATGTGAAGAATCTTCTGATTCCTTATATTCTTGGATACAGCCTGACCTGGTATGCATATATCTGGCTCGGCAAGAGTATGGATTATGAGCTGCTTCGCCCGTCTGGCACGGTTATGTGGTATGTGCTGGCATTATTTGCATACAGACTGACTATTGAAGCACTGGGTAAGGTGCGTTTTATTGTGCCGATAAGTATTATTTTTGCGTTATGGGCAGGAACAAGACCGGAATTTACAACATATCTTTCTACTTCAAGGATTGTTGTATTTTTTCCTTTTTTTGTGGCAGGCTATCTGTGGAAGAGTGATTATACCAAGATTGTCCGTAAGTTCAAGGGAAAATGGGTTCTGGTGCCGATTTCGGGACTGCTTCTGTACGGAATCCCGAATTTTATGATCGCCAATGAAATGCCGGTTGATATCCTCAGAGGTAATCACTCTTATCAGGTATCGGGAATGGATGATGTCACTGGAATGCTGATCCGTCTTCTGATGTATCTGGTATCTTTTGTGCTGGTCCTTACTTTTCTGGCACTGATGCCGGACAGGAAGCTGCCGATCACCTTCGTGGGAAGAAATACCATGGGTATTTACTTCTTCCATTATCCGATCATGATCGTGTTAAATGGTCTGCTTCTTCTCAGCATCCCGCAGACATTGAATGTATGGGCACTGTTCGGAATTTCCTGGCTGTTTGTGCTGATTCTCGGAAGTGCGCCGGTTTCCTTCATTTACAATGGCATCCTGAAGCTTCTGACTTTTATCCTGTTTAAGAAAGAAAAACAGGTCCAGGATGAAGGACTGGAGGAAGAATACGACGAAGAAGACGACTATGAGATCATGCGTAAGAGAAAGAAAGCGATCGAAGAGCTGGCTGCAACACTGGAGGAAGAGACAGAGGATGCCGGAGATCCTCAGGAGTTTCAGGAGCTTCAGGATGCACTGGAAGAAGAGAATGACAGTGCGGAAGAGTTTTTTGATGAAGAAGATTTTTATGTGGAAGAGGACATGCTGACGGGAAAGGAAGATCAGAAAGAGAAGGACGTATAATGAAAAGAGTCATTACTTATGGTACTTTTGATCTGTTCCATCAGGGACATTATAATATTCTGAAGAGGGCAAGAGAGCTGGGAGATTATCTGATCGTGGGAGTCACCAGCGAGAGTTATGATATTGAACGCGGTAAGCTGAATGTTCAGGACAGCCTCCTGAAAAGGATTGAGAATGTCCGGAAAACAGGTTTTGCAGATGAGATCATTGTAGAGGAATATCAGGGACAGAAACTCAGCGATATCACCAAGTATAATATTGACCTTCTGGTTGTCGGATCGGACTGGCGCGGGAAGTTTGATTATCTTAAGAACTACTGCCAGGTGGTTTATCTGGAACGGACCAAGAATATTTCCAGCACCAAACTGAGAAGTGAGGGAACCATTTACCGTGTAGGCATTGTAACTGATGATGCGGAAGATAATGGAATGGTTCTGGAATCCAAATTTGTAAGCGGGCTTCATGTGGAGAGTGTTTACTCAGAGGATATTTTTGTTGCCCGGGAGTTCTGTGACAGATATGAACTGGACTCTTATGGTACAGATTACGGGGAATTCCTGAACGGTCTGGATATCATCTATATTAAATCCGGTCTGAAAAACAGGGCGGCTTATATAAGGCATGCACTGGAGCAGAATAAATATGTGATCAGTGACACGCCGATGACGCTGGCTCCGGGGGAAATGGAAGAACTGTTCGCACTTGCGAAAGAACACAGGGTAGTTCTTGTGGAAAGGCTTACCCTTGTTTATCTGCGCGCTTTTACACAGCTTGTATGGCTTACACATGGTGCGCTGGTAGGAGATGTGATCGCTGTAAAGTGTGCGGTTTCCCAGGATGATTTTGAAGGCGGCAAGACATTTAACGAGACAGTAAGCCAGGCGCTCTGTGCATGCATCAAGCTTCTTGGCAGCAATTATCTGGATGTGAATACCAATGCTGTGAAGGGAAATAACGGAGAATTTATTTATGATATGATCACTGTCCGTTATCCGAAAGCACTGGCGACCATAGAGATCGGAACAACGGTTGATGTGGAGAATGAGCTTGCGATCATCGGAACCAGAGGCCGCATTACAGTGCCCAATGACTGGTGGAATACAGGATATTTTGAAGCGAAAGTGGAAGGTCAGGAGTTTCTGAAACGATACAGCTTTAATTTCGAAGGAAACGGACTTCGTTATCTTCTTCAGGAGCTGATGATCATGATCCGTGACAGACGGACGGAGTGTACGAGATTTTTTTATGAAGAATCCGAGACGCTGGCAGAGCTTTTGAAAATTATTGATCAAAGAGGTTAACAGATGACAGAAAAACAGGAACTTCTTTTGCAGCTCTTCCGGGAGGTTGACGCAATCTGCAAAAAGCACAATCTTAGATATGTAATGGCAGGGGGAACACTGATCGGAGTTCTTCGAAATGAGGGATTTATCCCATGGGATGATGATGTAGATATCATGATGCCGCGCAGGGATTATGATCGGTTTTTAGAATACATGAAGATACATAGGGAAGAATATCCTGATTTGCGTATATTTAATCTGGAGGAGTGTAAGGAATATCCATATATGATTACGAGAATTAGTGATGACCGATATATAATAAAAATGGAGAATGAAAAACCATATGGTATGGGAGTGTTTATAGACATATATCCATATGATGGACTTGGAACAACTGAAAAAGAAGCGGTTACTTACGGTATGAAAGGGGACAGACTGTCTTCGCTTTGTTACCAGTCAACACGGGAACATTTTGCCATTGAAACCACAACATCATTATTTAGAAAAATTATAAAATATCCTATATTTATAGGATCTAAATTGATAGGGAAAGATTATTTTCAAAAAAAACTTAATCAACTTGTTGAATTGAAGGAGTATGAGGATAGTAACTATATTGGATGTGTCGTATGGCTTTCAGGGGGAAAGAAAGAGATATTTTTACGTAAATGGTTTGATGAAACAGTAATGGTTCCATTTGAAAAATATCAATTCCGTGTACCAAAAGATTATGATGAGGTTTTGCGTCATACATATGGTGATTATATGCAGTTACCACCGGAAAAAGATCGTATAGGTCATCATTATTTTAAGGCATATAGAAAAGATGAATAAGGGTAATCGAAAAAATAATTATGAACTTCCATAATAAAGTGTTTATGATCTCCCAAACTGTCCGATTTCTGATTCGTCTAGCTGTCCAAAATCTGATCATTTTATTGTTAAGAGTAATGGTTATGTTCCGGCGTGTGGAGGTCTTCCGCAATTATCCGTTTTACCTTTTTATATTATCGGAAAATACTAGTTGCAAAGCAACCATATTCAAAAGGGGAACGTTATGATAAAGTATGATACTTTAGTAAATGTCAGAAAGAAAATGTCTCGTTTCAAAATAACGAGGAAGGAATATACATTCTGCTCGATCAATGCAGGTATACACAGACCATGTGTGTACAGGAATATTTGAAAGCGTTAAGGGATGCTTTCCAAGCGGGATACATATCTTAGGTGTAAATTATGCTTACACAAAGTCTCCTTTAACCATTCTGAGTTACATAGCCATCGGAACAAGATGGGTTGCCGATAATATTTTTCATGCATAGCTTCGCGGATTGGAGAAGCAATACGTTCAAAACGAAGAACTATATT
>ENA-ORSC01001228-ORSC01001228.1-human-gut-metagenome-genome-assembly--contig:-NODE-1228-length-18145-cov-9.642344_pt1 | contig 18145 bp, 18 predicted proteins | sample MGYA00242178_ERZ509140 | MGnify/ENA primary metagenome ERZ509140 (study PRJEB26280, sample SAMEA2338681) | human gut metagenome | biome: human gut; feature: human-associated habitat; material: faeces... | reverse complement strand
GGGTCTGCAGGTTGGTCATGGTGAAATTCTTCAGGCTCATGGCAAGTCCCGCCAAAGCCGCGGTATCAGCCATGCCTTGGGATATGTTGAGCGATTTCAGCGCGGATTTCGCCAGCTGGTACAGCTGCGCGGTATCAGTGAACAGATTCTTGCTGAGCGCCTCGCTCATCAGCTGCTTGATGAGATACTGCTGACGTGTGGTACGCGAGGTGTCGGATCCGTCTCCTATGCCGTGACGGATCCGGGCGTACTGCGTCGCCGCAACGCCGTCAAGATGGTGCATGCCCTTGTCGAGATTGAGTCCGGTGTACGGGTCGTTGACGTTCTGCGGAATGCACAGGTCCACGCCGCCGACTGAATCAATCATCTTGACCAGGCCGGCGAAGTCCACGACGATGAAGTTCTGAATATTCAACCCGGTGAGACTGTTCACGGCGTTCAGCGTGCAGCTGGCCGCCGAGGAGAGATCTCCGCCGGTTTTGTAGGCACCTGCGAAGATGGAATTGAACATGACGTTATACTGTGCGGGAATCGTGCCCTTCGACGTTTCGCACTGAGGCACGTCCACCAGGGAATCTCGTGGAATGGAGACCAGGTTGATTTCCTTGCGGTCGGCGGAGATCTGCACAATCATGGCGGTGTCGGCCTGATGGTTGCCGATGACGTCATCGAAACTGCCTCCGATGGCTTGGTTCTCCGCGCCGTCACGGGAATCCTGTCCGATCAGCACGAACTCGATCGGCTTGCCGGAGTTCGGATCGATGATGGATGCGTCCGTATTCAGGGAACCCTGGCCGATCACGCCGACCGAATTGTTCTTGATGATGCCATTGACGTCCATCCAAGTAGCGGCAGCTGCAGTGCCGACGAACACCAGAGTCGCGGCGATTGCCGCGGCGACTGCGGTCCTGACGTGATGCTGCACGCGATATCCCAGGCTGTGACGTGGTTTCGCATCCTGAAGACCATTGATGTTAGGAAGCTTATTGCCGGTTGATGACGTTGCCACGGTGTTGCCTTCCTGATTGAGATGCGCGTTTGACGCAATGCTTTTAGAACCTACCACTATCCAAATGGGCAATTATAGGGTTAATGGCCGATTTTCACCGATTCTGCGACTGTAGACCCCAGATTGGGCTGAACTTTAGCATGGATTTTCTGAAATATAGGCATTGACACGGGGAAACTTGACAAAATTACATTGCGTGTGTGTAATTTGAAGCGGTGTGAAAGTATGCGCATAAAAGGTGCGCACACAATTATGGGAGGACTCATGTGGGGCGTGACTGATGAGTCTTCTGAGAATCCGCTTGCTGAACTGTGGGGTTTGTTCAAGCGGGATGATGACGTGTCTTGGCAGCACAAAGCGCTGTGCTCGCAGACCGATCCCGAAGCATTCTTCCCGGAAAAAGGCGGTTCCACCAGGGATGCGAAGAGGGTTTGCGCCCAGTGTGAAGTCCGTGAACAGTGTCTGAAATGGGCCATCGACCATGATGAGCGTTTCGGTATCTATTATCTAGGCTTTCCTAACCGGGAGGTAGAGGAAGGATTCATGCGTTTTTTGCTGCCTTATTATACAACGGTTACCAAAGTGGAGTCTCCTTTCGAAATCCTGAAATTTACCCGTGAAGTGGAAAGTGGTGACTATGATTCCTTTTTCCGCCGCCTTCAGAGCTTCTTTGCTGATACGCCCTACGAGATGATACGCGACTTGGAGTTACACTATCAGAATGTACTTTTCATTGTATTCAAGTTAGTAGGATTTTATGTAAAGGTGGAATATCATACCAGTGAGGGGCGCGTGGATTTGGTTCTGCAGACAGACAGATTTATTTACGTAATGGAATTCAAGTTAAACGGTACAGCGGAGGAAGCCTTGCGACAGATCAATGAAAAACAGTATGCCCGACCTTTCGAGACGGACGGGCGCAAATTGTTTAAGGTAGGGGTGAACTTCAGCAAGAAAAGTCGTAATATAGAGAAATGGATAGTGGGTTAACTATTGAAGATATTAAGGACATACGTCAATGCCACGCAAAATGCTCGTAAACAAGAGTATTTTGCGTGGCATTGCGTTCCGGATATACACTGACCACTAAAAGCCTCTCCACCGTTCCCTTCTGATCTCCTCGCACTGCCGTCGTTGCCATGCAGGCATTATTTTCTCCAGTGCTTTCAGTTTCCATCCCTTCATAAAGCGTATCTCGTCCTTTTCCTGCTCCGTGCACAGGCTGATGCGCAGCAGTTCGGGATAGAGCACCTGTATATGGAAAATCTTGGCTCTCCACAGCAGCATGGACATCTGCCAGGGGGTGAGGGCTTGGATGCGGTTCAGGGTGAGCAGCATTTCCAGATAATGACGGTAGAAGGCTTTGTCCACGGTCATGAGTTGGTTTATCAGATAGTTCATTTTTATTATTGTTAAATGAAAAGATTAGTTGAATGGATAGTCAGGAAATCAAAGCGGAGGAAAGGAACGCTATCTTTGGTAAAATCATCCTTGGATACGCTATCTTTGAAGAAGCCTCTTTGAAAACAAACAGTTCCCTTTAGAAATCCTATCTTTGGTAAAAGCTTCCCTTAAAAGCGGTACTCCTTCACAGCATCAAAACAGGGGCACGGTTTCACGGGATTCAGGTCATGATGCCCCACTATCAATGCTTTGGGGAACAGGAGGCGCAGCTCGCGCAGCAGTGCCAGCAGACTCCCTTTCTGCATCAGAGTACGCGTATCGGCAGGTGTGCAGTTCGCCGAGAGTCCGCCCTCATAGCAGATGCCGATAGAATGCCGGTTGTGGTTCCTGCAATGCGCTCCCACCTTTTCCAAGGGGCGTCCGCGGTGTATTTCTCCGTCGCGGGTGATATAGAAATGATATCCTATGTCCGTGAAGCCCCGGTGGCGGATGTGGTCCCGGCGGCAGGTCTCAAAATCCAGCCTCCGCCCCTCAGGGGTGGCGGAGCAGTGGATAATAATCAAGGTGATGGTTCTCATGATCATCAGATGCAGGCGTTCAGTCCGAGCGCGCCGGCAAGGGCGGTGGCTACGGTGATGATTACTTTCAGAATCAGTGTCCAGGTGTTTTTCTTTGTTTTCAAGTTCATGGGATTTTTGTTTTAGTGGGTTGATAATAAATGAATTGCAATGGAAGCCAAGGGCCTGTGCCCCAATGAAAACGGCTTGTCATTAGGGCACATTCAGCCCTTTAGCGTCGTGCCTTGCTTCCGTCGTACCGGGGGTTCCGTCAGGCCTGTCCTCCGTTTTCCGGCTCTTTCGCCTCTCCGGTAAGGTCCACATTGGTCTTTCCGGCTTTCAGCGCCTTCACCACCAGTCGGGCCGCCTTGCGTGTGGCCACCAGATTGAACACGGCATCTTCCAGCAGATTCCGGAAACGTGTTCCGGCACTCCAGTTCACATTCAGCTTTCTGGCGTGGATGGCAGGGTTGTAGGCGGCTGAGCTTTCGGCACCTATACTGTTGATGCTGATGGAGAAATCCCCCAAATCGCCCAGCTGTATCTTCTGTCCTGCCAGAAGCTGTTCGCGCATACAGTCCACTGCCATGGTGAGGATGGCCACGATGTCCGCACGCTTGTACACACAGCCGTGGCTGGCGATGTGCTCGGCAAAGCGGTTGATGTCCATCACTTCAGCATACTGTGCACTGGCGTAAGCCTTTTTTGCGGCATCCGCATCCATCGGATTGTTACGCATAACGATACTGTAATTTACCATAGTTTGTTAAAATTAAAAGTTGATAATTGAGAATTAAGAAACACGATTGCCGGAGGATGAAGTAAGTCAGCCGTCAGCCACTGGTCATTAACCGTCAGCCACTGGTCACCGACCGCTAAAAGAACCCTATCTTTCACGTGTAAGATACTATATCTTACGGCTGTAAGATTATAGATCTTTCGCCTTCATCGTCCCGACATTACAAAGATATGATGTGCGGAAAGGGCAATGACGCGATAAGGTGCGATAGGGTGCGGAATGGTCCGATTTGACGCGATTTGACGCGATTCGCTGTTCATAATGTTTGACGGTCTGCCGGAAAAAGGGTATATTTGTATCAAAACAAAACGAACATACATGGAGAATTTTCAGATAAGAAGTTACGGGAAAAGCGAACTGGCCCTGTGCTACAGTCCCGATATTACCGAGAGTGCCGCACGGCGCAAACTGATGCGCTGGATAGACCGCAAGCCGGGACTGATGGGGGCGATGCGGGCTGCCGGATACAATGAGCTGTCACACACTTTCCTGCCCCTTGAGGTGAAACTTATCGTAGAGGCGTTGGGGGAGCCCTGAGGATGCTGGAAGATCCACGGGAATGCCGGCATCACAACCGGAGATGCGAAACGCAGACGCAGACGCAGCAGACGCAGGTCCTTTTTTCTCACACACGCGCACGTACCTTATATATGCATGTGCGCGTGTTTTCTTTGTTACCTTTGTTTTTTTGAGTAGACTCCTTTCCCTTTCACCATCATCATATCCAGCGCGCCTTTTTCCCTCAGGCGCTGTATCCAGCTGCGTGCGGTGTTGACCGGGATATTCAGCTTCTCCGCTTGCTCCATCACCATCTGTTTGGTGAATTCTTGCGGCAGGGCCGCATACAGCATCTCACGGTCCGCTATTCCCCGGCTGTTCAGTTCCGTACTTTTGTCCAGGAACGAAAGTATGTGAGTGGCATGAAGGTACAGGGGCTCGCACAAAGCCAGCACGGCGCGGAAGTCCTCATCGGTGATGGACAGGTTATGCCGGGTGATGATACCGTCCTTCAGGTTTTCGGGGTTTATAGTGGGATCCGGTACGGCCAGCGAGGGAATTTCCAGACTGCGCAGCAGCGCCGTGATACACATCATGCGGCACAGGATGGTCCCCATACGCATCACCGAAGCAGACATCTCTTCGCCCGTCACTAGAGAAGAGCGGTAGAACAGGGCGCTGAAGTGCCCGTTGAACTCATCTTTCTGCTGCTGGGTGAATTTCAGGGTGAACAGTCCTTTCTTCTTCAGCTCGTCCCTGCTGGCCTTCCATTCGTGTCCCATCCGGATGAACTCTGCTTCCACGTCCAGTTCATCTTCGCCGAACTGGTCTTTCCATTCGCCTACACGGGGCATGTAATAGAATATGTTTCGCGAGAACTGTCCGTTCTCCGGCGAGGAGATGAGCGGCTTTATCTGTGCGGGCGTGCCCGAGAGGAGTACGGACAGGTAACAGGCGGTGGTTTCCTTGTATTCCCGGTCTGTGCGGCGGTTGTAGGACAGGCGGTCGTGGTCGAACGCCTTGCGCAGCGTGTCGCTCCAGTTGCCGAATTCCGTCCCTATGGCTGTCGATACGGTGTCCGCCTCGCTCTCGCAGATAATCCCCGTTCCGTCCGAGTCTATCAGGTTTTGCAGCAGTCCCGTGCCCGTGTTGTTGCCGGGGATGATGAACATGCGGTTGGGCGGCGCCACGGGCGGCTCCTTGTCCTTGCGTGCCTTCCCCAGCGCTTCGTAGGCTCTTAGCTCCTTGCGGTAAGCTTTCATGCTCTCCGCCACCTGCCGGCGTATTTCCTCGTGTATGGGCTCTATGAGTTTGCGTACCCATACCAGTACACTCTTCCCTGCGGCGGCATGGCCCGTGATGAAGGTCTGCAGGCAGGGATACTGCCATTTGTCCCCGTACTTGCAGCGTACGATGTGCGACAGTGAGGCGCCCAGCACCGTCATTGCTCCCAGCAGGAGCACATCATGCTGTGCCGGGGTCTTGGCAAAGGAGAGGATGCTCTTCAGCGGTTCGGGCCAGTCGTGATCTTGCGGAAAGTAGGGTAGGGGAGAGAGGGGTTCCGTTCCCTTCATTTCCTTTTCCTCTTCCTCGTGCTTCTTTTTTCCTGTTTCTTTTTCTTCATTCTCCACCTTATTATATCGCGCGCACGTGTGTGAGAAAAAAGGACCTGCGTCTGCTGCGTCTGCGTCTGCGTTTTTGTGAGAGGGGGCGACTCTCACTCCGCACATTTCCGCCAGGTGGAACACGCTTCCCAGGTGGATGTCGCCCTTGCAGGTGTGCAGGGCGTTGCTGAACAGTTTCTCCGCCGCCGCACTGTCATGCTTGGGCGAGAGGCTGCACAGGCTCATGAAATCCGCACGGCCCGCCTCGCCGCAGTCCGTGGCGATGGCAAATGCCAGTTGGGTGTATTCCAGATAGGTGGGCGCGATGTCCGCGTGTGATGCCTGTACCGCCTCCGTCAGGCGGTGCAGTTCTTCCAAAAGATTGTTTTTGTAATGATTCATATTCCTTTTTATGTTAATTTGGTTTCGGTATAAGAATACCTCGTTTCTGAATGATTCTGAATAAGCGGCCCGTTGGCCCGTGTGCTGCTATGCCCGTTGGCCGCGCTCTGTTCCGCATGGGGATTGGCACATTAGCCCAGGGGCGTCTTGACTCTCATCAAGGCCCCTTCGTCATGCGACAGGAAGCAGGCCCGCACCAGGTCTTTGCCCGAGTAGTCCACTCCTTTGCCCTTGTCTTTGTCCGAGCAGTCGCCATACCTCAGGCGGGCGTATTCCATCAACCAGTAGATGTTCTCGGCCGCATTCTGTTTCACGTCGCTTGTCCGGCCGAGATCGTAGGGCACGAAAGCCTTCACGCCGTGTCCTCCGGGGCTTACGAACACCAGTTCGGGCAGCAGGAAAGGGTCGTCGAACAACTGCCGGCGCATCCTTTCGGCCTCCTCGCGGCTGTCCAGATGGTCCAGGTCCAGTATGCTCAATCCCGAAGGAGCCAGCAGCCGGTCGCTCCGGCGGTAGCTGAAAGTTCCGCAGGGGGTGACGTATGGCAGGGTGCTCTGTTTCAGCCTGCGGTACTCCTTCTCGTCACCGTATGCGGCGGCTGCGGCTTCGGTCAGTTTCTTCAGCCGCGGGCTGCCGGTGACTATGTTCCATACTTCCTCCAAGGTCAGTTCCTTGTGAGGGACGAGCGTGGCAGGCGTCACGTTTTTCCCGTTAGCGTCCTTCACCGGCGAGATGGGGGGAAGGAAAAAAGATAGTTTACGTTCTTGATTCATGATTCGTTTTATTTAAAAAGTATTAATTTTGCATCCGCATTTTTTTTGCGTCCTCTGAATTTCTTCCCGAAGGTAGGAAGAACGGATTAAATGACGGGATGGAAGGTATAACGGCTGCGAGAGGCCGGAAAGGTAGTATGACAAAAGACTTTTTATCGTGGGGAATACCGTTTTTATAAAGATTCCGGCATTGGCAATCAGTAGCTTATGCACGGGCCGTGTTAATGGGTTGCATCGTGGAAACGTGCCCGTAACCTCTTGTAAAGGCATCCTGCTTTTTCTTCTTTCAGTCCCATTGTGAAGTAACGTGAAAAAAAAGAGGTTTATTTAATATTTTACAACTTAAAACAAATTTAAAATGTCTAATGCAGAGTGCAGTTTCCCCAAATTGGGAGAGTTTTTAGAGTTATTGATGAATCGGTTGAAGATAACGAAGGTGCGTGTTCTCGGAGATGAGCATGTGGGGCCGGATACTTACGCCTCCCTAAAAAGGGGGTGGATTTGAAAGTGAGTTATTATATTCATTTTGCCGACCATCTGCTGAAAGCGAAGGGCGAGGAGGTGTTCCGCCGCGTAGTGCAGGAGGGAGTGGATGCCTATATCAATAACTGGAAGCGGAAAGAGGCAGCCGAGGAAAAGGCGTACGAGCTGAAGAAACAGGCCGAGAAGCTGGAGGCGCTGAGGGAGAGGATGAAGCAGCATAAGGATATCCTGTAAGGCTGTTTTTTTCGTTTTCTTTTTGCTCTGTCATTGGGGAAGTGAGAGAGTCTGAATGAAAATGACCTGTTGTCTTGCTGTAGGGGGCGGGCCTGATTTGTCCGGACCGGCCGGTCACGGCCCATTTGCCCCCTACAGTAATCATGTGGCAGTTGCTCTGGAACTTCCGGGCAGTTTTCCCCTCTCCTGAGGCGGCTCTTTGTTCCTTTCTTAACATAATTGTCATATTCCGCCTAAAAAGTACCCTTTTCGTTTAAATAGTCTAATATAAATGCAATTTATATGAATTAAAGTTTTATCTTTGTCTTTCCTATTGGGAATGAAATACTAACTAATTAATTTAAATCAAAGACAAAATTATGAGAAATCATCTAAAGCATTTCCTCCTGTTGGCAGTTCTGACAATCTGTTTCACTGCTACGGCTGTTGCGCAAGGAACAGTAAAAGGTAAAGTAGTAGATGCCGAGAACAATGAGCCATTGATTGGTGCCACTGTATCGGTCAGCGGTACGACACTGGGTACTGTAACGGATATGGACGGTAACTTTGTGTTGAAACTTACCTCTTCCAAGGCTACTCTTATATTCAAGTACTTGGGGTACAACGAAATTACGCATCAAGTAAAAGGAAGCAATACGATAGACTTGGGTGAGGTCAAGATGTCTCCTGATGCTATTGGTTTGGGTGAGGTCAGTGTTATTGCCTCTATTATAAAGAGTGACCGTCAGACCCCTATTCCTATTTCTAACGTGAAACTGGCCAAGATAGAGGAGAAAATAGGTAATCTGGAATTCCCCGAATTGCTGAAATCAGTTCCTTCGGTGTATGTAACCCGTGAAAGCGGTGGTTATGGTGATTCCCGTATCAATATGCGTGGTTTTGATTCGTCCAACCTGGGCGTGCTGATCAATGGTGTGCCCATCAACGGCATGGAAAACGGTAAGGTTTATTGGTCTAACTGGTCCGGTTTGTCTGATGTGAGCCAGTTTATCCAGGTACAGCGTGGTTTGGGTGCGTCAGCTTTAGGTATTTCTTCTGTGGGAGGAACCATGAATATGGTTACTAAAAGTACCGAAGCCCAGAAAGGCGGATCAGCTTATTTCGGTATCGGTAACGACGGTTTCCGCAAGTATTCGGTTTCTTTCTCTACCGGATTGATGGACAACGGATGGGCTATTACATTCATGGGGTCGCTGAATACGGGAGATGGTTACGTGAAAGGTACCAATTATGAAGGATGGACTTATTTTGGAAATATCTCGAAGGTAATCAACGATCATCATAAATTGTCATTGACAGCTTTCGGAGCTCCCCAGTGGCACAACCAGCGCTCTACCATGCACTATATCGAGGATTACAAGAACAGCCCCGACGGCGGACGTTTCAATAACGGATACGGTTATATCAACGGTGAAGCGGTAGGTAGCGGTTACGGCTATAATTATTATCATAAGCCCCAGGTTTCTTTGAATCATTACTGGACTATCGACGAGAAATCGACACTGACCACTTCTCTATACGGCTCAATGGCTACAGGCGGCGGACGCCGTGCCCGTGGCGCGATGAGCAATTGGCTGACTATTGATAACAACACCGGCCGCCCTAAAGACGGTGCGATGATGACTCCGGACGGTTTGTTCGACTACGAGCGTGCTATGGCTGCCAATGCGGCTTCTCAGAACGGGTCGCAGGTGATCTTTACCAATGCTGTCAATGACCATGACTGGTATGGCATGCTGAGTTCCTATAAGAATCATCTGACTGAGAACCTGACTCTTACGGGAGGTATTGACTTACGTTACTATAAAGGGTATCATACAGAGGAAATTGATGATTTGCTGGGTGGTGAGTTCTATCTGCAGACCTCGCCGCTGGCATTCCAAACCAAGAACCAGCTGCTGAAAGTGGGTGACAAGTTCAATTACTATAGCATTGGAGAGATATTCTGGGGCGGTGTTTTTGCACAGGCTGAATATAATACCGATAAGTGGTCGGGATTCCTGTCGGCATCATTGACCGAAGAGGCTTATAGATACGATGACCGTGGTGGTACGGATTCAAGATACTCTGCCACGGGTGCGGATAAACTGGACAGAGTGTCCAGCCTTCAGAATTTTCTGCCTTGGAGCGTGAAGGGTGGTTTTAACTATAAGTTCAATGACAACCACAATGTATTTGTCAATGCAGGATATTTTACCCGCGCGCCTTTCTTCAACTCTGTCTTTGCAAGCAATACGGCAGCTCCCGAAAAGGATGTACCCTACGAAAAGATTACTACGTTCGAATTGGGTTATGGATTTAGCACGGAACAGGTCAATATTGCATTGAATGGTTATTACACTCAATGGATGGATAAGTCCTTGCGCCGTAAGATCGGTCAGGAATATGCCAACCTTACAGGATTGGACGCAGTCCACATGGGTGTGGAACTGGAAGCGACTTACCGTCCTGTCAAGTCCTTTGAATTGAAAGGTATGTTCTCTTTAGGCGATTGGAAATGGAAAGATGATATTCATTTCACTATGTATGATGAAGCGAATAATCCTATCGGAACATACGACGCTTATCTGAAAGATGTCCATGTGGGTAACTCCGCACAGCTCACTTCCGCATTGAGCGCCTCTTGGGAACCGTTCAAAGGATTTAAAATCTCGGCCGACTACAACTTCTTCGGCAAGAACTATGCAGACTTCGATCCTCAGAACCGGGTGAATGAAGCAGACGCCGGTATTGACTCCTGGAAGTTGCCGGATTATGGTACGATTGATTTGGGTATGAACTATCGTTTCAATATCACCAAAGATATCCGTGCCATCGTATACAGTAATGTATATAATTTGACTAATACGGAATATATAGCCGATGCCAAGGACGGTACGAACCATGACTGGAAAACTGCATTGGTATATTACGGCTTCGGTACTACATGGTCTGCCGGTTTTAAAGTAATCTTTTAATCTCTAAAATAGTCAATAAATATGAAGTTAAAATATAATTTAATTGCATGGTCTCTGTTGGGATTCTTTGCTGCGGCATGTGATCCCATGGACGATATTTATAATGAAATCGATGCGGAAGGTACAACGAACACCCAGACGATGGTGGAATATGTACTGACTGATGCCGATTACGAAACGATCAGCTCTGCGGCGGCGAAGGCTGCCACTTCGGATGCTGAAAAAGCATTGGCGAATGCCGTCAAGACGGATAAGGCTTTGAACGAGTTTGCATCGGCCGAGAAGTATGTTCCTTCCATCATCGCGAAGATGCTGCCTTCATGGGGGAAAGGCTCTTCGGTAGGAGTGACCTATAACTATCAGAATACTCCTTCCGATTACGTACTGGAGTATAGGACAGTGACTAATACTTCTTTGGGTGATAAGGATTATGAGGCCCTGTGGGGCGAAGGCTCTCCCGTGAAGTTCCTGGCTCCGGCACATGCTCCGGCTACCGTATTGCCCGAGTGGCTGGCCGGTCAGTATAAGGATGCGGCAAAAGGTGATCTTGTGCTGGTAGATTACAAATATGACGATGTTGATCCTGAATTTACAGGGGAGGACTTGTACTCTCAGGACTTTGAGTCGGTTACGGCCAATGAGGATATCGTGTTGGAAGGCTGGGAGCAGGTGACTCTGAAAGGCGATAGAAAATGGCAGGGAAAAAACTATAGTAGTAATGGTTACGCACAATTCTCGGCCAATGGCTTTGAGGGTGAGGTGGATACTTGGCTTGTTTCTCCGGCAGTAGCAGTGACGAGCAAAGATGCCGGACTGTCTTTCGACATAAAGTTCGGATACTATAATGCAGATTGTCTGGATGTATTGGTTTCCGATACATATGCGGGAAATGGTTCGATTGATATGGCACAGTGGACTAGCGTGAAAGACCAGTTTACTTTCCCTGAAGGACCTGCCAACGGTTACAATGATAATTTTGTGAATGTAGGGAAAGCCGGTCTGGAGGCATACAATGGCAAAAGCGTTTATGTTGCGTTCCGCTATGTAGGCGAGGGGCCCAAGGCGAAAACCACTACTGTTCAGCTCGATAATGTAAGTATTTCATCGGCTGTATTGGCTCCGACGAATGAAAAGCCTTATAATGCATTGTATCAGTTTGACGGAACGGATTGGAAGGTTAAAGAAGATAGCAGATTGGTTGTAGTGACTCCTGCCGATTATGACGCTATGGGAAGCCCGGGCAGTCATGATAACTTCAGCACTTCGGATGCTCCGGAGAATTATCTGCCCCAGTTCCTGGCTCAGAAATTTCCATATGCCCAGGAAGGGGATTCAAAAGCCGTCATGTACAAATATTATAATAAGGTAACGACGATGGAGGTGGACGAGTATTTGTTCAAGGAGAGTACATGGGTTCTGAATAACAATATTGAACTGAAAGAAAAAGTGAATTTTGTACATAATGGAACCGAGTGGTTGTTTGATCCGACGGTAACGAAATCATTGGCTTCCGAAGATTATTTGATTTTGGAAAATTGGGTGAAAGCGAATAAGGATGCCGGGTATATGGATGCCAAATATGGAAACTCGGAATACTGGTTCGGTGGCAGCTCTTATTATGTAAACTTCAATATCCAGTTGGCTAAACGCCGTTCGAATGACCCCGACGGGGTGGTTCCGGCAGATGATAAAGAGGCTGAGGCTTATTTGTTGTCTATGGTTCAGGAGGGTATTGAACTGATCTTGGCAACAGAGTATCCTACAGCCGGCGCGCAAGTAAGTGGGGTTGATTGTTTCTATGTCATTTCTGCAAAAGTGTATAATGGGCTTGAAACATTTACTTATACTTATACTTTCAAAGGTTTAGGAAATGCTAAATTTGAACTGCAAGGTGAACCTGAAGTAACAAAATAAGGTTTTAAACTTGAAGATAAATAAAAGTGGGTGTCAAAAACTCAGTTTTTGAAAATATGAACTTATAATCTGAAATTTGAGCATCCTAAAAGACTAAAGAAAGGGTCGTATCATTACTCCATACAGAGCTTGATACGATCCTTTTACATGTTATAATTACTATCTGTAACTTTTCGGGGCTGTCCTTTTTGTTTTGACATCTCCCTTCTCCTATCCCCAAGTTATTCAGGAACAGCAACATTCAACTTCTTCATTCCCCCTCATTAAACCCCAGGCCCTGCTGTTCGGGTTTCAGCTTCTCTGTCAGGAAATTGGTATGCTCCCACTTCGGTTCGGGCGGATTATGATCCAAGGTCCTCTCCTCGGTAGGCGTGTAGCGTCCGTTGTAAGTGCTGAAGGCGAAAAAAGCATCTCCCGGTCCGCCCAAATGGTCGAAACGTACCTTGGCTACACGCACCAGCACCTGCCCCAGTTCATCGTTACGGTCTATCACCATTCCATAATCCGTCTTGTTGAAAAAGGCCGCCGAGCCGTTGATATCATACAGCGTGGGCACAGGCCAGCGTTTGCTTCCCGGTTCGCGGCGCAACTTGGTGGGGTGCGCCACCAGAATGAGCAACACCTTGTGCTTCACGGCAAAATTGGAGAACTCATCGAAGATGCGGCTGATGTACTGCGTTTCCGTCTCCCAGTCGGGAATCTGATGCTCGAAGCGGTTGAAGGGGTCCACTACCAGCACCTTCACTCCTTTCCGGCTTACCAGTTGGGCGGCAATGCGGAGCACGCTCTCTACCGAGAAGTCCTCTTTCGGCATAATGGAGAAGACACTCTGTGCCAGGTAACGGATGGCCTGTCCGGCTTCCGGCAACGGCATCCCTTTGTGTTCGAAACGCTTGCCCACCACGCGGCGTATCAGCTTGCGGTAGTGATAGGCCAGCGGGGTATTCTCCGGGCTGAAATAGCCCACCTTCCAATCGTGGCGCAGGAGCAGGCGCATGGCAATTTCGTCCACAAACTCGCTTTTTCCGCTACCGGGAACGCCTGTGACCGTGAGCACAAAACCACGCTCGAACTTGATCAGACGGTCCAGATTCTCCAGTCCCGTATCGGCTCCTTCCGGCATTCCGTTGTAATAAATATCCATCAGCGTATCCCATTCGTCCATGGGGCAGAAGACTCCTTCCAACGGGATTTCCGCCGCCTGCTCCACCTGTTGGCGGAGCCTCGGAAGATCGTACTTCAACAGATACTCGTTGGCATCCTTGCAGCCTTCTCCCCAGGCCACCACCTTGCAGCGGTCCATGCCCAGGCGGCGCACCAGTTCGTCGCGCAACTCCACTCCGCGCTTGTCGGTATCCATGGCCAGGATAATTTCCGTCTTGTCATCGAAGTGCGACTCCACGAAGCGGTCCAGCCACTGAAGGTTCGCGCCTCCGGCTCCGTTGGGTACGGACACCACCTCTTCCAGTCCTGTGGCTATCAGGCTGAGGGCATCTATCTCGCCTTCGGTGATGTAGCACTTTTCCTTTCCTTTTATGGCGTCTATGTTCCAAGGAATCAGCTCGGCTCCTTTCACCATCTTGAAATGCTTTGCGGCATCCCGGAATTTCATGTTTTTCATTACTCCGTCCTCCAGGTAAGGGAAGCAGATGCAGGCTTCTTCCTTGCCGGTCTGCGGCAGGAATTCCAAGCGTTCCTCTATCTTCATCCTTGTCAGGACGTCCATCGGAATACCTCGTCTGCCGACCATGTATTCCATCATTTCTCCATTCATAATTTGTTTGTTTTTATTAATTACCGGGCATACGTAATGTACAGGCGGTTGCAGGGGGATGTGCGGTTTGCGTTGCGCTGTGTTATGGTGCTGCGATGCTGCATCGTGGTGCTGCGACGTGTTATGGTGCTGCGATGCTGTATCGTGGTGCTGCGCCGTGTTACGTTGCTGCGGTGCTGCATCGTGGTGCTGCGACTTACGTTGCTGCGATGCTGCATCATGGTGCTGCGCCGTGTTATGGTGCTGCGATGCATCCTTCTGCTGTTTCTGCCGTTCCCGGTCTTGTTGTTTCTGTTCTCTTTTCCACATCTCGTCTTCGTTCCACGCTATGGCGAAATCACAATGAAAGCATTTCGCCCATCCCCCTTCACGGGTGATATGCACACTGAACGAAGGATCTTTGGGATTGCTTCGCGTTGCGGAACATTCGGGACAAGGCATACGGAAATGGTCCTTTCTGCGCGGCAGGCTTTTCAGCCACCGCACATAGTCTGCATGTTCTTCGCGCGTCATATCCAGCTCTGTTTCAGGTTATCCCAGGTGGCACGTCCGTTGGGGCGCGGTGGTGCACCGGCAGGAAGAGGCACTCCGCAGTACGAACGTTCGCCGGTCAGCGGATTGTACGTTTCGTAGGGTGAAAGTGATATCGATTCATTTTGCATCCTGCTCCTTTCTTTCAGCTTTTCTTCCAGAAAAAGACGGGTGGGCCTTTCTCGGCGGATGTAGTTGGCGAAATAAGCTTCGGCTTCGGACACGGAAGTGATTCCTCCTGTGTTTCCTTGTGCCACGACATGTTTCTTGAACAGATCACGAATAAAAGAAAGATTGTTCAAAAAGAGTTCCTTCAAACCTGACATCATCCCCACAGCCTCCAGCCAACTCTGGGTAATGAAAGCTTCATTGATGCATTGTTCCCATCGGGGTATCGTTTCGGACAATTCGGAAAATCGGGGAAGTTTATCAACAGCAGCAACAGCAATTATTTCTTTTTCTTTGTTATTGTTGTTTTTCTTCTCTCCTCTATTCTTTTCTTCTCTTATAAAGTTTTGCTTAAAGCTTGCTTGCAATCCCTTTCCATATCGCTCATTATCAACACTTTGAATCACATTTTTGACTGAATTTCCATTTGTATTTTTTGCAGTCGTATTTTTCATACTTTCCGCACTACTTTTCACGTTGCTTTCCGTGCTGTTTTCCTTGTAGATTTCCTTATTATAATCCGAATGGATTGGCTTGCTGTTATCCATGCAGACAACCTTGTCACTATCTACATTGCTGCTTTCCATATAAATTCTCTCCTTGCTATCCATACTGGGTGCACCACTGCTTTTCAGGTAGACTTCCTTGTTATTATCCATGCAAGATGTATCATCGCTTTTCAGGTAGGCTTCCCCGTTATTATCCATGCAGGACGCATCATTACTTTTCGTGTAGATTTCCTCGTTACGATCCATGCAGGACGTATTACCGCTTTTCAGGTAGGCTTCCCCGTTATTATCCACGCAGGGTGCATCATTACTTTTCATGTAGACTTCCCCGTTATTATCCATGCAAGGTGTATCATCGCTTTTCGTATAGATTTCCTCGTTACGATCCATGCAGGGCGTATCATCGCTTTTCATGTAGATTTCCTTGTTATTATTCACGCAGGGTACATCACCACTTTTCAGGTAGGCTTCCCCGTTATTATCCACGCAGGGCGCATCATTACTTTTCGTGTAGATTTCCCCGTTATTATCCATGCAAGACGTATCACCGTTTTTCCCTTCGTTGATTCTGCCCCTTCCTATTGTAGACGTAGTTGCTTTTGCAGATGCTTTCACCGTACTTTTCTTACTGCTTCTCCCTCCCTTACTGCCGGCAGCGGCACGTTGCTCGGAAAGTTTGCTCTGATATCCCATCACCTCGTCCAGATACAGACATCGGAAATACCCGTCCTCTGTAATGAGAAACAAATCGAAGTCCTTAATAAGATGTTGCAGATTTTCCACGGTAGCTCCCCACTGATCGGCCAGCAAATCTAGTTCATTAAAATCATGTTTGTATTCCTGCTGTTTGCGCAGAAACAATATCGTTTCAAGATACAACCCCAGCCCCATGCATTTCATATCGGCATTCAGCTTCATCATTTTGTAATCCGACATCAAACTGCAATTCAGCCGGATAAACTGCTCTGTATAATCCATTTCTTTTGTGTGTTAGTATAAATATAACGCAAAGGAACGCAAAATATAAATAGGGCGTTGCTCACAAAAACAAGCAATTGTTAATAAACATTTCCTATCTTTGCCGAGACATTTTGTAAGTAGCTATGTTTATGCTGTTTACAAATCATTATTTAATAATTTAATTTTTAGTAACATGAAAAAAATTTGAGATCATCAGCACCTGCATCGGTAATGCCGTGCGAAGAAACGATTTAAACCCCAACAACTTGGGCGACAAAGGTGCGATAGGCCGGTCCACCGCCACCAAAATTCGAGACGGAAAGATTGTGACTCCAAATTCTTACTTCAAACTGATGAAATGGCTGGAAAAGGAGAAACCGGAGGTTTACAAAGAAGCCATGGAGCACATCCTGAAAGAACTGGGCAAGCTCAAGATGGAAGAGTAACCTCCCGGCTTCCCGGAAACGGGAATTTTCCCCGGTAAACGTGGAGAAACGAGAAACCGCCATAGAGCGCCTCTGCATGGAGACTGCCTCTATGGCGGTTTTTGCACCCGGAATAGCTGTTTTATTATCTTTGCAACAGTTGGATATAAGAAAGGTAAACCCTCAAATTAGGGCTTACGTAAATCATCTGCATATTCCTCAACCGACATATTTCCGCCCCAATCGCCTTCGTAACAAGCAAAAGGATCTTCTGTTTCAATATTCTGTTCCTTTGTATACGTATTTCTGATGGAATTTGTCAGTTTTGCAATCAAATCCAGTTTTTCATCTACACTAAGTGAAGACAATACACTCATATACATATCTGTTACCGGAATTAAATTAGCGCATATTTAATTCTGCCAACAAGTTATTTTAATACCGAAATGTTTGAAAGTTCTCCCCCTTATCGGTAACTTTGCCGCATCACCTTTTCCGTAAAGTCCGGCATCCAATTTTACCGCTTCCAGTAAAGCGGAAAGGCTAATGGAATATAAGCTATGGGAAATTGGAGTGAACAACAGGAAGTGAGGAAAGAGGTTAAAGAGAAAGATAAGGTAAGGCGTGAAAAACTTGCCAGTCTTTTCTTTGATCTTTGTAAAGTCACTTATACTGTGCTGGTCGTAGGATTGCCGGTTACATTATTCCAGAATGAATTATATACAAACTATTTGATGATTGCACTTGTTGTTGTAGGAGTACTAGTGGCTTTTGAATTTGCAAAGATTGGAAATAATATTTTAAAGAGATAATAATTATGGTTGCATTGATAGGACTAATAATAATAGCGATACCGGTAACGGCTTTTTGGATTTACACCGAAACACCGTCAGGGAAGAAGTGGATAAAGAATCTGTAATCTATGACACAGTTAGATGGTGTGACTTTTACAATTGTTGCTAAAAGTGGCAGGAGCATTCCTTATATGGCTTTATGCCAAGTCGGGCAAGAAATGGCTGGAAAATCCATATTTATCAAGTATTTACCGTACGTGTAAAGGTACGTGATTTACGTAAATCATCTGCATATTCCTCAGCCGACATATTCCGCCCCAATCGCCTTCGTAACAAGCAAAAGGATCTTC
>ENA-ORSC01001224-ORSC01001224.1-human-gut-metagenome-genome-assembly--contig:-NODE-1224-length-18176-cov-7.403455_pt1 | contig 18176 bp, 19 predicted proteins | sample MGYA00242178_ERZ509140 | MGnify/ENA primary metagenome ERZ509140 (study PRJEB26280, sample SAMEA2338681) | human gut metagenome | biome: human gut; feature: human-associated habitat; material: faeces... | reverse complement strand
CTTTCGAGAGCAAGTCATCCGTGCAGGTAATGCCGTGACCAACGCTTTTGATGGGAGGATCATAGTCGCAGGGCATCACGCGGGACTGATCAAGTCCATTGGCGAAGATCCACAGTTTCTCGCCGTTGATTCCGAGCAGTCGGACAAGCATCTGACGATCTGCTTTGGCCAGATCTCCGATGGTGTGGATCCCGTAGCACCGCAGCCTTTCTGTGGTGGCTCGTCCAACACAGAGAAGTTCCGACGCTGGCAAGGACCAGATTTGCTCCTTGAAGGACGCTTCCGTGATTTCTGTTACGGCATCCGGTTTCTTCATATCGGATCCCAGCTTGGCGAAAATCTTATTGAAGCTGACCCCGATAGATACGGTAAGCCCTACTTCTTCCTTTACTGCCTTTCGGATCTCGTTGGCTATCTCGGCCGGTGTCTTATGTGCCAAAAGGGGCGAGCCGGTGAGCTCGATCCAACTCTCATCGATGCCGAAGGACTCCACTTCCGGGGAATACCGCAGATAGATTGCACGCACAATCCTGGAAAACTTCAGGTACTGATCCATGTGCGGAGGGACGATCGTTAATTGCGGACACTTTTGGCGCGCCTCCCAAATCACTTCACCTGTCTTCACCCCACACTGCTTTGCCAACTGATTCTTTGCAAGAACAATTCCATGACGATCCTCCGTGCTGCCGCAAACCGCAATGTACTTTCCACGCAATTCCGGATGCAGCATACATTCAATACTCGCATAGCAGTTATTGAGGTCGCTATGCAATACAACCCGACCTCCCATATTCGGTGTGCCTCCTGTCTGTGGCTTTTAAGAAAAGTTCCAATCAAGTTCCTAAAAGTTCCTATTGACAAGTTCTACTTTCCAGAATATAATGAGGCTAAAGTTCCAACCAAGTTCTAAATAGTTCCATAAAAGTTCTAACAACAAAATAGCAGGTCGAAGATAGGTTTGTCAATAGAACTTTCAAAAACTTTTCCCGATCTGCAGAAAGAGGCACAGTTATGAAAACGACTGGAGAAAAAATCAGAGAAGGCCGTGCAAACCTGGGCATTACCCAGACTGAGCTGGCCGAAAAGATTGGCGTTACGCTGCGCACGATCTCCAAATATGAAAAGCAGGGTGTGATGCCTCGTGGCGCCAATTTGCAAAAGCTGGCCGAGGTTCTTGGCGTTTCCATCGCATATCTGAGCAACGATGAGATCGTAGATCCCGCTTACGGACTCGAGGAATCTCCTTACATTGAGAGTGCTCGGGCAGTCTACGGTAAGAGAGGCGCCGCTGATGTCGAGCAACTACTGACTCAGACCAGAGCCCTCTTCGCCGGTGGCGATGTACCGGAGGAAGATAAGGAACTCTTCTTCCAGGCAGTCACCGAGGCTTATTTTGCCAACAAGCAGCGTGCCAGCGAGAAGTTCACCCGCAAGGATTATAAGAAATAAGCCGGATCATCTCTGTGTGTACGGATTATTGGACACCCCTTTTGGTACCTTTATGCTGTACGATAGGCTATTCTACTTCTGAAGTGAGGTGAGTGGATTGCTGACGATGGCGATTAAACAGGAAGCAAATCGTTTGAAAATGAAATACCAGACTACCGACCCGTATGATATTTGCACGAGCATGGACATCCAGGTAATAAAGCGGCCTATGGGCGCAAGCGCCCAGTCCTGCAAGGGCTTTTTCCTGGTCTCTTCTCGGTGCAAGCTGATCGTGATCAACAGTGATTTACCCGAAAGCATTCAACGGATTATCATAGCTCATGAGCTGGGACATGCTGTTCTTCACAGCGATTCGGCCATCAGCGCATTCCATGAGTTTGCGATGTTTGATGACACGGATCGTATGGAGTATGAGGCAAATGTGTTCGCTGCGGAGTTCATGCTGAGTGATGACGAGGTCATGGAGTCGCTGGAGATGCAGATGGACTTCTTCCAGATGGCCAGATGTCTGTATGTACCGCCCGAGCTGCTGGACTTCAAGCTGCGAATCTTGCAGCGGCAGGGCATCAAGATCAATGCCCCTTACATCGCACATGGGGATTTTCTCAAGCGCGATCTGGGGCAGCCTCTGAATTGAGTATGTTACCGGGGGCAGCATTTAAGGTCTATGTCAATGTTTTTGTAGAGCACACTACCGAGGGACTAATGCTTCCACGCACAATAGTCTGGGAAGATGGTCTGAAATATGACATAGACCGAGTGATTGATATTCGGCCTGCCTATGCAGCAAAGGCAGGTGGACAAGGCGACCGTTATACCATTCAGGTTAACGGAGCACGAACCTATCTATATTTTGAACGCTCCTCCAATCCGACCGACACGAAGATCGGGCGCTGGTTTGTTGAGCGCAAAGTGCCTTTGAAGGAATTTTTATGAGAACTGATGATAAAAAGCACCAATGCTGGTTGAACGAGGGTGAGACGATCCGCTCGTTCCATCCGGTGTTAGATTGTGCGCTTCGTGAGTTTGCGGACCACGACGCCTTTGTGAGCTTTATTTTTGAGATGGTTGATATTTTTTGATTTCGAGTAAGTGAGGAGGTAACAATGTATAGCGCTGCTATCCAGAGATATTTCAATGAGCACATCCATCTGCCGTATTCCTTCTTCCTGCAGCCTCAGCGTTTTATCCGACATGCACTCAAGAAGAAGGGTGCGTTCATGGCAACCGCATACAACTATGTCGAGCCCAGCGAGGCTGACAATGAAGACATTATCGAGTATCTTGCTACAGACTTCGATGTCATGGCCGGCAACACGGCTGGCCGGCTCTGCGTTTTAATGAAGCTTCCAGAGCCCACGATGCCTCTGCACTGTAAGATGATTGGTTGCTCCATCAAGCGGGATGGGAGCAATCCCATCTGGCGCACGATCGAGCTGACTGAGCAAGGGACTCTGCTCCTGTGTGGTTGGGGCGAAGGCCATACACATATGACGATTTGTGAGGTGGGCTCTGAGCCCGATCAATTCATTCCTCGCTTAACGCAGGAACTGGCCACTGCTACGGCTTTTTGGTCTCATGTCACTGGTACAGGTTTCCCTGTGGCTGGACGACCTTGATGAGATATCCCAAAAACTGAATAAAGACGGAAGGATCGATCTCTGTTGAATGGGATCGATCCTTTTTCGTCTGGAAAGCAGAATTAGGTATTCTGGCACGAGTAAAGCTCCAATGGTATTCTGACTCTGTACTTATTAGATTTCATCTCCGTTATGGAGCTTCATAAGCTGTGAGCCAACACATTCTGGCATTTCTGGGCGGACAATTTGTTTCGCCGCTCTCTTTGCGCTTTGATTTGAATTTTCAGATCAGAGCGCTCTTTTTTTGTCCAAATTCCGCATTGCGGGTTTGAGAATTATTTATTTGAAAGGTGGAACAAGCAAATGATGGAAAGCAAAGTATTCGCGGACAACTTCAGTCGTAGCTTCAGCGAGTCGGGGGACTTCTTTCAGTTTCTCAGCGCTCGGCAGGCCCGCAGCAAGTGGATGACAGCTCCGTCCAAGGAACTCCGGTTTGAGCCGGTGGAACGGGGATCCACGCTCGGAAATCTGTATATGCAGATCTACGACCACAACGGCGACGCAGATGTTCTGGAGGACACGATGGAGAATACCAGTCTCCTGTTGAAGGTGGATGGTAAGGACTACCCGGTCCGTTCCTGTGCTCTCAAGACCGTTCTGGAGCGTGCCCGCATCTCCGGTCATGCCCTCAACAAAGTCTCCAAAAGCGTATTCGCTGAGATTCTCAACTACTGCATGGGCGTTGCCTCCGGCGACAGCCTGATCAAAGTCGCAGATGAGAAGGTATCGGCAGTACACGGTGGAGATCCCAAGGACTACACGGTCATGGAGATGCTGCCCCTATTCAAAGCGACCAATGACTTCCTCAATCGAGAGTATCCCGGTAATCGCTTCATGACCGCCCACTTCGATCACTCTATCGCAACCGCTATCTGGTGCCTGGATGGCCAGGCAGACAAACTCCTTGATACATACCACCGGGAGATTGCCGCCAAAGGCCTGCGTGCCGACAAACTGGTTCCCGCACTGCGTTTCTCCACCTCCGATGTCGGCATGAGTGGAGCGAACCTCTATCCGATCTTCCTGGCCGGCGCAGAGTCCCGGATTATCCCACTGGGATATCCCATCCGCACCGAGCACAAGAACGGATCTGGCATGGAGTACTTCGAGGAGCAGCTTGGTCTGGTCTATGCGCAGTTCGAGAAAGCAGTCGATAAGCAGGTTCAGCTCATGAACATCGAGATCCGCTATCCCGTTACTACCTTAATGCGGGTGCTGAAGCGGATCAAGGCGCCCAAGAAGGCTTCCTATGAGGCGATGGACTACTTTATGGCCATTCACGGTGATGCGCCCTGTACGGCGTATGACCTGTTCATGCAGATGAGCGATGTTATCTTCTCTGCCCAGTGTGACGGCGCATCCGGTATGCGCATTGCACAGCTTGAGGAGATCGTATCTCGGGCGCTGAATGTGAACTGGCACGAGTATGATCACCCTGGCGACTTCAAGTGGTGATTGCGATGGCCAAAGCTGTTTACTACCCGAAGGGTGAGAGGCAAAAGACCATCATCAAGCTTTTGAACTCTCTGGAAGGGCGCTATTCCAGGTGGGATATTTGGCAGGATTTCATTGTCCTGTCTGCCGTCAGCATTGCCAATGCTTTCGGTGGCCCATACAGAGAGCAACGCGAAGCGATGTATCTGGAGCGTAGCAAAAAATACTCAACCTCCGAGCTGGAAGTCTTAGCGCAGATGCTCGCCGAAGTTGTCGATGAGATGGAGCAAAATCCAGATCAGGATATGCTTGGCGAGCTGTTCATGGCATTGGGCCTTGCGAATGAGTGGAAGGGGCAGTTCTTTACACCCTATGACATCTGCAGAGCGATGGCAGCCATGAATCTGGGTGAGGATCTGAAAAGTCAGATAGAGGAAAAAGGCTGGGTATCTGTGAGTGATCCCGCCTGTGGGGCCGGCGCATTACTGCTTGCCTTCGCAAACGAGTGCAAAAGGAACCACATCAACTATCAGACTTCCGTTTTCTTTGTCGCGCAAGACATTGACTTCTTGGCGGGCTGCATGTGCTACATCCAGATGAGCCTACTCGGCTGTCCCGGCTATGTGGTCATTGACGATTCCATCCTCCATCCGGCGCAGAGCTACGATGAGGACGGACTTATCCCCAAGAACAGCCCCAATGTCTGGCTCACCCCGATGTATTTCAGGGATGTCTGGCATTGGCGGAGAATTTTCGCACAGCTGGACCTAATTACTCAGACAAAGGAGAGAACGCATGGAAAACCTGACATGTAAGGGACTGAGTGCCGCTCATCGGAGAATGCTGATCAAATGCATTACCGAAGAGATTGGCAGCATTCCTGAACCGGTGGAAATCGAGTTCATGGAGCCCATTCGACGGAAACAGTATTCATCGCTATGGTACGGCGGCCAGATCGCTGCCATTCGGGTTCACGGTTGCGTTTTTGAGGTCCATGCATTAGGCGATGTCTACGCATGGCTCTATGACAAGAGCGACCGCGATCGCGAACTGCTCTATGTGAAGGACAAGAACAACTCCGGCCGATTTGGATCGGATATCCAGCCTTATCTCAAGACTGACCATGCTTTGGTAGCAGCAATCTGCAGGAAGCACAATCGGTATTGGATCGATATGGAGCATAACAACTGGTGGGAATGCTCTGTCTATACACCGGATGGAGTTTTCCATGATTTGATGTGGGTGCTGGATAGCGACCACATTTTCGCTGGAATCAGGGAGGTGTTCTGTCACATGGACGCAGTTCTGAAGGATCTCGGTGTCCCGGCGGGAAACGAGGGTTCGGAGGTGTCATCATGAGCAGTTTTCGAATTCCCTTGGTTTGGCAGATGTACGGGCATGTGGATGTAGAGGCTGATACCCTGGACGACGCTATCGAATACGCCTTGGGGCCGGATTGCCCGCTTCCTGAAGGCGAGTATGTAGATGACTCGATCCAAGTGGACGATCTGGTTTTGAACCAGGAGGCAACCCATGAAAGCCATCAATGAGCACTTTGAAGTTGGGCAGCAATACTATGCGCTCGTCAGTAAAGAGGTGTTGGTGGTGTCTGAAGTTTTGCAGCCTGGAATGTACCCGTCAGGCTCCGGAGGATACCATATGCTCCGGTCGCCGATGGTTCGGTTCAGAAGTGAGAAGACTGGCTTAGTGCATACCTGCAGCCTTGAGCTGGCCAAGCATCTGCTGCTTGCCAAGCGACAGACAGCAAAAGAAAAAGGAGTTGGTTGATCATGAATAAGGCACGACGCTTCGTCATTGAGACTCCGCTTGGAAAGCTTGAGGTCTACGCCAAGCACGATAAGAGCGATTGTGCGGAAGACTATCCCGGCGTCTTTATCGACTTTGTACGCGAGGATGGCGCCACGGTCGTGCTGGCTTGTGTGGAGTATGATCCGGACAAAGATTTGCTCCAGACAGTCGTCTATGGCGATTGCGCATCGGACGAGCCAACAGCGATTGTTGAACACTACAACACTGATTTTGAAGAATGAGGAGGATCGATTATGCCTAATTGGGCGTTTGGAACTGTTAAGGTGACTGGTACTCGCGAGGGTGTCAAGTCTTTTGTGGAGCGTTTCATCAGCAGCGATGATCAATCAACTGTCCCCGGAAAGCGGTTTTTTGCCCGGAGCTTTTCCGAGCAGAAGCGAGAGCAGAGCGTCAAGGATGCCATGGAAGAATTCGAAGGGAAAGCAGATAACGAAACTGCTGAGCATTCCTTCCTCATCATGTTTGCCTGGTCTGTTTGGTCCTGCATGATTGATGGTTACCCCCAGCGAAATGATGCCGAGTGCATCACGCTGAGTGAGGCCTGTATGGAGGATCATGTAGCTGTTGAAATCCGCTCTACGGAGACCGGAATGTGCTTTGAGGAACATGTCACCTGCGACGAGGATGGCAATCTCAACCATGCTGAACGAGACCTGAGCCGCTGCAAGTGTCGCAACTGCGGCGAGATCAGCCTCTTCGGATCCTTTGAGGATCTGGACGATGCTGAGTGCTCGGAATGCGGTGAACGTGGTTTCGACCGTTGTGAGGAGGAGTGAATTATGGCGCTGAATTTGAATTACAAACCCAATAAGCTGGTCGATATCACCACCCTCACTGAGGATCAGTGGTTGGACTGGCGGCGCAAAGGGATTGGCGGCAGCGATGTAGCTGTCGCCCTTAATTCCTCTCCGTATCGCACGGCCAGAGAGCTCTACTATGACAAGATCGGAGTGGTCATGGCAGATGAAGGCCCGGATAAGAGCATCACTTTCCAAATTGGGCATCTGCTCGAGGATGTGGTGGCTCAGATCTTCGCCAAGAAGACCGGCCTGTCTGTCTTTGAAGACCACTGGATGTACCAGCATCCTATTTTCCCGTTCCTGATTGCCGATGTAGACCGGTTCGTTATGCTTCCGGATGGTCGAAAGGCCATCCTCGAATGCAAAACCGCGCACTATGATATGCAGTTCAAGTGGGCGAATGGCTCTGTGCCACGCCATTATGAGCTGCAGGTGCGACACTACATGGCCGTCATGAACATCGATGTCGCCTTTATCGCATGCCTGTTTTCCAACAATGAGAACGACTTCGTATGGCAGAAGATTGAGCGCGACCTCGATGAGGAGGAGAATACGATTATGGAGCTGGAGGCGTTCTGGCGCAATCATGTTCTGGCTCGTGTTGAACCGCCTCTGGTAGAAAAGCCGGATGCAGTGCTGGAGTCCCTTCGTCGTTATTTCGGGCCGGCCGATAAGTCTGAGCCGAGTGTTGATTTGGACTGCAAGTTCCTTGGCAGCCTGAAAGAAATTCTGAACCTGAAGGAGGAAAAGAAGGTGATCGATGCGCAGTCCAAAGCATTGGAGACACGCATCAAGTCGCTCTACGCCCCCATTGTCGAGCAAATGGGGACTGCCTGTAAGGCGTCCTGTGAGCACGGCAGTGAGTGCTTCAGAGTAACCTACAATCCTCAATACAGGGAAGGGATCAACAAGGACAGGCTGTCAGCGCTGAGAGCCCAGTATCCGGAAATCTACGACGAGTTCGTCGATCAGACAGAATTGAGAATTTTCAAGGTGGTCAAGACGGCCATCGCATAAGGAGTGATCGAATGCTATGTCGATATGAGCGCACCATCTTCAAGTCGGATAAGGGCTTCTGCATCTTCTCCTACAGCACCGAGGATCAGTCAGTTCCCAAGGAAGCGCATAACCGATCGTTCTACCACGACGACAAGATCCACTTCACGGCAATCGGCTATCACCTTGTAGCCTCAAATGCCGTGGAAGTAGAACTTGATGGCACCTGGGAGAACTCGAAACATGGTCTTCAGCTATCGGTCTCAATGTGTAAGGAGATTGTTCCTACAAATCAGGCTGGTATCCTCGCATACCTGAGTAGTGGTGTGATTAAGGGTGTTGGCCCGGAGATTGCCAAAGCCATTGTTGCAAGGTTTGGGGATAAGACCATGGAGGTGCTGGACAAGGAGCCACAGAAGCTGCTGAGCATCAAGGGAATCGCCCAGAGGAAGCTCAAGGCCATCATCGCCTCCTATGAGGAGACAAAGGCCCTGAGCGACCTTATGATCTACTTGGCGCCGTTTGGTGTTTCAATGAAGAAGGCTGCGATGATCAAAGAAGAGTTCGGCGACAACAGCCTGAAGATCGTGAAGTCGGATCCCTTCCAGCTTTGTAAGATCAAAGGGTTTGGCTTTATGACCGTGGACTCGATTGCCCGCAAAACCAAGGTAAGCCTAAAGCATCCTATGCGATACTCCGGCGCAATCAATTATGTGCTGGATGAGGCCAGGGTATCTGGGCATCTCTTTCTCACCGTTGATGAGACCGTGGGTCAGTGCTATGACCTGCTCAACTCGGATTGTGAAGAAGAGGTGGTCTCCGAGGAGGAGATCCGACAGGCCATCTCCAATGAGCGTGTTGAGTCCCGTGTCTATGTTGAGGGATCTCGTGTGTACCTGAGCTATGAGCGTATGTGCGAAGTCAAAGCTGCCAAGCGGATTGTGTCCATGCTCCTCCAGGAAGGGTTCGATGAGATCCGTGACCTGGATGAAAAGATCGATCGGGCGGAGAAAAACTTGCATCAGAGACTGGCCCCTTCTCAGCGCAATGCTGTGAAGCTATGCTTGTCCTATCCCATATCCATCATGACTGGTGGACCGGGCAGCGGCAAGACGACGACGCTAAGGTTTATCTTGGACATCTACCAGGCAGCGTTCCCGTCAAACGAGATCCTTTTGGCTGCACCCACCGGTAGAGCCAGTCGGCGAATGTCGGAGCAAACGGGCAAATATGCCTCCACGCTTCACTCTGCTCTTGGTCTGGTCACCGAAGAGGATAGTCCACTCAACGATACGGAAATGCTTTCTGCAGATCTTATCGTGGTGGATGAGTTCTCCATGGTGGATATGCGCCTTGCGTATGTGCTGATGGAGCGAATCAAGCCAGGAGCCCAACTGATCATCGTAGGTGATGCTGACCAGCTTCCATCTGTCGGTGCCGGCAATGTGTTACGGGAGATGATCCGTAGCGAGAAGGTGCCAACGGCAGTTTTGGAAACGGTATTCCGGCAGGCATCCAATAGTCGGATAATCACCAATGCCCATGCAATCAATCATAATGACACACATCTACAGTATGGGGATGACTTCCAGATGCTCGAAGTGCAAAACTCGGAAGAGGCAGCGCGGCTGGTCATTAAAAACTATCTGCGCGAAGTTGCAATTCATGGCATAGAGAATGTTCAGATCCTATCGCCGTTTCGGAAGCGTGGCGCTGTGGCGTCCAATGCATTGAACGAGACAATACGGGATCTCGTCAACCCTCCGAACAATCTGAAAAAGGAAATGAAGTGTGGCAGCCGGGTCTTCCGTGTGGGCGATCGCATTATGCAGACTGTAAACAGGATCAATGTGTCAAATGGCGATGTCGGTATCATAACCGACGTGGAGACAGAGGATGATGATACGATTGCGCGTGTCAAGCTTCTGGATGGGCGTGAGCTGAGCTATACGCAGGAAATGTTGGAGGACCTTGAGTTTTCCTACTGTACGACTATCCATAAGAGCCAAGGACAAGAGTATCCGGTCATCATCGTTCCTCTTCTGAAGGAGCACTATATCATGTTGCGGCGAAACCTGCTCTATACAGCGGTGACCAGAGCCAAGGCAAAGGTCATTCTGATTGGGCAGAAACAAGCCGTATTTATTGCGATCCACAAATGTGATGTGGGTCAACGGAACACCGTCCTCGCTGATCGAATCGTGGCCTACTACAACCGCGAGCTCAGCAATCAAGTGACTTGATTTTTGGGAAGCGGGGTGGTCAGAAGCCACCTCGTTTCTACATTTATTATGAAGGGAAGACTCAACATGAGTGAATTGAACACGAACGCGATCCCGGCCATCAATGCCGTTGAAGGATTTAACCCTGCTGACTTTGTGCGTAACACCGTTGGAGAAGAAGGTGAAAACGATCTCTATTTGGATGTCAAGTACCGACTCCTCTGGTTCCGGCTGCACTGCCCGAACGGCAAGATTGATCCGGAGCTTGTACATCTAGACGAGAAGAGCGCTGTTGTCTGCTGCAAGGTCTACGCAGACAAGGCTGACCCTGCTGACCAGTTCATTGGGAAAGCCTACTCTCAGCGCTTTCCTACTGAGGAGCGTTTTGGAGATCGCTTCCTGGAGATTGCAGAAACGGTGGCAAAAGGGCGCGCGCTGGCCGATGCCGGCTATGGTACGCAGTTCTGCATGAATGGAGAAACCCTGGCGAGCATCATCGCTGACGCTCCCATCAAAATGCCGCCTGATGAAGACGCCGGACATCCGGGAAATGTAGCGGCCAGCTTTACTGCGCAGCCGATGCCTCCTGCAGTTCCGGCTCAGAGTGCTCCGGTGTCTCAGCCACCTCAGCAGATGCAGCCTCAGACACCCGCACAGCAGCCGAAAGCAGCTGCGCCTGAACCGCCCAAGACGGTTGATGAGTATATGAGAGTCATGACCATCGAGCAGGCCAAGGCCGTTAAGGTTGATTTCGGCCGCTTTAACGGTTGGACCCTGGGCGATATTGCCATGAAGAACCCCGGAGATTTGGCGTGGTATGTGAAGAACTATTCTGGCCATAACCTTGCACTCAAGGCAGGTGCCACAAAGCTGCTGGAAGCTGTTGGTCAGATGGCCAGCTGATTGGGCCCCTCACCGAGGGAGGTGATTGATGATGGGCAGAAAACCAGATCTGCCATGTGACATCGAACAGGTAATTGATTTGCTTGGAATTGAAGTGATCAGAGATACCGGCACGCAACTACATTGTAGGTGTCCATTCTGTGCAGATCGAAAAGCTCATATGAATGTGAAGATCCGAGACAATGTGTTTCGGTGCAACCGCTGCGGCAAAGGTGGGGGCATCCTCCACCTTTACGCAGAGTTTTGCGAAGTCACCCTCCATACGGCCTATGAGGAGCTTTGTAAGATGTTCGGTCCCGACAGCAATGAAAAACCGCGCGAGTATAAGAGAAGGCGGAAGATAATTGAGACAGCGGAACTGCCGATAGCCTCAGCTGAGGTGCGAGATAACACCTATTCAAATCTGCTCTCACTTTTGACCCTGTGCCCCACACATCAAGCATCGCTGAAGGAACGAGGCCTGACCCGAGATGAGATTGACTGGCTTGGCTATCGAACAACCCCCACGACACGCCTGAGACGGATCGTGACTGAGTTGCTGGAGCGCGGTTGTGTCCTTGATGGTGTTCCTGGTTTCTATTGCCAGAAAGATACCGGGCAGTGGACGCTCGACATCAGAGGTTCTGGAATCATGCTTCCGGATCGAAATCTTAATGGGCAAATTGAGGCCATTCAGGTTCGACTCGATAAGGTTTATAACCAGAAGTTCTATAACCTAACGAGCATCGATCAGTACTATGGAACACAGTCCAAGTGCTGTCCACATTATGTCGGGGTTCACGAAGGCGACGAGGTAGTCTGTCTCACAGAAGGCGTGATGAAGGCAGATATTGCCTACAATTTTGCGCTTGGCACCTCATATGAAAGTGGTTTTGTCGGCCTTACCGGAGTGCCAAGCTATTCCCAGTTCGAGCGTGCGCTTGAAGAGCTTAACTCTATCGGCGTGGTACGAATCAACATTATGGTTGACTCGGACTACCAGGTCAAAGAAGAGGTCCGAAAGGCGCGTGATCGCTATATCGAAATGGGGGTTGCTGCTGGCTTTGAGGTGGCTCCGATTACCTGGACACAAAAGCGGAAAGGCGTAGATGATCTCTATAAGCACCTTTTCCGGAACAAATGATTATGACTTGGGCTGCAGCATTTTAGCTGCAGCCCTCTGCGTATGAGGAGAATCTATATGGTTCCTATTGAAAACCAAGAGCGACCGAACATCAAGTCAGTCTATACCTGCTCGAACTGTGAGAAGGCTCTGTTTGATGGCGATGATGACCATCCGAGATGGAACTTCTGCCCCATGTGCGGCCAGGAGATTGAGTGGGATAAATCTGCAAAGGTCGTTTGGGAAGAAAAAACTGTAATGTCTGTGGCGGTTGGCTTGTTAAGCCCCCCCCTGCAGGTTTTTGGTATGCCTCAAGCGACTATATTGGGATGGATACCTGCTACACCTGTTGGCTCGAGGAGTGCCTTACGACCAACTGCCTTGGCTGTAAGCGAGGGAACTATCCGGACTGCAAGTGGATTGATTTGAAAAAGTCTTATCAGGAGGAAGACAAATGAGCGTTGAGATCTATATTGATGACTTGAAGCCTGACATTCAAAGACAGGTATTGGAAGAGCTGGGGCTCGAAACTGCAGAAGATGGGAATTATGATATTATCCCTCTTTTCAGCGTAGAGAGACCGGAATGATTTTTGGGCAGATCACGAATTTTTAGTAGAGGGGGGTGGTCAAACACACCCTCATTTCTACATTCATTATGAGGAGTGAACTGCTGGAATAATCCAAATAATACTAGGGATAATATCCCAAGGAGGTGCTATCGGTATTATGGAAGAACCTAAGATTACTTCTGGTACAGTGCCATATATCGCATCTGAAATCCCTGATGATCCAAGAGATATCACACCCGAGCAGTGGGAAGCGATGAAGGCGGTTGATATTCGGACAGTAGACAAGTCTCAGCTTGTAGACTTGAGCACCGTTCACATTGATGAATCCTTGCCTGTGCGTGAAAGAGTGCTCAGTTATCTGAAGCAAGTGAAGAATCCATACTGTGTCCGAGTGGGCAACTTTGCTGTCAAGGTGAAGTACAAAGAGGACGGGCCATCCTTTGAGGAAGTGTTCAAGCATCTGCTGCAGCAGCAGAGTATGATGTAATTCTTGCCAGGTCCGTTTTTCATCTGGATAAAGGGCCATAGATGTGGTATAATAGCCTCGGACTAAATCAAGCATACTCACTCCTTAGGCAGACAGACCACGCCAAAGGAGTGAGATTATGCAGAATAATGCGAATGAGATGGCTGTGTTTAATACCGCCATCTATGTGCGTCTTTCCAAGGAAGACATCGTTGCGGCGCAATCTGGCCGTGAGAGCAACAGCATTACCAACCAGAAGCAGCTTATCCTGGACTTTCTGAAGGATAAGCCTGAATTTAATATTGTCTCCATTCGTATAGACGATGGATATACAGGGACGAATTTTGACCGTCCAGCCTTTCAGCGCATGCTGAACGATATTAAGGCTGGACGGATCAATTGCGTGGTCGTAAAAGACCTGTCCCGTTTCGGAAGAGAGTATATCAATTCCGGAAAGTATATCCACCGTCTATTTCCTGTTTTAGGGGTTCGCTTAATCGCTATCAATGACAACATCGACACGATTACCCGTGACGAGAGTAGCGAGTTTAGCATCACGCTCAAGAACTTGATGAATGACAACTACAGCCGTGACATCTCAGTGAAGGTCAGAAGCCAGCTGCAGGTGAAGCGGAAACATGGTGACTTTATTTGTCCGTTTGCACCGTATGGGTACCAGAAGTGCGAGGGAAACCACAATCGAATTGAGCCCGATCCCTATGCTGCCACAGTTGTCCAGGATATTTTCAACTGGAAAATTCAAGGCATGACGAACAATGGCATAGCAATTCGGCTTGCAGAGAGCGGAATTCTTGCGCCGCTGGAGTATAAGCGCCACAAGGGAGAGCCGTTATTCTCCGGCTTCAAAATGAAGGAACGGTGCGAATGGACAGCGCAGGCAGTTGCCCGGATACTCACCAACCCGATCTATATTGGAACCCTCCGCCAAGGCCTTCGCCGTAGACCAAACTATAAAATCAAGAAATCAATACCAACAGAAGAAAACGAGTGGGTTGTGATCCACGACGCCCATGAGCCTGTTGTCACGAAGAGGACATTCTATCTTGCTCAAAAAGCTCTTCTGATAGATACGCGAGCAGCACCACGAGCAACGACAGTTTATCCGCTATCCGGCTTGTTGGAATGCGGAGAATGCGGGAACGCAGTTACTCGAAGCACAATTAACAACGGATATAAGTTATACAGCTATTTCCGCTGTAGCGTGCGCACGAAAGAGGATCGCTGTGAGCTCAAGCAGGTACCAGAGGCACAGGTTGAGGCAGCTGTCCTTCAGCTATTGCAAGAGCATATCAGCGCGGTGGTTGAGCTCGACCGGTGTCTATCTGAAATTCAGCAGGTGCCATATCAGAAAATCAATGTTGCCAAGTGTGAGCAGCGTAGAGAAAAACTTGCGGCAGAAATCGCTCGTTATCGCGATCTGAAGGCATCTCTCTATGAAGATATGAAAGAAGGACTCATTTCGAAGACTGACTTCTGTGACATCAGAGGTCAGTATGATGCAAGAATTGCCGATGCGCTGATTGCTCAGGAGCAGATCGACCGAGAACTCAGTATCTATCTCTCGGGCGAACAGTCCCCGAACAACTGGATGAAGACATTTACCGAACATCGAGGATTGAAATCACTCACGCGGGCAGTTGTTCTGGAGTGCATTGAAAAAGTTGTTATTCACAAAGACGAAAAGTTGGAAATCATCTTTGAGCATTCCGAGGACTATGCCCGTTTGGTGAGCAGCCTGCAGGAATATGCCGAGCGTGGAATACTAGAGGAGGCGATGTAAGCATGGCAAGAAAGAGCAGAAAAAATGTCCAAGCCACACCCGCAGTTGTAGTAGGACCTGTCCAGTACAAGGTAGCGCTCTATGCCAGAATCTCGGTTGAGAACGAACAAAAGCGAGAAGCAGACACCATAGGTAATCAGATTGCGTTGCTGAAGGACTTTGTTTCCCAGCATCAGGATTTAGTTGTCTTTGACCTCTATTGTGATGACGATATCTCGGGAGTTAGCTTTGTGCGCCCGGAATTCGCTCGAATGATGAATGACATCCGAGCTGGCAAGGTGACCTGTGTGATTGTCAAAGACTTGTCTCGTCTGGGGCGAAATATGATTGAGAGCGGTGAGTATATTGAGCAGATCTTTCCGAGAATGGGTGTGCGCTTTATCTCCGTTACCGATCGCTTTGACTCATTGCGGGATGATGCCGACATTTCAATCCAACTGAAAAATTTTGCAAACGAGGCATATGCGAGAGACATTTCCAAGAAGATTCGGGCGGTGAAACGGACGCAGCAGCTTGCTGGTAAGTGGACCACTGGCACTCCGCCATATGGATATATGTTAGATCCGGATGACAAGTACCACCTATTTCCTGATCCGCAAACGGGGCCAATCGTTCTTGCCATTTTCCGTATGGTGGCAGAGAATCATACTCTCCACTTCATAGCGAAAACTCTGAATGAGCAAGGGGTGCCCAGTCCCGGACGCTATCTGTATGATATTGGTTTGCGGAAGACGGAGAAGTTCAAAGATGCCATCTGGTATCTGCAAACGATCAAGAAAATTCTTGTCGATCCGGTCTATCTTGGTTGGATTGTGTCCGGAAAGTACAGAAGCCAGCTGTGCGAGCGGGGGACAAAGACTACAGTTAAAACGCCCGAAGAGGAATGGGTTATCCATAAAGGTATGCATGAACCCATTGTTTCCAAAGAGCTTTTTGATAAGGTTCAGGGCATCCTCTCGGCTAGGCAAAGTGAACAGGGCCTTGCGACTATCTACGATTCCAAGAGTAAACGAAGAAGTATGTTCAAAGGAATTCTTCGTTGCGGAGAATGTGGTCGCAGTATGTACTTGCGCAGTAAATCTAATCGCGGTTATTACTATTATTGCACTCTCCATGAGAATTACAATGCCACCATTTGTCCCAAGAAAGCGGTCAAACAGGAGGATGTAGAGTCCCTTGCCCTGCGGCTTATCCAAACTCAGATAAGAGCATTCTCCGATGCCCAGAGACTGATTGCCAACTTGAATGCTACGCCTTCTTCGCAGACCCGCTATCAGATATATGAAACCCAGATTGATGATGCAAAGAGAAAAATTGAAAAGTTCAATCAGCTGAAGGCAGCCCTGTATGGCGATTTTGCAGATGGGCTTCTGAGCCATCAAGATTACACAGATCTGAGCGAGGACTACTCTAGGAGGGCGGATGATTTGAGGATCTTTATTGCTGAATTGGAGAAGGAAAAGGAAAAGTACTCAGCGGGATTTGGCAGCAAAATGCAGTGGGCACTGTTGATTGAAAAGTATAAGGATCAGGAGTCCCTTGACGCTGAAATGGCAGCAGCCTTCATTGAGACGCTTACCTTGTTTAACGATGGCCATGTTGAAGTGGCATTCCGCCATCGTGATGAGATTGAACAGGTTCTCTATGTCGCTGCGACCCGAGGAAAGGAGGCGGAGAGATATGCCGGATAAGGTGCTGGCGTTTTATATTCGTTTGTCGAGTGAAGACCGAGATCTCAAAACAAATGCATTGAAGAATGAGAGTAACAGTGTTTTCAACCAAAGGCGGTTACTCCAGGATTACTATGATACACATGAATCGCTCCATGGTTATAAAGTGATCGTGTTCTGCGATGACGGTGTCACGGGAACACATTTTGACAGGCCAAAGTTCGATGAGCTAATTGAGATGGCTCGCAATCAGGAAATTCATTGCATTATGGTGAAGGACCTATCTCGTTTCGGAAGAAACTTCCTTGAGATGGGAAACTACCTCGAACTGATCCTGCCTCTTTATGGGGTCCGCTTTATATCTATCAATGATGCCTTTGATAGTGATGACTACTTAGGTGTCACGGGCGGACTTGAGTTAGCCCTCCGCAATCTCATCAATAATATGTATAGCCGAGATCTATCAACCAAGGTGCGCTCAGCTTATCGTACCCGAAATCTGCGTGGTGAATACTGGGGAGGAAGCGGCTTCTATGGCTACCAAGTCCATCCTCATAACAAAAAGAGATTAATCGTAGATGAGCAGGTTCGTGACATCATTGTCATGATTTTCGAGTCCTGCGTTTCAGGAATGACCACGAGCGAGGTCGCTCAAATGCTGAATGATATGGGCATTCCATCCCCGTTAGAGCATAAACGGCGAAATGGCGGGTTTTATAATGGGGTGGTCAAGGAAGAGACTGGAATCTGGCTCAAGGGGGCTGTTCGAAAGATTTTGACTGATGAACGCTATACCGGTAAGATGATTACCAATATTCGAGAGACAGAAGAAGTAGGAAAGCCTAAGATGCGGTCGTTGCCCCGAGATCAATGGATCATAGTGCCAGGTACACATGAAGCAATCATTTCGGAGGAGTTGTTCCGAGCGGCACAGAATGCGCTCCAAGGGCGTATTCGGAATGTTAACAAGAATACTGCCGGAAACCGAGCCAACAATCTGTTTGTTTGTGGCTGCTGCGGGAGGAAACTTCGAAAGAATCCAGCAAAGGAACCACACCTTGTTTGCCCGAAAAATGACAGTATTAAGGGTGCTGAGTGTGCAGGTCTCTTTGTCAATCAGGCCCAAATTGAGCAAGCTGTTCTTCAGATGCTGCGGGAACAAAGTAGGATCTTCCTTGAGCAGCATTGTTTGATGCAGGCATGCATTGACAAAAAGCTTTCAAGTATTCAAACGGAGCTTGATGCTAACACCAATATGACAAGACGGCTCCAAAGTAGAAAGGCTGAACTAT
>ENA-ORSC01001218-ORSC01001218.1-human-gut-metagenome-genome-assembly--contig:-NODE-1218-length-18231-cov-4.699549_pt1 | contig 18231 bp, 14 predicted proteins | sample MGYA00242178_ERZ509140 | MGnify/ENA primary metagenome ERZ509140 (study PRJEB26280, sample SAMEA2338681) | human gut metagenome | biome: human gut; feature: human-associated habitat; material: faeces... | reverse complement strand
GAAAATCTAAAAATTAAATATAAAGGAAAAATCAAGAACAAAGTAGGAAAATATAAAATTACTTGTACTGTTGAAGATGAAGCTGGTAATAAAAATAAGGCTACATCAACCATACATATTTATGATAAGCCTACTCTATCTGTATCTAATAAATCAGTATCTTTAAAAGTAAATCAGGAAGTTCAAATAAATGCTTCTACTACTGGTAAAGAAAATAAATGTACTTATTCATCCGAAAACGAAGGAATCGCAACAGTAAATGAAAATGGTCTTGTAAAAGCAATCAGTAACGGGCAAACCATCATACATGTAAAAGCAAATGGATTAGAGGAAAAAGTAACAGTTAGTATTGAAAACAATCAGCCTACATCCCCTACTACTTCAAATGAAAATAATTCTAATACTAATAATAATAAAAATAATGATAATTCTAATTCATCTAACCCATCAAATAACAAGTCAAATTCAGGAACTTCAACTAATCCTAGCCAATATAACAAATATTTTAGTGGTAATTCCATTGATTCATATAATTCAGCATACAGCTATGCTGAAAGTATGATGAACAGTGGTAAAGTTCATGGTTATTCAGTTAGTCCTGATGGCAATGGATTTAATGTTACATTTAATTAAAAAAATTAATACGTTTAAAAAGCAATCACTTGATTGCTTTTTTATCTTTTTGAAAGGATTAAGATAATATGCAATTAAAAAAAGAAAAATTTGCTCAAGATAACGCATTGATAAGAGCAACACACCAAATGAATAATATGGAATTAAAACTGTTCTATCTAGCATGTACTGTACGTGAACAGGGAGAAACCTATATTGAAATTTCACTGTCAGATATAAAAAAGAAATTAAATATCGGTCATGGAGGAAATCAAAATAAACTAATATACGATAGTCTACTGAATCTTGTTAAATCATCAGTAATAAGAAATATTATAAACAATGAACATATTGCAGAACCTATAATTACTGGAAGAATATCAGAAAATAACAATTTAGTTAAAATTAAATTTAATGAACTTTATCTACCATATTTAGACGAACTAGATCGTACAAAACAATTTACATGGATCTATTTAAAGCAAATCACTAAACTTAATCTCACATATAGTCCTCGTATTTATGCATTTTGCAAAATGTTACTTGGTGCTAATTTAAAAGTTATTTCATATAAGTGGTGGTTAAAAGATATGAGACAATACTTAAATGTAGAAAATAAATATAACAAATTTAAAGATTTTAATAATAGGATAATTAAACCATCCATTGATGAAATAAATGCAAAAAATGACGACGTATCCATTAGATATGAACATATAAAAAAAGGAAGAAGTGTTGTTGGTATATATCTAACAATTTATAAATCTAAATTTTTGCCATCAAATAATAATGATACAGAAAAGATAACAATTAATTATCCTGAAGAAGTAAAAAATTTTAAATGGTGGGAATATAATTAATTCATGTGTAATTTTGTCCCCGTCAATTAGATTCTAATACCTAATTATTATTTAAAGTAACTATTACAATGAACTGATTTTGAACATAAAATGTAAATTTGTCCTATTTAAAGTGTAAAATTATCCTTTTTCAATGTGTAATTCTGTCCTATTTAAAGTGTAATTTTGTCCCATTTATATGAAATTTATGCAAAATATATAATTAAATTTTATTGATAAAATCAACTATTTTTACATTTTATTTAACTTTAAAACATTTTTTTAAAAGATAGTATATAAAAGATATTTTTATTAAAAGTTACTTATTACAAGAAAAATATTAAGAAAGAAGTGAAAATAATGACAAAATATGGAAAATATTTAAGAAAAGTGCAAGAAAAAAATTTTGAAAATATTATAAAAACTGCATATCCAAGTGCGAAATACAAAGTAATAGAAACATATTGGGAAAATGACATTAATTTGCCTTTTCATATATTTGGAGAAATAAAAATAAAAAGAAACGCTTTTTTTAGTAAAAGAGAACAAGGAAATCTTGCAATAGTTGCGGGCAGTTCGGATTATATAGGCGCTGCAGTTTTATCCGTTAATGCGGCTTATAGAAGCGGAGTTGGATTTATAAGGTTATATGTTCCAAAAGGAATTGCCGAAATTGTCAAAAATATAATTATTCCTCAAATGCCCGAAGTCGTTATTATAGGAGTAGGCGAAGATAATCAAAAATATTTTAGTGAAAACGATACTATTATAGCAAACGATATAAATAAAAGCGATGCTTGTGTAATAGGTTCGGGAATAGGAAGAGATATGTCTACAGAAGTTTTTATAAACTCTATATTAAAACAGATTAATATTCCTACAGTTATTGACGCGGACGCTTTATATTTAATGTTTCAAAATACTTTAGAAGAATTGCAAGAAAATTTTATACTCACGCCTCATATATACGAATTTGAAAAATTAACGGGTATAAATCATATTGAAGCTTTGAAAAATCCTTATAATTCTTTATCGATATTCAGAGAAAAAACAAAAGCGTCTATTATATTAAAAGACGCCGTTAGTTTTTTTATGAAAGATAACGATATATATATAAATTATAATCCAACGGTTTCTATGGGAAAAGCGGGAATGGGAGATATTTTATCGGGATTTATAGGCTCTTTTCTTGCAAGAAAATTAAATATCGTAGAATCTGCAAAATTATCTCTTATGATTCAGTCGAAAGCTTTTAATAAAGCTGCAAAAATATTTGGAAACGATTCTATTCAGCCAAAAGATTTAACTTTATACGCAAGCAAAATATTAAAAAGGATTTAAAATTGCCAAGAGAAGTTTACGACCCTAAAAGACCCGAATTAGAATTCTATAATAAAGATAAAAGAGAGCATAGAGTTTATAAACCTATTCCAAAAGTGAAAGTCAGTCCTTTTGCTAAAAGAAAATTTATGTTTTTATACGGAGCGTTCCTCACTTTTTTTGTAATAATATTTTTTATGATGAAATGGGGCTTATTAGATAATATTCCTTTTTTCGCTTCTTTAAGAAGAGGAAATAATTCTATAGAAATTAAAATAAATAATTTAGATTTTTACGGCGATGCTGTAGTTCCAACTATAGAATTAAAAAACATAAATTATACGAACGATAATAAGATATATAATTTAAAAGTTTTGTTTTCATTATATAAAAATAAAAAATTAGTATTTAACGGAAACAATAATTTTTATAATATTTCTTTTCCAAACGAGCAGAGAATAGGTTTTAAAATTCAATTTGATAAAAATCATTGGAATAATGCAAATAAACTTGAGATTATTTTAAATTTGGATGACAATTTAATTTTTACGAATAATATAAATATAAGCAAACTAAAGAAATAATTTTTATTTTTACAAAACTATTTTTTTAAATATACAATACTCGAAACAATCTATTTTAAATTAAACTTAAATTTAATTTGAAGTCGTATCGTTAGTATTTTCCAAATTTTCTTCTGGAACGGTTAGAGGCGTTGTATTAGTAGTTTTAGATACATTTTCAAAAGCCGTTTTTTGAGAGCTTATCGCCATAGATATAAATAAAGCTCCAAGTATAAAAACCGCCGCTAAAACTCTTGTAGCTTTAGTTAAAGCGTCTCCTCTTTGGCTTCCCAATACATTAGCTTGAGCGCTTGAAAATAATCCTTCAGCTTTTCCGCCTTGTATTATGATTAATAAAATAAGTAGTATGCATACTATAGAATAAATTACTATTCCCAAAGTTACCAATGCGTTCATAATTTGTATTCCTTAATTTTTATAAAATTTTTCATTAAAAAATTATGTTTTAATTAATTTATAAATTATATCATTTTATATAATATTTTTCAATACTTTATTATTCAAACTTAAAACCTCATCAACCGCTTCAGCGCATTTTTTCCCGTCCTCAATAGCCCAAACTACTAAACTTTGTCCTATTCTTGCATCTCCGCAAACAAATATTTTATTTTTAGCGTTAAAATTATTCTCTTCAATATTATTTTTTTCGTCAAATTTTATTTCAAAAATTTCTTTTAAGCTATTTTCGCTTCCTTCAAAACCCATTGCCAAAAGAATTAAATCCGCTTTATAAAATTTATCGCTTCCTTTAATTTCTTCGTTTATAAGTTTTCCATCAACAATAACTTTTTTTAAATCTCTTGCAATAACGCCTTCGACTTTTCCGTTTTTTCCTATAAATTTTTTAGTGAGTTTTTCGTAATCTCTTGGGTCCTTTCCATATTTAAAAATCGCCTCTTCCAAACCGTAATCTGTTTTAAAAATATCCGCTTTCAAAGGCCAAGGATTATTTTTTAATCTTGTCAAAGACCTTTTCGCGCTTCTCTCAAAACGAGTTATACTTTTTGCTCCTTGACGAACGGCAACGGCGGCGCAATCGACGCTAGTATCTCCGCTTCCTATAATCAAAACATCTTTATCTTTTGCAATCTCCTCTGCGCAACCTTTTTCAAATAAACTTTTTGTATTTTTAGTTAAAAAATCAACGGCAAACATTATGCCTTTTAAGTCTCTTCCTTCGATTTTCAAATCTTTAGGTTCGCTCGCTCCTGTCGATAAAACTATAGCGTCAAATTCTTCGGCTAATTTTTGAGCTTTCGCTTTAGAGTTAATATTTTGATTAGTGTTAAATTTTATTCCGCTTTTTTCAAGATTGTCTAAAGTTCTTTTTAAAATATTTTTATCAAGCTTCATATCGGGAATTCCATAAATCAAAAGTCCTCCCGCTCTGTCGCTTCTTTCAAAAACTTCTACATCATAACCTGCAATATTCAAACTATACGCGCATGAAAGCCCCGCGGGACCGCTTCCTATAATTGCCACTTTTTTATTTTTTTTCTTTAACGGTTTTATCGGCTTTATCAAATTTTCTTTATAAGCGTTTTCTATTATTGCAAGTTCGTTATTTTTTATCGTCACGCTTTTTCCGTTTATGGCGCAAACGCAACTGTCTTCGCAAGGAGCTGGACAAACTCTTCCCGTAAATTCTGGAAACGGATTCGTTAAGCTTAATCTTCTATAGGCTTCTTCCCAAAGTCCTTTATATATTAAATCGTTCCATTCGGGAATAAGGTTTTTAAGCGGACATCCGATTTCTTTTTTCTGTTCAATTTTTCCAACTTGACAAAAAGGCACTCCGCAATTCATACATCTTCCGCCTTGCCTTTCCTGTTCTTTTTTGCTTGGCAATTCGCTAAACTCTCTATAATTTTTTATTCTCTCTTCTGGTTCGAGTTTTATTAATTCCACTCTTTGAAAATCTAAAAATCCTCTCGGGTTTCCCATTTTTTATCTCCTTCACTATTTAATTATTGCTTGATAAAAAAGAATTTAAATTTTTATAAATCTCTTTTTCTCTATTATCTATATCTGTTTTCTCCCAAATATTGCGTTCTCTTATTCCTAAATCATAAACTTCTTTTAGATTATAGCCTTTATCATATATCTTTTTATATATTTCTTGTTTTTTAGCGAAAAAATTATTCGAACATTTAATATTACTTTTCTTATCAAGTAAAATTTTATTTCCTATTTTTTCTACATATTTTTTATGGCTTTCTTCATCAAAATCACTAACATCCATATTTTGCCATTCTTTGGGTAAAATATGCTCGACTTCTAAATCTGAAGCGTTAATATCTTCTTTAAACTTACTATAAATATAAGCATATAAAAATAGAATATATTTTATTTTTCTTGTATCAAAACTGTTAATTATTTCAAAAAATACTTTTTGTTTTGGCATAGAATTGCCTATTGTAAAATTTTCTTTTTTATATAAACTGACATTCATTTTAAAAACTATTTCTTTAACAACGCCTGTTGTGGCATTATTATTTAAAAATGGCAATGTTATATATTTAATAAGTTCTGGTAAAAACTTATCAAATTCTTTACTAAATTTATTTTTATTAAATGTATCGTTATTAAAACAATTTTTATTTCTCCATACCAAATAACTTACAAAAAATTTCCAAGTATCGTTTTGAAATAAATTTAGAATACTAATATATCTACTTGATTTTTCGCTTAAATATTCTTTAGGACTTATCCAAAAATCCGCTAAATTAGAAATAAACGGCATAGTTTCTGGTTTATAAAGCCAATCTTGTAATGCTCCATAATATTCTTTCTTATCCGTTTTTGTGAAAAATGGAAGAATACCTTGAGTAGTCGTATTAGTATCTTCGTTTTCCGCTCGAATAATATGCATATATTGTAGAAATAAAAAATCTAAATCTTTAACATTTTCGCTTTCTTCTATTTTAGTTTCAATATCTTTCCAATCGTTTGCAAATTTTTCTTTGTTCTTTACTTTTTTATAAATATAGCCTTTTAATATATCTGCATTTGATAAAGGCAAACCTCGAGAATTTAATGTATTAAAAATAGTCATTGCGGATTCTTGACTATCGCAAACTACAAGCAATACAAAAAGCTTATTCCCCAAAAACATATCGCAAAATTTTTGAAAGCTAAACCCTTGTTTTCCTTTAAAATCCATTAATTTTTGATAAAAGTAATCATAATTTTTGAAATAATTTGAATTTTTATATTTATTTTCCAATTTACAATTTTCACTTAAAATTTGTTCCAAAGCTTTTTCATCATTACTTGTTATAATTTGACTGCTCAAATGGCGATTTTCAAAATCAAATCCTTCATTTCTTATATATTTCCAAATACATTTACCAAAATCTATTGGATAATCGCCCCTTGCAGTTTTAAATTCAGATTTAAGATGTTCGTAAAATGCTCTAAATAATAAAGTAAATGTAGTAATTCTTTGTTGTCCGTCTATTATTTCAAGCTCTCCGTTATCATTTTTATATGTTACTATTGAACCTAAAAAATATTCTTCTATATTCTCACCATTTCCAAAAACTCCCTTAACATCATCCCAAAGAGTTTCGCATTCATTTTTAGTCCAACGATACGGACGCTGATATTCTGGTATTATAAATTTTTGTCCTTCTTCGCCAAGTAATTTGGCTATGTATTGTTTTTCTGGTTTAAATTCCATTTTTTACTCCTTGAATTTTATTTATACATTATTATATATAATTATTTGCAAAATTTTTTATCAAATTACTTTTATTAATTGAAAATAAATTATAACAAAATATTTTTATTTGTCAAAATATTTGTTCTTTTTTCTACCAATTAGTCATCGTAATTGCTAGCGTGGCAATTTATGTTTAAATAAAGCTAATTTTAAAAATTTAGTTTCATTAATAAATGGATTTTATTAAAAGTGGATTGCTTATCTTACGCTTGCAATGACGAGATATAAAAAAGTAGTTGACTTTTTAAATTAATTGTTATATTATGGACAGAGAATTGATACTTGTTATTTGTAATTCGTATGGCGAGAGAAGATAAAGTAAAAGCAAAAATTTTGTAGTAAAAATTAAGGTTTAATTTTTGTTTATGTTAAAATTATAATCAATAAATAATGAGTAATAAATTAATAAAATTATTGGAGTAATTCATGGGATTTTTCACTAAAAAAATTGAAATAAAAAGCCCTATAAAAGGCAAATTAATCGACATAACGGATGTAAAAGACGAAGCGTTTTCAAGCAAAGCTTTGGGAGATGGAATGGCAATAATTCCAGCAGACGGAAAAGTTTGCTCTCCTATAGATGGCGAAGTTGTAACTATGATTGATACAAATCATGCAATAGGTTTGGAAACTAAAGGCGTAGAAATTTTAATTCATATTGGAATGGATACGGTTAAACTTGAAGGAAAACATTTTAAGTCGAATATTAAAGAAGGTTATAAAATAAAGGCTGGAACTCTTTTAATAGAATTCGATAAAGAAGAAATTGAAAAAGAATACGATATAACATCGCCTATAATTATTTCTAATTTTACCGAATTAAAAGAATGCATTAAAACCGAACCGAGAGAAGTTAATGTTGGCGATTTAATTATGACGGTAATAAAATAATAATTTAAATAATTAAAGAGTAATAATGTTAAATAATTCAGTTTTAAATTATTATTCTAACGATAATATTGACAATATAAATTATAATTCAAAATATGATTTTAAGGGAGAATGTTATAATTCTTTATATCCTAATTTGCATAAATATCCCGCGACAATGCTGCCGCAAATCGGATTGGAATTATTAAAAGAGTTTAAAGCGAAAAAGACAAATTTATTAGACCCTTATTGCGGAAGCGGAAGTAGTTTTAGTAGCGGTTTGGAATATGGAATTAAAGAATTTGTAGGATTCGATTTAAATCCTTTAGCGATTCTTATTTCAAAAGCAAAATTAAATTATATAGAAACCGATATTTTAAATACAGAAAAAGATAAAATAAAAAATAAAATTATTAAAAAAAATTATAATTCAAATTATGAGATTTTAAAATCAAAAATTCTAAATAATATTAAAAATATAGATTTTTGGATAGAAAAGAAAACTCAAGAAGATTTAATTTTTATATATAGCGTTATTGAAAGTATAAAAAATAAACCAAATATTAAAAATATTTTTCTGCTTGCATTTAGCGAAACTTTAAGAGAGGCGAGCTATACAAGAAATAACGAGTTTAAACTTTTTAGAATGCAAAATTATCAAAATTATAAACCAGACGCTTTTTCTATATTTGCTCAAAAATTAGATTCTATCGTAGAAAATTATTTAAATATTTATAAGCCAAAATTAAAAAATATTAGTTTTCATTTATATAATTCGAGTTTTATTCCTTCAAATATAATGTTTGATAATATTCTAACAAGTCCGCCTTATGGAGATTCTAAAACCACCGTAGCTTATGGACAGTTTTCAACTTTCATTAACGAATGGCTTGGATTTGAAAATGCAAGAAAATTAGATTCTATTCTTATGGGAGGCAAAAAAGTTAAAAATCTTTATACGAAAGGAATAATTAAAAAATATATATTTGAAATTGAAAAAATAGATAAAAAAAGAGCTTTTGAAGTTTCAAGTTTTTATTTTGATTTGGAAGCGAGCATAAAATCTTTGATAAATTCTATAAATATAAAAGGGTTATCTTTTTTCGTTGTAGGAAATCGCAGAGTAAAAAATATCGAACTTCCAACGGATAAATTTATCGCTCAATTATTTGAAGAAAATAATTTTAATCATATAACGACAATAGAAAGAAAAATTTCAAATAAAGCTATGCCTATAAGAAATTCGCCTACAAATAAAATTGGCATTCTTTCAAATACAATTAATAAAGAATATATAATCGTATGCCAAAAAAATAAATAAATTCTATTACTATAAAATTATTTATAAAATAATTATTCGTTATCTTCTTTTAATTTTCTGTAAAGCGTAGCTCTTTCAATTCCTAAAATTTTTGAAACTTGAGCTTTATTAAAATTATTTCGACTTAATAAATAATTGATATATTTTTTTTCAAGCTCTTCTAAAGTTAAATCTTTATCTATAGAAAAAATTTCTTCATTCGATTTTAACGCCCAATCGGGAATATTGCTTTCTTCTATTTTTCCATCTCTCGACATTACAACCATTGTCTCTATCATATTTCTCAATTCTCTAACATTTCCTTCCCATTGAAGAGACGATAATATTTTATATACTTTTTTATCAACGGATTTAATTTCTATAGAATGAACGGCTGAAAATTCTTTAATAAAATTATCTATAAGAAGAGGAATATCTTCCCTTCTCTCTCTCAAAGGCGGCATTTCTATTTTTATAACATTTAATCTATAATATAAATCTTCTCTAAATTTTCCTTCTTTAATCTCTTCCGATAATTTTTTATTTGTTGCGGCTATAACTCTTATATCTACATTTATTGGAATATTTGAACCGACATGCTCGATTACTCTCTCTTCTAAAACTCTTAAAAGTTTAACTTGAACGGTTTGATTAATCTCTCCTATTTCGTCCAAAAAAATTGTGCCTTTATTAGCCGCTTCAAATCTTCCGATTTTTTTATCAATCGCTCCCGTAAAGGCGCCTTTTTCATGTCCAAATAATTCGCTTTCCAAAACGCCTTCCGATAAAGCGGCGCAGTTTACCGTTATATAAGGTTGCTTCGCTCTGTCTGAAATTTGATGAATAGCGTTTGCTACAAGTTCTTTACCCGTTCCGCTTTCGCCTTCTATTAAAACCGTAGCCTTTGTTCTTGCAACCTGTTTTATCGCTTCGTAAACTTTAAGCATTTTTGAACTATGTCCTATCATTCCGTAAAAACTTTCATGATAATCGACTCTTCTCTCAAGGCTTTCGTTAGTTTTCTTTATATTTTTGCTTTCCAAAGCTCGCGCTATTATTAAAAGCATTTTATCCAAATTAAAAGGTTTTGTCATAAAATCGTAAGCGCCTAATCTCATCATATCGACAGCGGTTTCAATATTTCCATGTCCCGTTAAAATTATTACGGGAATATGTTTGTCAAAATCCAAAACATCTTTTAAAAATTCTTCTCCCGTTTTTTCGGGCATTTTTAAGTCGGTAATAACCAAATCGATTCCGCCTTTATAAACTATATCGATTCCCTTATCTCCATTTTCCGCGGTTGCAACTTCATAACCTTCGTATTCCAAAGATTTTTTTATTCCATCTCTTATATTTTTTTCATCGTCAATTATTAGTATTTTAGCCATTTAATAAATCCGTTTTTAAAAATTTTTGATTTTCTTGCATTAAAGGAAGTTTGATTATAACTTTAGTTCCTTTTTTGTATTCGCTTTCTATATTAATATTTCCGTTATGAGCTTCAATTATTCGAGCAACATTTGTGAGTCCGAGTCCCGTTCCATGTCTTTTTGTCGTAAAATAAGGCTCAAAAATTTTTGGAAGCATATCTTCTTTTATTCCGATTCCGTTATCTTTTACGATTATAAGCGCATAATTATCGATAGTTTTTAATTTTATTTGAATTTCTTTTTTATAATCTTTTTTATTTTTAATTTCCGCTTTTTCTAAAATTGAATCAATCGCATTTTGTATAATATTTATTAAAGATTGTTTTATATATCTTTCGTCAATTCGCAATATTAAATTGTCTTTATCAAATTTAATTTCAATATTTATATTATTATTTTCAATTTCGTATTTCAAAAAATCTATTGTCGATAAAATTAAAGAGTTAATATTTATCTCTTCCAAATTAAGCTCTAACTTTCTAACTGAAAACAAAAAAGAATTAATAGTATCTTCGAGTCTTCCAATCTCTTCTTTAATAATAGCGCAATAATCTTTTAATTCTAAAAAACATTGAGAGGAATTGTCGATGTTTTTTTTAATAATTTTTTCTATAAGCTGAATATATATCGAAATAGAACCTAAAGGATTTTTTATTTCATGAGCAACTCCCGCAGCCAAAGTTGTGAGAGAAGCCAATTGTTCGGCTCTTTTAAGTTTTTGAGAGTTTTCATAAGTTTGAGTTATATCGAAAGCCTTTATTAAAGTTCCTATTATTCTTCCGCTCTCTCCTAAAGGAAAAATATTTATTTGAAGTATTCTTTTATTGTCTTCGTCTTTTAATAATTTTGTGTTTGAATCGTTTTCTTTAATAAGTTCCAAAATTATTTTTCCCGTTTCCGTTTCCGATAAATATTTTGAAAGCGGTTCGTTTTCAGAGTTTCTTGGAATTGAAAACAAAAAACATGCTTTTTTATTTATTCCTTGAATTATTCCGTTTATGTCGATTGAAATAATTCCTTCTTCCAAATTTTCTATAATAGTATTTTGAGAATAACATAAATCGGATAACCTTTCAAATATTCTTTTTTTTTCATTATCCGAAACTTTATCGAAACTCTTTAAAAATTTATCGAAAAATTGATTTGCTCTATTCATTTTTAAAGTATATTAGAAATATAAAAAACTTCAATATTAAATATTAGCTTCAGGAATTTGATTATTTTTTAATTTATCTATAAAATTTCTTAATTCGTTTTTTGAAGTCGATTTTTTGCCGATTTTTCCTCTCTCTATTATTCTTTTAGTTCCAAGTCCTACAATAGTTTGAATATCTAATATAAAGCTAACAGTTCCGTCTCCTAAAATTGTAGCTCCCGATATTCCTTCCACTCTCGTTACTTTATCTTTAAGAGTTTTAATAACTATATCCTGCTCGCCAATTAAATTATTTACAAGCAAAGCGACTTTTTTATCTTCGGACGCTAAAATTACGGCATAATATGATTTTATATGACTTTCGTATCTTGTAGGAAGTTTAAATAATTCTTTAACGCTTAAAACATTTATAACATCTTCTCTTATTTTTATAACCTCCGTTCCTTCCAAATTCTGAATATCTTCTACTCCGATTTTTAAAGTTTCCGAAATGCTATTTATAGGAATTGCATAATATTCTTTTTCGGCATCGACTATTAAAGCCTGAATAATCGCAACCGTTAAAGGAATTCTCAAAAAGAAAGTAGAGCCTTTTCCTAATTCCGTTTCTATTCCGACAGTTCCGTTTATTTTATCCAAACTTTTTTTAACCACATCCATTCCGACTCCTCTTCCCGAAAGATTCGTCACTTTTGTAGCCGTTGAAAATCCCGGAGCAAATATATATTCAAGCATTTGTTTTTCGGTTAATTTTGCATCGGCGGATACAAGTCCTTTTTTAATTGCATTTTCAAATATTTTTTGAGGCGACATTCCTTTTCCATCGTCCGATATTTTTATTACGATTAAGTTTCCGTTATGAGATGCGCTTAAAGATATAGTTCCAACTCTCGGCTTTCCCGCTTTTTCTCTCTCTTCGGGCATTTCAATTCCATGGTCCATAGCGTTTCTAACAATATGAATCAAAGGGTCAACCAAAACTTCAATAACAGATTTGTCAAGTTCCGTTTCTTCTCCCGACATTTCAAGTTTAACTTCTTTTCCCAAATCTCGAGATAAATCTCTTATTAAACGCGGAAATCTATTAAAAGTTTGAGCGATTGGAAGCATTCTTATTTTCATTACGGTTTCTTGCAAATCATTTGTAACTCTTGTAAGAAGCTGATAAGAATTTCTGAATTTATCCAAAGTTTCTTTTAAATCTTCTTCCATTTTTACCATATCGATAAGTTTATTATTGAAGCCGTCTAAATAAGAATTTCTTAAATCTTTAATTTCTTTTTTATTCACATAATATTCAAGTTTTCTCAATATTTGAATTACGCTGTCTTTATAATATTTTCTTATATCGTTTATTCCATATTCTATAATTTTTGTATAAGAAGTTAAATCGTCATCGTATTGCTCGTAAGAACTTTTATTTGTTACAAGCTCGCCCACTTGATTCATCATATCGTCAATTCTGTCGCTTTCAACTCTTAAAAAAGAACTCTGTCTTTCATGTTTTGCGTCTTTTTCGATTTTTGCTTGAGCTTGGGCTTTTTCTAAAGCTTTATCTTTTTTATCTATCAAGAATTTCTCATATTCTTCTAATATAAATTCTTCGATTTTTATCTCTTCGGTTATTTCGGGCAAAGTTATATTTTTTACTATGCTTTCGTCTTCTTCCGCAGTTTCTATAACATAAATTACATTTTGATAAAATTCGTCTCCTTCCAAATTTTGTAAAGAAGGAACGCTTGCTATAATATCTCCGCTATCTTTAAGTTCCACATAAACTTGCACTCCGCCTACAGTTTTCATTGGACTTTCGGCGTTAAATTTTACAAAAACTAATTTTGTTTTAAGTCCGTTTTCTATTCCTTCTCTTATAGAATCTAAAATATCGTTGTCAAAATTTAAATTATCATATTTGCCGCCTACAGAAACTGAAATAGAATCTTTTTCACTTTTAGTATTTACGCTTTCTGAAATCGCGCCGCTTAATTTTAAATTTTTAAAATTCTCTAAATTCTTTATTTCTTCTTCAATATTTCCCGAATATTCTTTTTCTTCGCTTGCGCCGTTTATAAGTTCTTTTAATATGTCTATGCCTTTTAATAAAATGTCTATAGTTTTATCGTCAACTTTTATTTTATTTTCTCTTATCAAATCGAGCAAATCTTCAAATCTATGCGCGTATTTTTGAGTGTCAAAAAGTTCAACCGCTCCAGCGCTTCCTTTCAAAGTGTGAACGGCTCTAAAAATTTCTTGTATCGCATCCGTGTTATTTCTGTCTTTATCCAAAATAAGAATATTCTGTTCGAGTCTGTCGAGCATGTCAAACGCTTCTTCAAAAAAATCTTTAAGAAGACTCTTTATATAATCATCCATTTTAATCCCTTTTATATAATCCTATTTATTTATTTTCGGAAAAAATAATAAAAAAATCTACATTTATATAAAATACATTTGCTTGCAATTATAATATTTTATAGTATAATGCAGAAAAAATTAAATGTCTATATTAAAAATAAAGGAGTTAAATATGCAATTATGTATAATAGGAACGGGCTATGTAGGATTAATTACGGGCGCTTGTTTATCGGAAATGGGAAATTATGTTATATGCGTTGATAATGACGAAGAAAAATTAAAAAAATTAAAAAACGGAATTACGCCTTTATACGAACCAGGACTTGAAGAGTTAATACTTGCAAATGTTTCCGAAGGAAGATTAGAATTTACAAACGATTTAAATTATGCGGTTAAAAAATCTATCGCTTGTTTTATCGCGGTTGGAACGCCTTCGGGAGATGATGGAAGTTGCGATTTAAGTTTTGTTTTATTGGTTGCAAACGATATTGGAAAAGCTATGAGCGAATGCAATGAATATAAAATTATAGTCGACAAATCCACAGTTCCTGTTGGCACTCATAAATTAGTCGAAGAAGAAATTAAAAAGAATTATAAAGGAGAATTCGATGTCGTTTCAAATCCCGAATTCTTAAAACAAGGAGCCGCCGTTGATGATTTTCTTAAACCCGATAGAGTCGTTATAGGTTCAGAATCGGAAAAGGCTATAGATATAATGAGAGAAATTTATAATCCTTTTACAAGAACGGGAAATCCTATGATTATTATGGATATAAAATCTGCCGAAATGACTAAATATGCGGCGAACGCTTTTCTTGCCACAAAAATATCTTTTGCAAATGAAATGGCAAATATAAGCGAAAAAGTTGGAGCAAATGCGGATTTGGTTAGAATAGGAATGTCAAGCGATAAAAGAATCGGAAATCAATTTTTATTTCATGGATTGGGTTATGGCGGAAGTTGTTTTCCTAAAGATGTTCAGGCTTTGATTAAAACCGCTTCGGATTTTGGAATCGATTCGGATTTATTAGAAGCGACTCATAAAGTTAATGTAAATCAAAGAAAAAATTTTGTGAATAAAATTTTGAAACATTATAATAACGATATAAAAAATAAAATATTTGCAGTTTGGGGACTCGCTTTCAAACCAAGAACAAACGATATGAGAGAATCACCCGCGATAACAATTATAAATATGCTTTTGGATAAAGGCGCTAAAATAAAAGCTTATGACCCTAAAGCTATGGAAACAGCGAAAATTATTTTTGGCGATAAAATAGTTTATTCTTCAAATTCTTACGAGGCTTTAGAAAATGCTGACGCCTTGATTTTGATAACGGAATGGAACGAGTTTAAAAGACCAAGTTTTGATAAAATAAAAAGCAAACTTAAAGAGCCGATTATATTTGACGGAAGAAATCAATATGATAAAAAGAGAATGACGGATAGAGGAATAAAATATATTTCTTTAGGTATAGCGGAATAACTTTTTAATCTCTTAAGAATGTTTTTATTTTATATATTTTTTATAAAAATATTCAATTACTACTTGAAGTAATTTTAATTATATTATATAATTACCGAATATAATAATTTAAGGAGTTGCTATATGCATAACAAAAATGATAATCAAAAAAGAGAAAAACTTTCAAGCAGGTTAGGTTTTTTATTAGTTTCGGCGGGATGCGCTATAGGACTTGGCAATATATGGCGATTTCCTTATATAACGGGAAAATATGGAGGCGCTGCTTTCGTTATAATTTATTTAATATCTTTACTTATATTAGGGCTTCCAATATTAATAATGGAGTTTAGCATTGGTAGAGGAGGACAAAGCGATATTGCAGGCTCTTATAAGGTTTTGGAAAAAGAAGGACATAAATGGCATATAATCGGTTATATTCAAATGTTAGGTTGTTTAATTTTAATGATGTTTTACACAAGCGTCACAGGTTGGAGTATAACCTACGCTTATTATATGCTTACGGGAGCTACTGAAGGACTTAAGCCAGAAGAGATAGGACAATTTTTTGGTTCTATGCTTTCAAATCCTAAAATTATGGTTTTAAGTTTATTTATAGCCGTTTTTTTAGGAAGTTTAATTTGTTTTAAGGGACTTCAAAAAGGCGTTGAAAAAACTACAAAAATAATGATGTCGTCTCTATTTATAATGATGCTTATATTAATAATAAGAGCTATAACTTTGCCTGGCGCCATTGAAGGAATAAAATTTTATTTGCTTCCCGATTTAGGAAAAATATTTAACGAAGGCGGAATAAAAAATTTTTTGGAAGTAGTTTATGCGGCTATGGGACAATCTTTTTTTACTTTAGGAATAGGAGTCGGAAGTATGACTATTTTCGGAAGCTATATCGGAAAAGAAAAATCGATTACAAACGAATCTATAATAATAGTTATATTGGACACTTTAGTCGCATTATCGGCGGGCTTAATAATATTTCCAGCTTGTTTTGCTTTCGGAGTAAATCCAGGCGAAGGCGCGGGTTTAGCGTTCGTTACTTTACCTAATATTTTTAACTTAATGCCTTTGCCAAGATTATGGGGAACTTTATTTTTTATATTTTTATCAGCGGCGGCATTGACTACTGTAGTTGCGGTTTTTGAAAATTTAATCGCTTTCACTATGTCGGAGTTTAAAATAAAAAGAACTTACGCTTCCGTTATAGTTGGAATAGTAGTGTTTATGTTAGCATTAACTACAGCTTTAGGTTTTAATGTTTTATCTTTTATTCAACCTATGGGAGAAGGAACGAGTTTTTTAGATTTATACGATTTTATAGTAAGTTATAATTTGGTAGAATTAGGCGGAATCTATATAATTATATTCTGCGTTTCAAAATATGGTTGGGGATGGAATAATTTTATTAACGAAGTTGATTCAGGTGAGGGAATAAAATTTCCAAAATCATCAAGAATATATGTGACTTATATTTTGCCTTTAATTTTATTTGCAATATTTATTGTAAATTATGTAAATAAATTCTCATAAATATATTTTCTTATTTAATTTTTAATTAATATTTTAAGGACGGCATTAATTTAATTTTTGTCGTCCTTTAATATTTTTGTAATTATTGCGATAAACTATACCAATCTTTATAATTTTTATCAACAGCGGATAAGAATACATCGATAACAGATTTTATAGCTTTATCGTCTACAAAAATAACATATTCATAGCCTTTATAAAATATATTTATAGAATCATCCCTTAAACATTTATAATTGCATGCGCTAGAATCAAAATAGGTTTTAAATGTTTTAATATTGTTAAAAGTAGAAGATTCATTTCTTAAAATAATTTTTTTAGGCTCTCCATAATAATCGGGCAACTTTCCCAATTCTCTTGTATCGTTATAAAAAATCTTTTGTCTTAAACCCGAAACCTTATATAAATACAAATCTTCTACTCCAACTCTATCTTGAGAGTAAAATCTTGTTTGCAACAATATTTTTGGATTATCTTTACTCGTATTAAAATAACTTATGCCTTTAAGTTCAACAGATATAAATATTTTTCCATGCGGAGTATCCGTTGTGTATATAAATGCAAAAACCATTTTTGGCAAATAGGTAATTCGATTATTTTCCCATATTATATTTAAACTCTCTTCTTTTTGAGTAGAATATAAAAATTGAGCTTCTTTAAAATTTAAAGCTTCATCTCCAAAACAATTTATATTAATCGCTAATAATAAAATTAAAATCGTTATTATTAGTTTAATTATTTTTTGTTTTGAACTTAAAAATCTATTGTCTATTTTATTATTCATTTTAATTTCCTTAATTTATTTTTTATATTAAACGATATAATCTATATAAAATATTTTTTAAAATTATTGATAAACTTAAATAAAAAATATTTATATTTATGCAATTACAAAATGCGACTAAAAAATTAACCATATTAAAAAACTGCGATAAATAAAATTTGGAATAGTTATTAAAAAAATACAATTCACGCTTTGCTTTGCTTTGCTTTGCTTTGCTTTGCTTTGCTTAACAAAATTATAGTAT
>ENA-ORSC01001207-ORSC01001207.1-human-gut-metagenome-genome-assembly--contig:-NODE-1207-length-18335-cov-4.176915_pt1 | contig 18335 bp, 22 predicted proteins | sample MGYA00242178_ERZ509140 | MGnify/ENA primary metagenome ERZ509140 (study PRJEB26280, sample SAMEA2338681) | human gut metagenome | biome: human gut; feature: human-associated habitat; material: faeces... | reverse complement strand
ATCAGATCAAGAATAACAAGAACCTGTTAGATATCAGTCAGAGATTTGACGTGATGTCTGTGTTGAAAAATGCGGGAGAGCTTGAAAAGAATTATGTTCGTTCTATGCAGGAGTATGGAACTTATGTACAGCAGAATTATCTGGAGATTCCAGAAGAGATAAAGAAGACAATAAAGCAGCTGAGTTGCCATGTAAATAAAGAAAATAGTATAAAACTTAATATGTTTATCGATACCCCCAATATTGTTTTAGATAGTCTAAAAGATAGATTTATTTTAATGTTTAGTTTAGTACAAATTATTCTATCATGTATTTATTTTATATATACGTATCTTGAAAATGAAAGAGAAGAATTAAATAAAACAAGAAACTTATTTATCAATGCAATGGCCCATGAAATGAAGACACCAAACGCAGTTATTTTAAATAGTACAGAAATGTTGATAGAAAATGTTAATCCTGAAAAACAACATAAATACTTAAGAATGATCGAAGATGAATCTAAGCATATGAATAATCTTTTAAATCAAATGTTGATATATACAAGAACGACAAAGTCTTATCAGTTGCATAAACAAAATTATAATCTTTCGCCAATGATTGAAGAAGTATTAAAACATTATGATTTAGAATCAAAAATCATTACGATTGATATTGATCCTAAAATCAATATTTCATGTGATCAACAATTGATGATGATTGTCTTTGACAATCTAATCAACAATGCTTTTAAATATGCAAATAAAAAAATAAATATTGTTTATAGACAAGAAAAAATAATTATAAGTAACGATGGATCAAAAATAGAAAATAAAGATATTAATCATATATTTGAACCTCTCTATAAAGCAGATGTATCCAGAAATGATACAAATTCTACAGGAATGGGATTAGCGATTGTTAGAAATATTTTAGATTTACACAACTATACTTGTAAAGTTGTACAAGACGAAGAAGTTCATTTTATCATAGAGATGAATAAGTAATGAAAAGTTTATGTAGAAATACATAGACTTTTTGTTACCTTTTTTCTATATAAAACGTATTATAAGTGAAAGAGCTCTTGAGGAGGATGTTATGAAGATAGATACAGAACAAGTGATTGCAACATATAAAGATCGTATTTTTGCGATAGGATTAACGATGTTAAAAAATCCTGATGATGCTGAGGATGTTGTTCAAGAAACTTTTCTTAGATATCATACATATAAAAAAGATTTTGAATCTAAAGAACATATTCAATCTTGGTTATATAAAGTAGCTATTAATAAAGCAAAAGATATTCAAAGAAAGTTTTGGCGAAGAAAACAAGTATCGTTAGAAGACTATATGGCTACTATTTCTTTTGATACCCCACAGGATGAAGAATTATTTCAAACAGTGATGGCTTTGCCGTCAAAGTATAGTATTGTGATTCACTTATATTATTATGAAGATTATTCAATTAAAGAAATTGCTCAACAATTAAAATTAAATGAAGGAAATGTCAAAGTAAGACTTTCTAGAGCAAGACAATTATTAAAAAAACAACTCAAGGAGAACTGGAACGATGAAGAATAAAGAAGCGTATAAACAAGCGTTTAAACATGTTCATTATCAAAAAGAAGTTAACTTAAATCAAAAAAGAATACCTAAATCCCTTATTACTTTTGTCACTTCATTTATTATATTACTTTCCACATTTACCGTAGCTTATGCTTTCGATATAGGGGGTATACAAAGTAAGATAGAGGTATGGTTTCATGGAGAAAAAAGAATGATTCAATATGAAGAAGTGGAAGATCATGTTTATCATTTCTATACGACAGATGAGGATGGTAACGTCATTGATATGGGAACACACTCAGGATCAAAAGGAACACTTACAGGAATAGAACCAATGAGTGGTGATGAACTTGCAGAAAGTATGAATGATAATAGTGAAATTGTTTATGATGAAAAAGAAGATAAATGTTTATTCTATTATCAAGATAAAGCGATTGATATAACAAAGATGTTTGATAAAGAAAAGGAATGTTATTTAGTAATCAATAATGGTGAAAAAGATATTTATTTTGTTATTAGTTATGAAGATAAAATAGATGACGATTGCACTATATCACAGTATAGTGATGAAAATGCGACAGTTACACAAGGTGTAAAGGTCAAAGATATTAAAAATCGATTTGTAAGAATTAAATAAAAATGGAGGATTTTTGAAGTGAACCGAAAAAGTTGGACAAACTTAGGAGGGTCACTTCATTTTCCTCCATTTTTTGATACAATAAATTAAAGGAGATGATCTTATGGAATTACTATTTGTTTTTGCTATGATTCTTATTGTTCTTTATTACTTTTATCAAAAAAGGCCTAAAACACATTTTCCAACAATCTTGTATCAAGATCATAAAAAACATGTACTTAACTATAAAAAAATAAATCCCAATAATAAACAGCCACAGGATTTACAATATACAACCTATTTACTTTCATTAATAAATGAACTACCTCAAGATGAATTTATTCTTATTTATGCATGTTTAAAAAAATGGGAAAAACAAGAAGAAATTGCTTTAGAAGAAAAAGAGGGGGAACTTAATATTCATTTTCATAAAGCTTATACAAATAATCTTGTTGAAGATCAATTATTTCAAATGCTTTATTGTTTAGAAATAGATCATATAGTAGAAAATGAAATAATTAGAAAATGGGTGGAAGTAGATTTTGATAAAATACTTGAATGGAAAAATGCTTATCTAAAAGATATGCAAAACAAACTCAAACAAGAACATAAATTTGTAGATGGAAGATATAGTTTAGAAATCTACCAAGATTTAGAAAAAGTATTAGGTTATAAAAAATATTTGGATGCTTATAAGGAAATAGAAACAGAAGAAGAAAACATCTATGCAATGTTATTTGGATTAAAGGAATGTCCTTATCATATGTATACTTTCTTTATTATGAAAAACGATGATGATAAGCCAATGATAAATAGCTCATTAAAATAGAATCAAATTTTAAACCTTCGGGCGACCAAAGTCAAGCTATAGAAAATTTGGTAAAAGGAATTGAAAATAAAAATAAATATCAAACATTGCTCGGCGTGACTGCAAGCGGAAAAACTTTCACTATTGCAAATGTTATAGAAAAGGTAAATCGTCCTACTCTCGTTCTCTCGCATAATAAAACTTTGGCGGCGCAACTTTACAGAGAACTTAAAGATTTTTTCCCAAGTAATGCGGTTGAATATTTTGTTTCATATTACGATTATTATCAACCCGAAGCTTATGTTCCTGCAAGAGATTTGTATATCGATAAAGACGCTTCCGTTAATGACGAAATTGACAGATTGAGGCTAAAAGCCACAACCTCTTTGCTTGAAAGAAGAGATGTTATAATAGTCGCTTCAGTTTCATGCATATACGGATTAGGCTCTCCCGAAGATTATAGACAATTATATATAGCCGTAGAAAAAGACAAAGAATACGACAGAGATGAAATTATTGAAAAACTTGTAACTATACAATACGAAAGAACAAGAGATATATTAGAGAGAGCAAAATTTAAAGTTATAGGCGACACTTTGGAGATAATGAGCGCTTATGCCGATGAAATTATAAGAATAGATTTTTTCGGAGATACGGTTGAGAAGATAGTAAAAATAAACGCTTTAACAAGAAAAAAAATATCCGAACAAGACAGAGTCGTTATATATCCCGCGAAACATTTTGTTACGGGAGGCGATAAATTAAACAGAGGAATAAAACTTATAGAAAAAGAGCTTGAAGAACAATATAAAAAATTTCAAAACGAAGGCAAACTTGTAGAAGCCGAAAGAATTTACGGAAGAACAAAATACGATTTGGAAATGCTTAAAGAAGTCGGTTATTGCGCGGGAATAGAAAATTATTCTCGTCCTTTATCGGGCAGAAACGAAGGAGAGCGTCCCGCTTGTTTGATTGATTATTTTCCCCAAGATTTTTTAACCGTTATAGACGAATCGCATGTAAGCGTTCCGCAAATAAAAGGAATGTATCATGGAGATAGAAGCAGAAAAGAGACTTTAGTAAAATACGGATTTAGACTTCCTTCGGCTTTAGACAATCGCCCTTTATATTTTGAAGAATTTGAAAATTTGACAAACGACACTATATATATAAGCGCGACTCCTTCCGAATACGAAATTAAAAAAAGTTCGCAAGTTGTAGAGCAGATAATAAGACCAACGGGGCTTTTGGACCCAATTATAGAAGTTTATCCGATTGAAGGACAGATTGATAAAATAATCGAAGAGATAAAAAAAGTAGTTGAAAGAAACGAAAGAATTTTTATAACGACTCTAACTAAAAAAATGGCGGAAGATTTAACTAAATATTTAAACGAACATGATATAAGAACGCGATATTTGCATTCGGACATTCATACGGTTGAAAGAGTGGAAATAATAAGAGATTTACGGCTTGGAGCTTTTGATGTTTTGGTTGGAATAAATCTTTTAAGAGAAGGATTGGATGTTCCTGAAGTTTCTTTAATATTGATACTAGACGCGGATAAAACGGGATTTTTAAGAAATACTACAACTCTTATACAAACTATAGGAAGAGCGGCAAGAAATTCTAACGGCAGAGTTATAATGTTTGCCGACACTATAAGCGAAGCTATGAGAATGGCTATAGACGAAACTAACAGAAGAAGAGAAAAACAAATTGAATATAATAAAGAACATAATATAACGCCGAAAACTATAGTAAAGAAAGTTCAAGATATAATAGAGAGAGAAGAAAAAGTTGAAACTTCCTACGAAATTCATTTTGATTTTAGAAGATTTAACGAAAAATTAAAAATTGACCCTGAAAAGCAGAGCGCAAATTATATAAAAGAGCTTGAAAAAGAAATGAAAATTGCTTCAAATAATTTGGAATTTGAAAAAGCTATTGAGATAAGAGAAAGAATAAATCAATTAAAAAAATTAAACACAAAAAATAAAGTTAAATTAAAAAAATAAAATATTCTATAAATATTGAACTATATTATTTACCAAATGAAACGAAGTAATCCATTTTTAATGAAGTTTATTTGTTTAACTAAATTCATAAAATAATAGCTAGCTTATTTTTTTATATCTATAATATATTAACTAAAATTATAAATTGATTTATTCGATTTTATTATTTTATGTATATTTTCATAAAACTTAAAATTTATCAATACAAAATCTGATATTTTACTATAAAAAAGGCAAGGATTTAATCCCTGCCTAGAAATAGTTTTCAATAATTTATATATTTTCAGAATAGGATGTATATTTAGCGTTAAATTTATCCATATCTACTTCTTTACAAATCTTTCCCGTAACCGCCGCAGTTATCATGCCGTCATTAACATTAAGCATAGTTCTTCCCATATCTATAATAGGCTCTATTCCTAAAAGAACGGCAACCAAACCTACAGGAAAATTCAAAGCGGAAAGCGTAATTAAAGCGGCGTTTGTAGCTCCTCCGCCGACTCCCGCTATTCCAAAACTTCCGATAGCTATTATTATTATAACCTTTATTAAAAAATAAGGCTCAAAAATATTTATTCCCAAAGTAGGCGCTATCATAGCGACAACCATAGCGGGATAAATTCCTGCGCATCCGTTTTGTCCTATTGTAACCGCTAGCGAAGCCGATAAATTTGATACTCCTTCGGAAATTCCCATTCCATTTGTTAAAGTAGAAGTAGTTAAAGGCAAAGTTCCCGCGCTCGTTCTTGAAGAAAAAGCGAAAGTAAGAACTGCAAAAGCTTTTGAATAGTATTTAAAAGGATTATATCCGAATATTATAAGTATAATTGTATGAATTAAAAGCATAATAATTATAGCTACATAAGAAGCGATTAAAAACTGTCCTAATTGAGCGAAAGCATTTAAATCGCTTGAAGCCATAAATTTCGTCATAAGAGCCAATACGCCGAAAGGAGTTAATCTCATAACGAAAGAAACTATTTTCATTATAATATCATGTAAAGTTTGCATTATCTTAAAAAAGAAATCGAAAATTTCAGGTTTTTTATTTTTTAATCCTAAAGCCGAAACTCCGATTAAAGCGGAAAAGAATACTACCGATAAAGTCGGCGAGCCTCCAAATCCCGCTAAAGACGAAAACGGATTTGTAGGAATAATCTCTAATAATTGTTGAGGAATGGGCTTTGAATTAAAACTTTCAAGTCTGCCTTCGTAATTTGAAGCTCCTTGAGAAATATCGCCGACTAAAGATTGTAATTTTGAAGCGTCTAATCCAAAACCTTTTGAAACCAAAATTCCAACCAAAGCGGATATTGCGGTTGTTATCATTAATACGGCTATTATGCTTAAAGTCATTTTTTTCAAGTTGCTTTCGCCTTTTATATTTATTAAAGCCATAGTTATGGATACAAATATAAGAGGCATTACCAACATTTGCAAAAGTCTCACATAACCGTTCCCTACGATATTATACCAAATTATAGTTTTATTAATTATTTCTATATTTGATGCATATAAGGTTCTTAATAAAAAACCTAAAGCTAAACCCATAATTAACGCGCCTAATACTCTAAATGTAAAATCAATATGTTTCTTTTTCATTACATAAAGAATAGCCATTAATACTAAAAATATTATTATATTAATTAAAACATATAAACTCATGTTAAAAACTCCTTTCTTAAAAAATATTTTAATTTAATTTTATTTATTTCTTTTTGCCTTGATTTGCCACAGCTTCCATAGCTTTTTTAACCGCTTCAGGGTCGCCTAAATATTGTTTATTAATTGCCTTAAAATTATCGTCAAGCTCATAAACTAAAGGCATTCCCGTTGGTATATTTAATTCTGTAATATCTGCATCTGAAATATTATCAAGATATTTAACCAAAGCTCTTAAACTATTGCCATGCGCCGCTATTATTATTTTTTTCCCCGCTTTAATATCGGGCAGAATAATATTTTCCCAATAAGGCACTACTCTTGCAACCGTATCTTTCAAACATTCTGTTAATGGAAGTTCTTTTTCGGTTAAACTTTTATATCTCGCGTCATGTCCTGGAAATCTTTCGTCAGTTTTTTCCAAAGCTGGAGGCGGAGTGTCATAACTTCTTCGCCAAACTTTAACCTGCTCTTCTCCGTATTTTTCAGCCGTTTGAGATTTGTTTAATCCTTGCAAAGCTCCGTAATGTCTTTCATTTAACTGCCAAGCTTTTTCAACAGGTATCCATAAAAGTCCCATCTCTTCCAAAACTAAATTTAAAGTTTTTATCGCTCTTGTAAGAGTGGAAGTGTAGGCTTTATCGAAAGTAAATCCCGCTTTTTTTAATTCTTTACCGCCATTTTTAGCTTCTTCAATTCCTTTTTCGGATAAAGTAACATCAGCCCAACCCGTAAAAAGATTTTCCTTATTCCAAACGCTTTCTCCATGACGAATTAAAACTACTTTTGTCATTGAAAACTCCTATTTAATTATTTTTTTAATATTATACATTAAATATAAAAAAAGTAAAAATATTATCTTTAAATACGACAAAATATACGATAATTTATGCTAAAAATACTTGACTTTTTTATTAAAAATGTTATAATTTCGTTTTATGAAAGTAAATGGTAATAATATAACAATAAATTCTGCAGCAGCTCAGCTCAGCTCAGTTCAAGCATTACTTTAAACTTTTTTCGAGTTTATGTTTACTTATTAATTATAAAAACTATTATATTTATTCAGAGTTCATATTTGATAAAATCGTTTATTCAATCAAATTATTATATAACGAAAATAACAGCTTCAATAAGCTTTTATTTAAAAATATATTAAAAATGAAAGGAGATATTTATGTCAAATTTTTATTGTGAATATTGCGGGAAAAAGTTTACATCTATACCGCAACTAACAAGTTCGTTTTGTCCTAAACATCCTAACGGTTTTTCTAAAGGAAAACATAAACTTTACGAAGGAAGCGAAAAGTCTCAATATTTTTGTAAATATTGCGGAAAGAAATTTTCTTCTCTACAACCGCTTACAGCCTCATCATGTCCTAAACATCCAGATGGATTTTGTAAAGGTAAACATGCGCCAGCTTTATAAAAATTAAAAAAATAAAGGAGTTTATTATGAACGAATATAACGAAAATCAACCAGCATCGCAGGGAATTAAACCATGGATACCTTTAATTTTGGCTTTGCTATATACGATTTCGCCAATAGATTTAGTTCCCGATTTTATTCCGATTGTCGGATGGCTTGAAGACGCTTTACTTGTAATTGTCGGCGGACTTAACGGCATTCAAAACGGAGTATTGGAAGCTAATAGTTCATTAAGGACATTAATAAAATATTTAAAGTGGGGGCTTTTAATAATCGGCGGAATTGCAATATTGATTGTAGTTCTTTTGGTTGTGTTGGTATTTAAAACTGTAACTAAATAAAATTTAAGGAGTATAAATTATGGAATTTAATTCAAAAAACGAAAAAGAATATTATAAATCTGTAAAAGAGATGCTTAAAGACGATGGCATAATAGACGATAGCGAAAGAGATTTATTAGATAAACGAAAAGAAAAATATGCCATTTCGGATACAAGAGCTAAAGAATTGGAAGATTTTGCTATAAATGAAAGATTAGAAAATAAAAAATTTAAAGTTGCCAAGTTAAGAAATAAAAATATATTTAAAAAAGAATACGAGATTAAAGAATATAAAGATAATGAAGCCGAAAAAGAAGATTATGAAATATTAAAATATAAAAGAAGAAAAAATAAAAATCGTAATATTTCTTTATTTGATAGAATAACTTATTACGCTAAAAGTAAAAGACATCCGCTGCTAAAAATTTATACCTATGTTGTAGTTTTTGCGTTAGAAGTATATTTAATTAGAAATTGCATGAAATATATAAGGAATAACAGAATCGACTCTCTTTTTGGTGATTTTTTTAATTGGGTATTCACTGGAGCAAAAAAATTGATTATAAAGGCTTTAGGTTTAGAAGATTTAGCACAAGGAGTTGAGCTAACATTACAATATGTATTGATAATTGTAATATTATTGGCTTTCTTTATTATATTCAATTTATTATTAATATATTTGCCAGCTTTTATAAGCCTTATGGGAAATAGAAGCAAAAAACAAATAAAGAGAGACATTAATTTATCCACAATATTTTTCAGTTTGATTTTAATAATATTTTCATGTTTCTTTGTTAAAGATAATAATGAAGAAGTGAATTTAATGAGAAAAAATGTAAATGCTTATATAAAAAGCGGAAACTACCAAAAAGCTTTGGAAGAAATAAGTAATAAAAAAAATATAGACACGAATGTTTTATCTGTAGAATATCAAAAACTTTTAGACGCAATTACAAATAAACTAAACAGTATGAATACTATAGATGCCTCTATTATGTCTGTTTATAATCAAGCAGTTGGACAAGTAAAAGAACATGAAACCACTTATAACCAAGCTATTGATTCTATAAGTAAAAGAAATTTTAATAACTATATTACGGGTTTTATAGCTCAAAAAAGATATTTGGACGCTTACAATACAATAGATAAGATTAATAATAATTTAGAATTACAAAAAAGATTTTTCTTATTTATTATTGACACAAAAGGAGATGAAATTAAAGAAATAAAAAAAGGAGCTTTTGATATCCTTGCTTCCGCCATATATTCCGACTTTGGAAATAGAGTTAATTCAGAAATGGATAAAGTTAGTTATGATTTTATCAATAATCAAATTATATCCGTTTATAATAAAATTCCAAAAGATATTAAAAACCGTTATAATACAGGTGATTATGAAAATAAGCTTGATATAGGGAGAGACGAATATTTAAAAAAATTAATCGGTGAAATATCAAATATCAGCAATCCATCTGATGCAATAAAAAAGCTTGATGATGTTTATCACAATTCTAAAAATCCTAAAAAAGATGTTGACAAAAGATTTTTAATATTCTTCACGACTAATCCAACATATAAAGAATATTGGGAAGAGGTTAGAAAAGAATACGAAAAAGCATTGAAGAAAAAATAAAAGGATTAAAAAATGAATATTATAAATCCAAAACAATTAATTATAGGAATATTAGCGGTTATAGGATTATTATGCGTATTGTCGAAATTAGATTTTTTGATAATACCCGCATTAATTATAGTTGCGATAATTATAATTTTTAATGTTATTAAAAATCAAAAATATAAACGATAAATTAAGGAGTAAAAAATGACACTAAAAATAAGCTTAATTCAAAAAACTTTAATCATACTTTTTATTATGTGTATTTATTTGTTTTCACAAGAATACGAAGAAGCAAAAAAAATCTATTGTTTCATTAATTGACAATTTAAACTCTAGAAATAAGTTAGAAATGAATAATCAAAATTACGATTTATAATCCGTCTCTCGCTTGCGGCGGTGAATATATATTTCGGCATTCAGATATTATTAGAGAAGAATTTTTGGAAGAAAAAATAGAAAAGCCTCCTTTATGTGTTCGTTTATTCGATAAGAAAAGCTATTTTAAAGATGACGAACTATTAAAGACATTAGAAACCGAAAAAGATAAAATTACAAAAATATTAAATGAATATTTTGATAATTCATTTGAAAGATTTTTGCAAGTAATAAATAGAAATATCATTGAATTTTAATAATAAAATTTTTTAAGGAGAAAATTAAAAATGGAAAACTTAACTAACGAAGAAAAAGATTATTACGAGCTTTTAGTCGACTTATTGGAAAACGGCGAAATATCGGATAGCGAAAGGAATATTTTAAATAAGCGAAAAGAAAAATATTCAATATCCGACAGTCGAGCCATCGAGATTGAAGAGTTTGCAAGAGAAGAGCGACTAAAAAATCTCAAACCTCAAAACGATTCAGAAACGAGCTATTATGAACTAATATTAGATTTTATGGAAAATGGCAACGTGTCCGAAAACAACAGAAAAATATTAAATAAAAGACTTGAAAAATATGGCATAACGGAAGCGAGAGCAAAAGAATTGGAGTATTTTGCAAAACAAGAATATTTAGTAAAGTAAAAAAGTAAAATTTGAATCGGAAGAAGAAAAAGAATATTATGAGTTTATAGTCGATTTGATGGAAAACGGCGCTATTTCGGAAAATAGCAGAAAGATACTTGATAAAAGAAAAATCAAATTCGGAATATCCAAAACAAGAGTAAAAGAACTTGAAGAGTTTGCAAAGCAGAATAATAGCGCTTCTTCAAACGATTTGCTTGAAGAAGGAAAAACTTACCATAATAGCGAAGAATACGATAAAGCGATAGAGATATTTAAAAAAGCGGTTGAATTATATCCTAATGACGATGAAAGCTGGAGATGGTTAGGTAATTCGTATAATAGAAACGGACAAATAGAAGAAGCCATAAAATATCACTTAAAAGCTACAGAATTAAACCCAAATAAAGCTAATAATTGGCGTATGTTAAGTATTTCGTATCGTCTAAATGGGCAAATAGAGGAAGCTATAAAATATGGCTTAAAGTCTACCAAATTAAATCCAAATGACTGTGCAAATTGGTCTAATTTAGGACTTGCTTATCTTGGCAATGAACAATATGAAGAGGCTATAGAGTCTTTATTAAAAGCTACAGAACTAAACTATAATAATTATCAAAGTTGGTTTAATTTAGGACTTGCTTATTCTGGTAATGAACAATATGAAGAGGCTATAGAGCCTTTATTAAAAGCGATAGAATTAAACCCGAATAATGCAGGTAGTTTATCTCTTTTAGGATATGTATATAAAATTAATGGACAATATGAAGAGGCTATAAAATATTTATCAAAAGCAAAAGAATTAAATACAGATGGTTTTAATAATTGGTATGAATTAGGAGAGGCTTATCTTTACAATGGACAATTTCAAGAAGCTATAGAAACTTTATTAAAAGCAGTGGAATTAAACCCTGATGAAGATATTTGGAGATTATTGGGAATGTCTTATAGGCTTAATGAACAATATGAAGAAGCTATGAATTCATTTATTGAAGCTACAAAATTAAATCAAGATAATAATATCAATTGGTATGCAATTGGAGATTTATTTTATATTCAAGGAGCATACGAAGAAGCAACAGAATATTTGAAAAAATCTATTGAATTAGGCAATAAAGGATTAGACACTTGGGAACATTTGGGGAATGCTTATTCAGAGTTAGAAAATTATACGGAAGCTGTCGAATGCTATGAATATATATTAAATTCGGAAGAATTTGAGTTAAACATAGATTTTCTAATAAGTTTTGGCATCAATTACGGCGTGGCATTAGCGAATTTGAATAGAACGGAAGAAGCTATAGAAATGCATAAGCAAGTTTTAGATTTAGACCCCGATAATGAAACGGCTAAAAATAATTTACAAATTTTGCAATCTTCAAATGGAGGAGTTTCATTAAACGGCGTAGTATCTGGAATATCAAAAGGAATTGATACTTTAAATGAATTATCTGGAAAAATAAATCCCAGCACTATTGGAATGGTAGTTGGAGCAGCTAAACTGGTTGGTAAATTTTTGGGAGGTTCTAATAAAGATAAAAATTAATAATAGTTTAAAAGTTTTTGTAAATATTTATTTTATATTAAATACTACCCAAGAGTAATAAAATTAAATAATAAAAAAGGAAAAAGTTAATGAATATAATTCAGAAATTAAAAGACTATAAAACATGTTTTTTTATGAACGCAAATATATCGGAATATTTGGGAATAGCGGCTTATAAAGACAAATATATTGAAATCTACGAATATTACGATAACGAAGACGAAAATAAATTTATAATAGAAGAAAACGGTAAAGTAGCGACTATAGAAAATACTTTTGATTTTACCGAAGCTATGTTTTTAGATTGGGTTGAGCAGAGAAAATTTGAATTGGCAGGTAAAGAGATTGTTAAAGATTTTAAAAAATTTGAAACTGTATTAATGTCGATTAACGATTTTAAAGAATATCGCCCGCATATTTTCTATAAAAATATTTATATGATAGAGGATATTAAATCTTTAACCTATGACGATGGAAGAAAAAGACATAGATGCGGCAATTGCGGTTATCCTTATTTTCATTCTTCGCAAATATTTGAATACGAAGGAGGAGAAGAAGGTTTAGAATCCGTTTCTTATAACGCCAATATTGAAATAGTTTGCAGTTGCTGTGGCAGGTTTGTGAAAAATTCAAAATTATTTATGGGAGGCTTAAATGAATGAAAATGAATTTATTTTTGAATTGCTTTCGAGCGTGCTAACGGTAATTTTTGAGAAAAAGGTTATTATAAAATATGCAGATAAAAAATTAGATATTTATATAACGGGAGTCGGCGGTTGCGTATTGGATATTAGCGAGAATTCAAATATTATAGTTAGGCAATGCGATATATCGGAAGAGATGCTTAATAAAATTAAAACTTATATAAATAATTTGTTTATATCGTAATTATATAAAATATATAAGGATATTAAAATGGAATTGGACGATGAAAAAATAAAAGCGTTGGAAAATTTTTGCCGTAAAGAAATTTGTTCAGATAAAATATTAGATTTGGAAGATAAAAAAGAAAGAACGGAATATTACGACAGATTAAGTAAATCAATGACAATGTATTCAAAACAGGAAGAAAATCCATCCGAATCGATTTTTTATAAAGAACAATTTAAAGGATTAAGCGAGGATTTAAATGACGGTTTCGGTCCTTATATAAATGTAAAAACAGAACATGAAAAAATATTATTAAGATTAAACGAAGAGATAAAAACTTACGGATTAAGAAAATTGATAATTAAAGTAGACGAAGAAAATTTTTTTAGCGATGAATATTGCGATAAAAAATTTTAGTAATTAAAGAGTTTATATTAATTCCAAGATTATTAAAATTAAATGTTGGCTATTTTGACATATATATGGTTAGAGACGAAAATTATAAAAGTTTGTTTAGATTTGGATTATTTGATTATTCTTATCATTATGTAGATGTTCCTTATTTTTATAAAGTATGTTCGTATTTATATCCAGATAGAGTGCCAAAAATATCGGAAAATTTATTTGAGGAATTTGTTAAATACGCAAAAGAAAGCGAAAAACGGCGTTCAGAATGGTTTAATAAAATAAAATAATAATAATAAGGAAAAATAAAATGATAAAATTGGAAGGAAAATATAATAAAGATTGCAAAATATTTGCAGACGATATAGAAGAGAGTTCATATACTCTTATACAAAATATTTTAAATGAAAAAGCGACTGAAAATACAAAAATTAGAATAATGCCCGACACTCATCTTGGAAAAGGAATAGTCATAGGTTTTACAATGCCTTTAACCGACAGAGTTAATCCGTTTCATATTGGAGTAGATATAGGCTGTGGTATGTTATGCGCTAAATTGGGCGAAGAAATTAAAAATATTCCTTTGGAAAATATCGATAATAAAATAAAAAATTCTATTCCAATGGGAAGAGGAACTCATCAAAAAGAAAAATGCGAACTTTTTAATATGGAAGAATTAAGCGAACTCATAAAAAACTTTACTATAAATTATAATAAAAGATATAATGCAAATTTTACGCATGTAGAAATTGACGATAAATATATACAAAATATGCTCGACAGAATTAACATAGAATCAAAAAATTTTATCGCTCTTTAGGAACGCTCGGAGGCGGAAATCATTTTATAGAAATTGGAGCGTCAAAAAATAACGATTATTATTTGACTATACATTCTGGCTCAAGAAATTTTGGAGAGAGAGTTTGCAATTATCATGTGGAAAAGAATAAAGAAAGAATCGATAACGCCGCATGGTTTTTTGAAAATATAGAAGAAATAAGAAAAAATAAAGACGCCGAAGAATTTGAAAGATTATATAAAGAATATAACGAATTAAACGAAAAAATAAAAAACGATTCGGAAAAATATTATTTGGAAAAATAAGCTATGTTTGATTATTGCATCGATATGGTTATAGCGCAATATTATGCAAAAGTTAATAGAGATACTATATTAAAAATAATTTCAAAAAAATTAAATATACTAGTAGAAAATAGCTTTCAATCCGTTCATAATTTTATTGATTTTGAAGATTTTATTATAAGAAAAGGCGCTATAAGAAGTTATAAAAACGAAAAAATGATTATACCTTTTAATATGAGAGACGGAGTATTGATTTGCGAAGGAAAAAGTAATGAAGATTGGAATTGTTCCGCTCCGCATGGCGCTGGCAGAGTTTTATCAAGGATGCAGGCAAAAGCTATGATAGATATGAATGATTTTATTGATTCTATGAAAGGAATTTATTCTAGCAGCATTTGCAAACATACTTTAGACGAAGCTCCGCAGGCTTATAAAGATTCAAAAAGGATAGAAGAATTAATAGAACCTACGGCTAATATAATAGATAGATTAAAGCCCGTTTTGAATATAAAGGCTACTCGTTCTTAAATGTTTATTAATAGAATAATATAATTTTGAAAACGAAAAATAAAATTTTGGTTGATTAAATTGAAAAATAAAAAATATTATGTTAACATAGATTAAAAGGAGAAAATTATGAACGAATATGAAGAATATGAAGAAACCTACAGCCAAGAGGAAATTAATTTAATCTCGCTTGGAAAATCATATTATGAAAACGAAAAATACGAGGACGCAATAGATATACTTTTGGAATTAATTAATTTGAATCCAGATAATTACGAAGGTTGGCATTATTTAGGAATGTCTTATGCTCGAATCGAAAAATATGAAAAAGCTATAGGATTTTTACTAAAAGCCATAGAATATAACCCCGAAGAAGAACTTAATTGGTGTTGGTTGGGTTATTCGTATAATGAAAATGAGCAATATCAAGAGGCTATAAATTCTTTATTAAAAGCCGTAGAATTAAATCCTGATGATGAATATAATTGGCAATGGTTAGCAACTTCGTATTTTGCAAATAAAGAATATAAAAAAGCAATAGAAAGTTTATTAAAAGCTGTAGAATTAAATCCTGACGATGAATATAATTGGTATTGGTTAGGACGCTCGTATAACGATAACGGACAATATAAAGATGCAATTGATTCTTTATTTAAAGCAACTCAATTAAATTCAGTCAACCCTGAAAATTGGTATAGATTATGTATTGCATATAAAAATAATGAAAAATATCAAGAAGCTATAAATTCGGGATTAAAAGCTACGCAATTAAATCCCGATTACGATGGTAATTGGCTTGAGCTAGGGCTTTCATATTGTGATAATAATCAATACAGGGAAGCAATAGAAAGTTTATTAAAAGCAGTAGAATTAAACCCAAAAAATATGGATATATGGTATTGGATAGGATATTCGTATTATAATGACGAAAAATATAACGATGCTTCCGAAGCTTTCTTAAAATCTTTGCATTATGACGAAGCTATAGAATCTCTATTAAAAGCTATAGAATTAAACCCGAATAATTGCAATAATTACTATAAATTAGGCTGTTTATATTATGATAGCAACTATTATCAAAAATCAATAAGCGCTTTTTTAAAAATGATAGAACTAAACGCAAGCGACTGTATAAATTGGCGTAGATTAGGATGTTTATATTTTGTTAATATTCAATATGAAGAAGCTATAAAATGTTTCTTAAAAACTATAGAACTTAATTCTAATAACGCTAATAATTGGTATTGGTTGGGACGCTCATATTATAATATTAGGGAATATAAAAAAGCTATAGAAAGTTTATTAAAATCAGTAAAATTAAATCCCGATAACGATAATAACTTGCATTGGTTAGGAAGTTCTTATTTAATGAACTTACAATATGAAAAGGCAATAGAAACTTTCTTTAAAGCCGCTCAATCAAATCCAAATAATATTAATAATTGGCGTTGTTTAGAAAGCGTTTGTAATAATAATGAACTATATAAAAATTTCATAGGCTCGCCTTTAGAAATTACCGAATTAAATTTGAATAATTGCAGTTCCCCAAATACGGCATTAACGGTTAACTTTTACGCTTGAATATTATTAATATAGACTAAAAGGAGAAAATATGAACGAATACGAAGAATTTGAAGAAACTTACAGCCAAGAGGAAATTGATTTAATCTCGCTTGGAAAATCATATTATGAAAACGAAAAATACGAAGATACTATAGATATATTTTTAGAATTAATTAATTTGAATCCTGATAATTATGAAGGCTGGCATTATTTGGGAATGTCTTACGCTCAAATAAAAGAATATGAAAAAGCTATAGGATTTTTACTAAAAGCCATAGAATATAACCCCGAAGAAGAACTTAATTGGTGTTGGTTGGGTTATTCGTATAATGAAAATGAGCAATATCAAGAGGCTATAAATTCTTTATTAAAAGCCGTAGAATTAAATCCTAATAATGAATATAATTGGTATTGGTTGGGACGCTCATATAATGGAAATAAACAATATAAAGAAGCAATAGAAAGTTTACTAAAGGCGATAGAACTAAACCCTAACGATGAAGATAATTGGCATTGGTTAGGACGCTCGTATGAAGATAATAAACAATATAAAGAATCTATAGAATGTTTATTAAAAGCTGTAGAGTTAAACCCTAACGATGAAGATAATTGGTATTGGTTAGCTCATTCCTATTTTCAAAATAAACAATATAAAGAAATGGAAAAAGCTTTATTAAAAGCTGTAGAAATAAAACCCGATTATTATGATTGTTGGCTCGGTTTAATATTATCTTATAAAAAAATGGAAGATTTTATTAATGAAATAGAAGCATGCAAGCAATTAATTAAACTAAATCCCGATGATGATATCGGTTGGGAATATTTAGGAAACGCATATTACAAAAATGAACAGTATAAAGAAGCGATTGAATCGTTCTTGAAAACTGTAGAATTAAATCCTGAAAATGATAATAATTGGTATTGGTTAGGAAAATCATATTGTAAAAATAAATACTATGAAAAAGCAATAGAAAGTTTATTAAAAGCCATTGAATTAAATCCTAATGATGAATATAATTGGCTTTGGCTTGGAAATTCTTATATAGGTTTGAAAGATTATAATAAAGCCTCCGAATCTTATGAAAAAGGAATTGAAATTAATTCTACTAATTGCAATATGTTGAATAATTACGGAGTGGCTTTGGTTAATTTAAATAGAATTGAAGAGGCTAAAAAATGTTTTGAGAAAGCGCTTGAAATAGATTCCGATTATAATCTTGCTAGGGAAAATATTGATAATTTAATTTCTTCGGGTATATGTAAAGTATCTATTTTATAATAAAGATATGATAGATAATATAAATTATTTATAAAATAATATTTTTATACATAAATTTTAAT